>ERZ772945.1797-NODE-1797-length-14383-cov-20.578587_pt1 | contig 14383 bp, 20 predicted proteins | sample MGYA00511681_ERZ772945 | MGnify/ENA primary metagenome ERZ772945 (study PRJEB29015, sample SAMEA2737943) | human oral metagenome | biome: human oral; feature: human-associated habitat; material: dental | place: China | collected 2143 ...
TAACTGTGCTTAGGAAGTGCCCAAGCACAAGCGTATAAGGAGGGGCGAACGATGAGAAATGCGAAGTGGGAAGATGCAGTTGTGAATGTGGTTTTTTCTGTATGATGGAGGATGGAGAGCTGACGACTATGAGGAACTCAAATCAGAGTACGGCTTTACCGATGAGGAGGCAAAGCAGGTTTGCGACCAGCTTGCCATGATTGAAGAGGCAGTAGAACAGGACGACTAAGAAATGCGCGGGGCGCAAGCCCCGCAATCTTTTAAGAGAGGAGAAGAGAAATGAGAATCGGAGATTTGATTGAATGCAGCAATGAGCGCGATTTGAAACAGACTATAAACGCATTAGAATGGGGTGGCTTTAATGTGGATAGAATAGGGGCGCTTAGTCTTAGAGTTATAGAAGTTCCCGAAATGGAGTATCTTGTTGAATGTTACGGGTCATCATTTCCTTCTAACGCATATTGCGAGACAAAAGAAGATGCAGAGGAAGTTTTTGAGGAAAGAATCAAAACTTGCGAGAAAGTTAGTATTCTAGTGGGTTATCCCAGTGAGTGGGATTTAGTCAAGGAATGGAGTAAGAAATAAGTGGGGCATGAGCCCCACATTATTTTATGAGAGGACGGGCAAAGAGTGAATACAATAGAAAGACTGGATGCGTTAAAGAATTTTGCACATGATATTGGATTTTTATATTTGGGTGCAAATGAGTACAAAGAGAATTATGTCTCGGATATGTATTTTATGATACGTCGTTTTTTCACGAATGAGATTGAAATTCTGGAACACTATGAGAATAAGAAATACTGTGCGGCAATTGAAGACAGTTTTATTGATTATCTCAATCATGCCCCCGAATATTTGAGAGATATTAGACGAGTAGAAAAGTTTTACGAAGCATTTCGTTATGTTGATAGCTGTTTAGCAAGTGTGGCAATTTCTGAATGGAAAAGACTTGTTAATTTGATTCGGAGAAGTAAACCGATAGAACAGTAAAGTAACTATTGAAACATTGCAAGGGGATATGAAATTTGATATATTATATATGCGCGGGAAGTTCCCGCGCATATAGCGCATTGAAGTGCGGAAAGGAAAAAGGAAAATGGCAAAGTTTCCGAAAAAGTACAGTACAGTAGCAGATGTTGAGGTTGTAGTTATGGATGCTATCCCCGGTGAGTATGACGGAAAGCCCACGCTGGCGACGCGTTTTGGCGTTCTTTCAGCAAAGAACGTCAAGACTGGCGCGGAGGAAATCGTAGCAGATGTTGTTGGCACGGTTCAAGATTTCACGATTTTTTCTAACGATGTGGGAAAACTTCCCGCTATGGTTGAAGATTTCGTAAAGGGAGCAAGAATTACACTGAATTTTCAGTATAACGCCGAAAATGGCCGGACGAGATACCGTAAACCGTGGGTAAATCCTTTACAGACGGATATTAGTATCCTGACACCTGAAGAGCGCAAGATTTTGGGGTTTTAAGCTATGAGTTGTTCGGATTTTGTGCTTTCTCTTATTGGGGAAGAGTGTGTTATAGATGTGCAAAAGAAACTTGAGGCAGGCGAATATTTGACTGATGGAAGGTTAGCAAATGGAAAAAATTTATATGTTTTTATTATGGATAATCATTGCGGGCTTGTTGGAAGTTTGGAAGGAACGACATTTTCGACGATGGAGGTGATAGCCGGAAAGTTAATTGAGCGCAATATTTCTTATAACGATAAATATAAACTTGTCGAGGTTGACCGACAGAAGTTTGAGAAGTTTTGCGTTGACATTAGTGAAGAAAAAGAGTAAGATTATATAGGATGCGAAGAGCATAGCCGTAAGTTGATTTATCTAAAATTTCAATTTGCGGCATTTTTGTTCTTTATTTTTGTTATTAAAGTTGTATAATTAAATCAACAAATAAACATAGGAGGTAAGTAAATGTTACTGAATGATTGGTTTTGGTCTACTTTGCCTGATGAAAGTTGGACTGTTACTGATGATGGGCAGCGTATTATCACAGATACCGCCTTGCGTGCGTGGCTTTCCGGATTTGACCGGCTCGCACTTGTGGAAAGTGACGGGGATAATGTCACGCCGGAAACGACAGGGGAAACGGAAGAGAGACCGGATGAATCTGGCAGAGATGATAAAATTTTGGAGGTTTTAGCAGGTCTGGCAGAGCAGGTTGCACAGCTTAGAAATGCTATTGACGGTAAGGCAGATGATAATATTGACAGTGAGGAGGTCGAGCAGTGGTAAGGGATACGGAACAGCCCGGAACTCGTACAATTTGGGAAGATAACTATAAGGGTTTCAATTATCGGCTGTTTTTTGAGGATACAGCCGATGATAACGCACCGGAGCGGGTTGTACTTGTGAAACGCACGGAAAATGTTCCACGTGAAACAATTCTCTGGCAGTTTGATTTTTGTTCTGTGGATAAAATGGAGGCCGCTTTTTCGGCACTTAATACAATGCTTTCCGCACTGGCTGAAAATGTAGAAACAAAGTGCAGTATTAAAACTTTTGCTTTTGTTGAAGCGTTTCCGGATTTCACTAGCACGCCGCTTAAAAATGGCGTTCTGACAGCAAAAGTTACTAAAAACGGTACGGAAGTAACGAATTGTAAATTCCATGTTATTAACGGAAAAGTGTATGCAAATACGGTTGCGCTGGAATGGGTGAACGGTTTAAGTACATTTTTAACTGTTAGTGATAATTTGCAGGTTATCACTTGTATCGGAACCGACAATAAACTCGATGCAATTAGCGATTATTCTGTAAGTTTATCTTATAAGGAAGATAGATATATTGAAGATTATATTGCTAATAATGCAACTAGTGAACTTTCAGTAATTAAAGGAATGCCTTTACAGCCCGCGCCGAGTGTCCCTAATGGAACTGTAAATTCTGACGGTCACGGAATCACTTGGAACAATTTCACAATTACAGGCGTTGGGAATCATTATCGGTTCACTAGTATTCAGCATACGGGAGTTATTGGAAATTTCCTTTTTATGCACGTTATGGGAACTATTGATACTATTGTAGGTAACGGAATGCTTGCAAGTATGAATATCAACCCTGTATACGGGGTTACAAGTGCAAGAGTTACGCCTTTTATCGGTAGTTGTATTTTGAAAGTAAAGAATACTGCTACTGGCGGTTATGACCTTGTTCCAGCACATGTGGAATGCGGAGGAAATGCCGCAAGTATTCTTACCCCGTTTTTATCTGATGAAAATAAATATATCGGTGCTGATTTTGATATTATTGTAACTTGTGTTGTTTTGTAAAATAGGGAGGAAAAAGTAAATGAGATTTACAACTAAGCAGGTAATTTCTACATTAGAAAGTGCTATTAACGAGGGGAGAGCGCGTAAAGTATCTATTAATCCGCTTTCTAGTCCGGCTACTGTGGTTAATCGGATGAGCGCGGAGGATACAAACCGGCTTGCAAAGTTTTTGGGATATGAAGGTATTTCTGCTAACACCTATGATGCAAAAGCATCTATTATGTGGGCAGCTCTGTTTTATAAAATCGGCGAACAGCTGGAAAAAGTCGGCTTTTATAAGTCGCCGTTTGAGCAGTTTTATATGCCGCTTACGGTAGGCCTTGACATTGAAGAGTTCTCGCCGCGCATTAAAGACGGTATTGACCGTGACACACTTTCTAACAGTGCATTATTCACAAACTATACTACTACTTACGATAGCTATTACCACCGCGTTAATCAGTTTAAGGTTTTCGCAACTACTTATAATAGCAATCAGATTCGTATGATTAGTAACTCTTGGGATGCACTTACTTCTACTGTAAACGCCGAACTTGCAAATCTTGACAAAAGTTATAATACTTTCATTCAGGATATTAGCAAGGCAAGCCTTGGTACAGCATACGCAAGTGGGCAGGTTGACACGGTAACGATTCCCAATATTGTAACTAATGATGACGCGGCGGCGGCAGCTGTTATTATTAATAGCGTTGTTGATACGATGAGAATCGAACCTAATGAACTTTACATTCCGTGGAATCGTAACAATAGCGCGGGTGCACCGCTTGCAACCGGTAACAAGATTAAGGATGTGGCAGGGAGCGATATTGTTGTCATTTTGAGGGCAGATATTGCAAATAATGTTACTTTCAGAACTACTTTGAACACTTATTTTGCTGGAATTTTTGAGGATAATAACCTTACATTTAGTAAGAATTTACTTAAGGTTGATTCTTTGCCGAACATTGTTGATACAAGGATTGGGGTAACGCCTGGATACAGTGCTGTTGCGGCAAATAAAATTAAGGAACTTAAGGGCTTTATCTGTGAACGTGATTCGTTCATTTTTAGAAAGTATGAGCAGGGAACTTTTGAGTTCAATAATGCCGCTACTTTGAACACAAGCATTTTCAGGCATGTTGACCTTTTGGCAGATATTTCTGACAGGCGCAAGGTTTGTGCGATTGTGTAACTAAGGTAAACTTATGAAAATGACATTTGATGAGGCCGTAAGACTGAATGCCACCCCGCAACGGGGTGGCGCGGTTTATGGTTTTAGTTTATGGCATACCATGCTACACGATATAGCCACAAGCCTATTTTATTGGAAATGCGATGGGAAATTGCCTTATCGTGATTTACTTAGGATTGAAGAATATTTATATAAAGGGCAACCTTTTGGAATTTTCAAAGTTAAAGTTCGTTTAGGAAATGCTATAGTAAAATCTGGATATAGGGTTTTACCGTCTACAAAAACACGAGCACAGCATATAAGAATTTCTAAATCTGTACTTTACCATAAACCTAACGACTGGATTTATACAGGATATAAAAACGGTATCGAATGCGTAATGTTTGATACATGTGCCTGGACGGTTCCGATTGCTATAGCGTCAAAATATGCTGAAATTTTAACTAATCTTGACGCATTATATTCGCAACAAATTGAAAAAGTTTCGTTACCGGTGATTTTTAGAACAACAAAAAGTAGCAAAAACGATTTAATCAAGGTAATGAAAGAAGGGGCAGTAAATTCGGCTTTTTCCATTGTTGAAGGCGCAAACGTGGACACCGAAAATATTTTTGACCCGACGCCGCAATTTTACCTTGATAAAGTCCGGACGGAACGAATCGAAATGATGAATGAATTTATCGGAACGCTTGGAATTGCGCCGACAATTCGCGAAACTTCCCAATATGTAAATAAAGTTGAAATTGGAAAAAGTTCTATTGCGAATAAAACATTGGGAGCGGCCTTATATCGTTCGCGGGTATGTTTTTGTGATTCTGTAAATCGTGTTTTTCCTGAAATTGGTTTGAGTTTTGAAAGCAACGTAACTTACGACTTAGGACAGGGAGGCGTACAAAATGAGGTTATCGGAAATGTTAGCAACGATTAATAGTAATGTTTTAGAAAGTGCAAAAATTCTTATTTATATCATGTGTGCCGATGTTATTGCTGGCGTTTTGCACTATGGAAAAGATAGAAAGTTCGCTTCTAGTGCTTGTATGAAAGGCATTGTTAAAAAGTTAGGTGAACTTTTGGTCTTTACGTTGTTTGGCGTTATTTCAAGTAAAAATGAACTTTATAGCAATGCACTTGTGATTTTTACAAGTGCGGCAACCCTTGGCGAACTTTTAAGTTTTCTTAATCATGTTTCTTTACTTGGCAATATTTTCGGGTTGAAGGAACTAAACGATTTTCTAAACAAGAACACAAACGAAAATGAGGGCAAGAAAAATGAGTAATGTTATACAGGTTGCGGAAAGTTATTTGGGATATTACGAAAAAGATAGGCTTTCCGATATTTACACGAGTAAGCGCGGGAGCGGCAACTTTACTAAGTTCGCGGCAGTTTATAAAGATTTGACCGGTGAAAACTACCAAGGGCAGGCATGGTGTGCTATGTTTGTTTCGTGCTGTTTTGCGGAGGCCTACGGAATTAAGAAAGCAAAGGAAATGCTTGGGGGTGAATTTTTCGCATATACACCCACCGGCGCGAACAATTTTAAGAAAAAGAATAGATATATTAATAATGTTCGCGACGCAAATATTGAGGATTTAGTATTCTTTTCTAATGGTAGACAGCGTATAGACCATGTAGGAATTATTGCTGAAAAAGGAACAAATACTTTCAAAACAATTGAAGGAAACGCTTCTAATTGCGTAACTATGCGTACATATTCGTATAACGATAGTAGAATAAAGGGGGTAGGCCTTACTATGAGTGGCTATGTGTCCGGCTGGAAATATAACGACAGTGTAGGAAAATGGAATTATATCCAGAATGGTAATAAATTAACTAATGGGTTTTATTACATTAATGGTATTTTGTTTCATTTTGACGAGACCGGAGCAATGTCCGAAGGGCAGTTCTTTGTAAATGGCAAAAGATACTATAGCACAACTTCTATTAAGCCCATTACAGGTGCTGTTATCTACATTTGCGACGGGGATTCTGTTAAAAAGGTGGATAACCCGTAATGAAAATTGAAATTGACGGCAATAATAATGTTCATATTGTAAGCAGAGATTTAGACTATATTGCAATTCATAACCTTGCGCCGGATATGGTTCAAAGATTACAGACTGCTAACTTAAATCCGGACAAGCTGGCGCAAGCAATCGCAAGCGCGCGGGCAATGGACAATACAACGACAGTATTTGCAAATATGAACACTTTACTTGCAAATATTAGAAACGGGGTAATTTTGCATGAACTGGAATGACTTAAACGAGGGCTTTATGCCCTCGTTTTGGAAAAAGAATCTTACTTTTGAAAATAAAGACTTGTCACCTTTTGCACGATATGAGAATGTTATAACCGTTGGCGAAATTGCAACGGCTGTTAGCCGTGGCGCGGTGGGACTTAATTTGCCATTGTCCGAACAAGCTTTTGTAGGTATTATATGGGACTATGGACAGGGAAAATTAGTTAATAAAGTAGATACGAAATCGTGGGTTCGAAATTATTGTTCTGAAATTTCCTTGTGGATTTTAAGCAATGCTAGATATTTGCAAGCGTATGAAAGAGATATTAATAAGAATTATAATCAAAAAGATATTGATTTCACAGACACACAGGGAAATAATACACAAATTTCGACTACAGCCGGAACACAATCCAACGGGAGCCATTCAATCAATGACACCGCGAACGCTGGACATAATGAAAGCGCGGGAGAGCAGTTAGGAGATACACTGACGGTACTTAATAACCAGACCACAAGCACAAAAACCCTTGCTACAAGTAACGAAGACAACTATAGTAAAGGTGATTTAAGTGTTGGCAAAAGTTCCGAAAGTGCTGCTAGTAACGATGTAAACGCAAGCTATAGCGAAAATCGGGGAGCCGGACAGGTTGAAGGTCGCAATAACGGTCGTTCCCATAGTTACGGAACCTTTTCCCCCTTGTCTGCTATGAACTTAGAAAAGAACTTCCCGTTTCAGAATTTACTTACTAATCTTTTTGACACATTAGATAAATATTTCACAGTGTCGGGGTATGAGTATGACTAAAGTAACTAATGTAGAATATCCTTATAATCGCAATAAGTTTCACGTGGAACTTTTTGAGTACGGAAACGCACCCGATTATAGTGTTTGCTATGCGCCAGGTGTACAAGCAGGACGCGGGCAATCCGAAGGTTATGACTTGGATAATTGCCCAAAGGGTGATGACACGACCGTTATCGACATTACGGCAAATGTTGGAACTGATACAATGAAATTTAATTACATAAAGATTGACTACGGGCATACCGGCGACGGGGTAAAATGGTATTTTGTAACGCATAAAACAATATTGAATTATCCTACTATCATAACCGGTTCACAGCAAAATTATACCGTTGAATTTCAGTTAGCCCTTGACTATTGGGAAACCTATAAAGACAAGTTAGGAACCCCTAATATTCAATTGGAACGGGTGACTACTTCAATGCCTGGAAGTTGGATTGATACCAGCGCTTATAAAACTAATGTTCTTCCTTTTTCTGATGAGGACAGAACATTAAGTGACAGAAGTTATTCAAATTGGAAACCGATTGTAATGTGGCGCGCAAAGAAACCCGTTGCACAGGATAACTATATTGTGGATAAATTGCCGACTGTATACAAAATTGAAGGCGCAAGCGGTGTGCAAAATTGGGCGACCGAACTAGAAACTTTAGCTTCGGAACCCCCCGAAGCAACTAACCTGTTTCGGTCTTATGTGGGCTGTAATTGTTATTTAGTAAGTGATTATTTCGCAACGGCTGACGGTTCCGAAAGTAAACTTGAAACAATAAACATTAGTTTTCCGAGACTTCCCGTTGTGCATAACATACTAAAATACCCGCCTTATAGACGCGCTTTTATTAAAACAATCGACGGCAGTTGTTACGAAATTGATGCTAACAAATTTCCTTATGGTCGTTTACCTGATACGATTACAGTAGCAGTATGCCACAGCACGACACCCTCACCTCATAGCATTTTATATCCGCTTTATGCGGAACCGTGCCCGGACGTTGTCTGTTTTGCTGGTTATCCCGCTCTTAGTGTAACCACGACGACGCCTAGCACTGTACAAAAGATTATTGGAAATGCCACTAACGCCAGTGACATTATGCCCGCGCGATTGAAGGCAAGTTCCGGAATGATGGGAGTATTGTAAACTATGGATAGTAAAGAAATGTTCGAAGTTGCACAGAATGTCAATAGTGCTGTTTCAAGTGACTTTAATTTACAAAGTGTCGGAAAAGGTACCGGCGCTTTAATCGGTATGGCTATAGGTGGACCGGCAGGGGCAGGGGTAGGCGCGCAAGTTGGCGGTCTTGTGGCCGGATTTATTGAAAGTAGTTTACCGAAACACGATATTATTAACGGTTCCTTAAGTTCATACAATTTCATAAAAATGAACCAGAAACCGTATTATGTAGAACTTGTATACCCTAGTATTGCAACGCAAAAAGCAATTAGTGACTATTATTGCTATTACGGGGTGCCCACGTCAAGAACAGAAACTATTAACTATGGTTTATATAATTACAATAACCATGCTTATATACAGGGAAATTTACAATATAACGGAACTATCCCGTTAGACAAGTTCCTAAAAATTCAAAACATTTTCAAAAGTGGAATACATTTACTATATGCTTAAAAACATTACTTTATCAAAAGACGAATTTTTCACCTATGAAATGTTACGCGATTATGAAAGTAAGGGCAACTATACAGTAGTTGCCATTACCGGCGCGCGCGGTGCTGGAAAGACTGAAAGTCTTAGAACTATGATAAAAAAGAGATATGAAAAAGGCGAAATTGCGCTATTTTTGAGAAATAATGCAAATGACTTGCCTAGTGCAAGGCAATATTTTAGTATATTAAGCGAAATTTGCGGGGAAGATTATTTTATTGGTCTTGGACAGTTAGGCGCTGGTAGTATTTGCTTATGTTGTCAAAAAGAAGAGCCTATACTTGTAGGATATAGCCTAGCTATTGGAAATTATGACAGATTCAAATCTTCAAAAAAGAAAGTTGATTATGTAATTTATGAAGAGTTTACAAACCTTAATCAATCGCACGGCCTAAATCGCGCGTTCGGCTTTGTGGAAATTCTGGAAACAGTACGACAAACTTGCCCTAATATTACAGTATACGCTTGCGCTAATAATCTTGTTCGTGATACCCTTTTTGAATGGCTTTTTGATAGTAAAGACATTTTAGAAATCGCTATAAAAAAACCGGAAAGAGTAAGTAAAAGCCATTATAAAAGCAAGACAATCGAAACTTATTTGCAAGGCGGTATTCTTGTAGACAGTCCGGAATTTTCGTTGAAAGATTACCAATGCCGTGGCTATATAAAATTAGGAACCGACAAAATTTTTCTATATGAAAATACTATGCTTTATCCTCAATACATAATCAGCACAAAAGGCACACAAAAAGAAATCAAAAAAGATATATCATTGGTAAATATCCTAAAACTTGCAGTGTATCAAAACTTAGAAACACGGAACATGCTGGAATTTCCGATTGGTCTCTTCATTCAATCATATCAATCACTTCTCACATAACGTTTCACGTGAAACATAAAGAGCGGGGCTTACCCGCTCTTTTAGTATCTCATCTTTATTGAAAATGGCCTTGCTTCAAGTATTTGGCCGCCTATCCCTTGCACGCCTTTAAGCATAACCGCGCCAACTACTGTAAAACCCATTTGAAAATTTTCGTATGTTACTTTTTCCTTTACTTCTTTGCTTGCACCCGCACATTTTACTTCTATGTTATCATCTATATCGGTTATCATATAACATTTCTGATGTAAAAATTTTCCCCTTTTGAGTGTATGTTCCAAGTCCCAAAAACCGAACTTGCTTTTGTCAATAACATTTTTATTTTTAACAATACGGTTATATGCTGATTCTAACATAACTATAGAATCCGTATCCCCGTAAATGTATTCTTCCTGCTTACATTGGTTTGCTATGTCAAGATATTGTTCCCTTGAATATGCTGTAATACAGCTTGCAATAGGAAAACTATTTTGCGAAATCTTATCACTTTCTAATGTTTCTTCTATGTGTAATATACCTTCTAATATACTTAAATTTGTTACCGTGTCCGGTACGGCTTGCCCAAATTTCCCATATAGGGAATTTAGCATAATTTTTGCAACCTGCTTTAGTGCTTTATTACCTTCTCTTGCGGCCTTTTCTTTTATGTTTCCCCAATATGCTATATAATCCGAAAATATTGTGCAACTTGTTTGCGACGGGGGATATATCCACGCTTCTAAGCATTCTAAATCACTAATATCGTAATAACGAAATAGCATTCTTAAATCAATCGAATTTATCCAAAATGTCTCTTCTATATATCTCAAAAACTCATTCGTTTTGTACATTCTTGACAGTTTGAAACCAATATTATATTGTCGTCCTAATGACATAAACGGCACAGCAATATTTTTCTTTAATTTAGCAGAACATTTTATTTTATAAAATCCTATATATCTTCTATCTTCTAAAATATCTTTGTTAATAGTGAAATTTGTATAATGCTCGGCGTTTCCAGTGGGGTAATAATGCGTAAACTCTTTAATAGTATTCCGTTTATCATGCACAGGCGTTGCCGGTATCATTGCCGACGGATAAAGACTATTATAATCTAAATAATATAAATGTTTCTTAATATCCATACTACAATAGTTCGGATTCAAGTAACAAATACCGCCCCTATATGTATAGTTTGCCGCCAATGCTAAATCAGCATCGATATTTTCCCCTAGTGCAATATTTACATATTCCTTTTTTCCTTCTTTCAAAATTCCCGGAATGTCGATATTTTCCCCATTAACATAACCGTTTTCTTTTATGGTATATTTCCAGTAGTTAAAGGCCGTTTGCGCCGCTGTCAAATATTTCGCGGGCTTAAATTCGCATTCTTTCCAAAAGGCTTTTAAACCAGCGCGCAAGGTATATATATCATACATGCTATATTTCATATACTCTTGTTCGTGTCGTAATTGATAATTTACAGAACTTACAGAATCTATATTCTTTTTCCAGCTTTCCGCTATTTCTTCTTGCTTTCCTATGCTTAGTCCGAAAGCCTTTTGAAAATCCGACAACGGCAATGCAATCAGCTTTAACGAATCGCGTAACTGAAAAGTCACCCCTTTATATACTATGTCCAGCGCATACCACATTCCGTCTTTTATCATTACATTATTTACGGTTGTGTATGCTATACCGAATTGCTGAAAATAGTACGCAATATGTGACGCATCGAATTTCAGGTTGTGAAAGTAAAGAATCGCGACACGCTTATTATAGAAATTTACAACTCTTTCCCTTATCCAATCAAAATAGTTCTTTATGTTATCACTATAAAATTCTGTTTCATCATCACAAACTTGATATAAATGAGGGAATAAAAACTTTTCTGCTTTTTCTTCTATTGCAAAATTCTCATACTTTCTATAACTTTCTTTCATGCTTTCCGGTATTATATAATCTTCTTTGTTTTCAATATATATAGTTACTGTTTCCGTATCACAATAGAAAATTGGAGCATTAGAAAAATTTTTATACATATTACGCACCCATAACCGTTAGCCAATCTTTATAAATCATAAGTGCATCTAAAACAGACGGATTTTCTTTTCCACTTAAAACCTCATATATACCGTCAGAACTCGTCCGAACATATTGCGGAATCGCATTACTTGCCAGCTTATTAACACAATTTTTTGCTTGTTCGTCTGTCAATCCCATAACATAATCATAAAGTTTAGCACCCATAAAATCCACAATACTAATATTTCCATAATGTTGTTCAAATGTAGTTCTAATATTTCCGTAATATTCATTGTACAAATCAACGAAATTCGCAACACTTCCAGTTAATGCTCGATAGATTAATTCACGGTTGCTATCCATTCCAGCGACCGTAAAGTCTTCTTTCATTTGACTAAACAAATTAAATGAGCCTTGATTCTTCCCATACGCTACAAAAGTTTTTGATTGTTCCGGCTTTTCGGGGTAGTAGCTTGCATATAAAGCGCGTATATAGTCAGTTTGTACAGCGTTATCATCAAAATACGGTTCCTTTTTCTTTATCCCTTCTATCATCTCTTTGCGCGTCAACGGTTTTTTCTTTTTGTATGCAACCTTTTCTGCATTCTGTATTGAAGCTAAAATCTCCTCCGCTTTTCTGATTCTTTTCCGGCCTTTTTCGTCATACACATAAAGGCCGCCAGGTACTTTCTTGCCTGTCATTTTTTCGTACCGCTTACCAGCTTCAAGTGCTTTCCGTGTAAAATATTTGCGGGGATTGATTTTTTTCGGCTTTCCCTGTTTTGCATTTTCCTGCTTTGCTTTTTCCTGCTTAGTCGGGTACTTTTCGCGGCTCTCTTTGTCTATATCGCGCAATTCCTGTGTGCTATAGTCTCGCGTTCCCTTAGTTAAAAATTTCTTTCCACTTCTCGCTTCCGTTCGCCAGATTCTTTTTACGAGCTTATCCCGCTCGCCTTGTATAACTTTACCATATGCCATATAGTCCACCTCCTAAATGCGGAAATAGGGGCAATCGCTTGCCCCTATTATACCAGCTTCTATAGTCTCATTCAATCACCGGAACTCAAAGATTCAACCGCTACACACAGATTAAAAAGCACACATATAATCAAAAGTAAACTTGACGCCGGTTCGTCATCATTAACGCTGATTCTAGCGATTTCTTTCATTCCAGAAACCAACAAAAACTCAAAAATTCCCTTGTCAACGCTCTTGATTAACTCATCCGGCTTTAAGTTCTCATAAAATTCTACAAATAAATCAGAAATGTTATTGCTTTCCTCGTCTATATTTCTTAAACCCTCCATAAATCCGGAAATAGCGTTCTTCTGATAGCTTTCCCACATATCCTTAAAATAGAAATCCGCAAAATCAACAAAATTGCCAATCTCATTATAGCCGTTTTTCCAATCATCAACACAAATAGCCAAAAATACAGCTTTATCGGGGTTCCCCTTCTCAAAATTTTCTGAAATCTGAAGAACTCGCTTGTCTGTTGCCACATGTGCAAAAAGCGCCTTTAGGGTCTCCAGTGCCACCTCAAACTTCTTCTTGTTCATGTTATGCCTCCTTTACTAACTTAATGCTGCCAGACTTCAACCGCAAACGAAAATTTGCAATCTTTACAGCTTCGACCGGTTCCCATTCCGCGCCTTCCTTGACGCGCATATCCTTCGCAAAAATTGCCAGTTCGTTAATTCCTTCCAAATCAAGAACTTTACTAACAGTTCCGTTCTTGACTAAGACCGGATAGCCAGAAATAACATGCCAGCCGTCTTTATTTTCTCTCATTTTGTGTCCTCCTACACATTAAACAGGATTGCGGGGCTTGTGCCCCGCGTTATCCTTAGTCATCTTCAAGAATCAAAAATCTTCCAAGACAATCACAAGCCACACTAAAAATCGTTCGGTTGATTCGCGCTCCTCCTTTTACAAAAACAGCACGAAAAATCACATAATCACTAGAAACCTTCATAATTGTTTTCAGCGCAACTTTAACAAAAAACCGACCTTCTGTTGCACAAGTTCCGAGTGTTTCCGCGCTTGCAACCAAATCCGCAACGGCTTTCATTGCACCCATTTTCTCGTTCATTGCCGCACCGGCTAACGACCGCAAAAATGGCGCAAGCACATGAAAAGCGCGTGACATTTCAGAGCTTGCGGGCAAGGCCTGTGCATAGTCGATGCACTTCATTGTAAGCGCAGTTGAAACATCAACTGCTTGCTCATCAGAGACCCCGCTCATAATTACCAGTCTAAACTCTCTTAAATTTTCAATGTTCATCGTTCGCCCCTCCTTATACGCTTGTGCTTGGGCACTTCCTAAGCACAGTTA
>ERZ772945.1805-NODE-1805-length-14317-cov-34.347988_pt1 | contig 14317 bp, 10 predicted proteins | sample MGYA00511681_ERZ772945 | MGnify/ENA primary metagenome ERZ772945 (study PRJEB29015, sample SAMEA2737943) | human oral metagenome | biome: human oral; feature: human-associated habitat; material: dental | place: China | collected 2143 ...
CAGCAATGCCATCCAGCAATGCCGATAGATTGCCGGACAGTGCATTGACGGTATCGTTGACCGGCGATAGCAGCTGAGCCACCGTCTGAGCGATCAGTTCGTTCTTGGTCGGTAACTTAGCTAGATCAGTCACTTCGGCCGTACTCAAGCTCTGACCCAGGCTGTTGAAAGCTCCAACCAGCTTAAGCTCGGGAGTTTTATCAGCGAACTGAGCCAGCACCTTAGCTGGCAGCACCTCGTCGTCATTAGAAATGGCGTAGAGTACTTGCCCTTTCATTACGCTGGTGTCAGTCTGTTTCAGCGAATCATGCTGATCCATGGCGACTCGCATCAGGCGATTCTTGACCACCTTGATGGCAACACCATTTTCCCTCGCTTGACGACGCAATTGCTGCAGGTCGGCCACGCTAATACCGCTGTACTCGGCGTAGACGACCATCTGTGCATCAGCCAGGTCTTGGACTAATTCGGCAACCAAAGCTTCTTTCTTGCTACGTGATATAGCCATAAATCTCCTTTGGTTTTAGATAGTTTTAGATAAATGCGAACCTAATTGTTAAGGTATCGTTATCTAGAAAAGGGTTTATCTCGGTAGCTTGATTAAGTGCTATTACTCTTATAGCGACCGCCACTGTCTCTGATAACGTTACAAGTATAGTAGCAGATATGGCGATAAGTTCAAGCGCCACAGCGCTCAGTCGGCGTTTCCCTGCTCGACCAGCTTACCCGCCTTTAATCTGAGTACTATATCTGCCGTCTTCGCTAGACGTTTGCTGTGAGTGACTACGATGACGCACTTGTTATCTCGCTTAGTTACCCGGTGGAGAATGTCGATGATATCACTGGCGGTCGCTTCATCCAGATTGCCGGTCGGCTCATCCGCCAAGATAATCGGCGCCGGTGATACCAGTGCTCTGCCGATAGCCACTCGCTGTTGCTGCCCGCCGGAGAGCTTCATGACATTGCGGTTGATATGCTCGTCATCCAGCCCCATCGTGTGCAAAGTCTTGGTGGTGGCTCGGGGGTTAACCAGTTTAAGGTTCTCCAGTGGCGTGAGATAGTCGATCAGATTGTAATTCTGAAAGACGAGTGAGATGTGATGCTTGCGGTGATAAGAATAACCCTGCTGAACGATATCCTTATTCTTAAACAGGATTTGCCCACCCGTCGGCTTATCCAGCCCGGCTAATAGCCCCAGTAGCGTTGACTTGCCGGTGCCGGAATTACCCACGATGGCGTAAAACTTCCCCTGTTCAAACTGATAGTTAGCTCCGCTAAGTACGTTCTTAGTACCATCAGCATACGAATAGGCGATATTCTGTAGCGTTAATATAGACATAGTCCTCCTTAATTCATTTTACTTAAAATACGTTTGGGTGGTTGGCTCATTATCGGTGTCATAGCAACGACGGTTGACAGGCCCATAACCAGATAGCCTAAAGCAAATGCCATAAGATAAGCGATCGGTGCTACGACTACCTCGCCCGAGCTCCCTGCCAATTGATTATGGTCTACCGACGAGGTTAGACTTGTCGATAGTTGTGACGAGATAACCGAGCCGGCCAAGGTGGCGCAGACGGTACTGACGACAGCTACGACCACTAGCTCGATGATGAACTGCCCGACGATTCGGTGCCTCGGCGTACCAATTGCCAGCAAGATACCGATCTCATGCAATCGCCCTCTCACCCAGAAGACCAGCACCAGCGACATAACTACCAGCCCAGCCACCGCCACAGCGATGGTAGCGATAGTTAGGATGTGCTGAACTCGCATGATGTTTTCCAGCACGCCGGCGAAAGAGGCGGCATTATCGGTCAGGTTATATCGACCCCAATCTACGCCGGACAACTTCCGGGTCCGATTAATAACTTCTTTGAGTTTATCCGGACGCTCAACCAGATACGTGGCTCTGGTTAAAGCTGAGCTGCCGTTGAGTTGCTGCGCTGTTTCAAGATTAGTGATCAGCCGATTCTCCGCCATCTCGGCCGGTATGATAGTCGGCTTTTCGTTCCTGCCATCAAATATACCGACGATCGTGACCGTCACTCGTCGCTCTCCTTTAGTAATCACCATCTGGTCACCCGGCTTGAGCTTGTTTTGCCTGGCGAATGCCTCGTGGACTAACGCTACGTTCTTACTGCCGGGCGTGATGTGTTTACCCTGTCCTAGACGATAAAGTCTACCGGTGAATTCGCTCAAGTAATCACTTCGCTCTACTCCGGCTAGCTTAGTCTCCTCGGTTGGCTGGGCATCCAGCTGAACCCCCAGGCCAGTCGCCTCGACCAAGTGTTTGCCAGGTAGAGTTGCGACTGCTTCCACTTGGTAGTTATGCGCCTTGACCCCCTTAAGCTGACTGACTTTCCGGGCTAGGCTACTCGGTACGATATCTGATGCTCGCCGACTGGTTAGACTAAAGCCCGCCCTGATACCACCTTCGACGGATTTCCTGAGCTGCTCCATGGTATGCTGTACGGTCAAAGTGCTAACTAGTAGAGTTAGAACCAGAGTCATGATCAGACCAATGACGAGGCTGCGCTGGCGTTTGCGTCGGACAGCTAATAAAGCTTGCTTGATCATCACACCCCTCCTAGTTTATGTCAGTTAATAGCTTCTTTGGCGTTGACCCGGTGATTGGGCGAGAAGCGAATAGCACAGCGATGACGATCACCACCAGCCCCACTCCCCATACCGCCATCAGGTCAGCCGGAGTAGCACCAACAGTTACTTTGTCTAGGGTGCGAGACGAGGTGACCGAATCAGCATCGGCCCCCAGCGAAGCTCCGTTGAGCGACTCACTCGCCTGGCTCGCAGCAGCCTGCGAAGCCTGTGACACCATCTGATTGCCTAGCTGCTGAGCGATTAGCCCGGAGGTAAAGTAGGATGCACCTAAGCTAAGTATGGCTATCATGACCAGCTCGGCTACGTATTGCAAGATGACCTCAGACTGCGATATGCCCGTTGCCATCAGCACCCCCGCCTCACGCTTGCGCTCGTTCATCCACAGATATAGCACCATGCCGATCACGGCTATGCTGACCAGTGCAGTTGCCCAGAGCATACCATCCACCAGATTATAGACGCCATTTACCGACTCGGTCACACCGGCTAGCTCTTGGCTATTCTTGTTCAGCTGATATTTATTCCAGTCAACCGACAGTTGACGAGCTTGATTTATCACCTCATCAAGCTGCTTACTACCTTTAGTGAAGAAATTGGCATCTTGGTAAATCTCATTCTGCGCTGTATAAGCATTGAGCTGACGGGTCGTCGCTATGTCGGTCAGGAAGATATTCTCAAAGAGCTCCACCTGATAGGCAGCCTCCTTGGGATTCTTCCCGCTAAATATGCCGACAACCTCAACCTCTACTTCGTCCTTTGACGGGTGCTCATTGTCGGTGTCGTACTGGTTGGCCCTGAGCCTTAGCTTACTACCTAGCTTAAGCTTATTTGCCTTAGCAAAGGCTTGGTGTACCAATATCTTGTGGCTATCCCGCTCAGTGATGTGACGCCCCGCCACCAGTTTGAGTGACCCCGCCCGAAACTTATTCTCCAGCTCTGATTTATTAACCCCCAGAATGGTCGCCGCATTGCCGAACTGCTTGTCCTTCTCGGCATCATAGCCGCTACCACCATTAGATAGGGGGACTAACTTGGTGTCAGTGAAGTCCACTGTGGCATTCTGACGCTTGACATAGTCGGTCACCCCTGGTAGTTTCCCGATCTCCTCGATAGTTTTGCCCGAGACAGTACCCGATCCACGAGCCGTACCGGGGTTGGTACGAGGGTTGTTCCCCAGGTTAAAACCGACTTTCAGTGTTTTATCCAGCGACTGCGCCGCCCTATCTGTCGAATGCTTAATGGCGAAGCCGCTTAGCATCACCGTCGCCATACAGAGCAGGATCGCTAGCAGGATCAGTGTTTTGAGCTTCTTCCTGGTGACGTATAACCAAGCTCGTCGAATGAATGACATTTTCCTCCTTTCAAATATATCCTGAGCTAATCTAACAGGCCTATGTGAAATGAGTATGAAATGGCATGAGCGGTTGCGAATGATTAAGCGATATAGGCGCGATTATGGAAAATGGATAGTAAAAGCCATGCCCTGCTTGACCGGAGAGAAACTATATTCCAGCCCCTTAGCCTCTAACAGCATTTTGACGATATATAGCCCCACCCCGCTCCCATCCGACTCCGGCGATATTTGGCTATCCGTGTGATAAAAGGGGTCAAATACACGCTGTAACTGTGCCTGAGTAAGTGGCTGACATTTATTGATTACCACCAATCTATGCTGACGGCAGGTAACCTTGATCACGCTGCCCACCTCGCTATAGCGTACGGCATTTGAGATCAGGTTCGAGATGACGTGGTGCATCATGTCGTAGTTAGCCTTAGTAAAGGTTGGCGCTAGATCGAGCCGGCAGGTGACCTGACGAGCTCTAGCTAGCAAGCGATAATCATCAATCACTTCAGCAACTATCCGGTCAACCCGCAGCTTCTTCTCGCCCCGCAGAGCGTTCTCAGCTAGACTACCCGCCTTTAAGACGTCGTTGACCATTTTAGTCAGGCGGTCAACCTGCGCTAACGATTCCGCCAGGTAGCGGTCACGGTCTTGGTATTCGCCGATATTCAGCTGCATATTCTCCAGCATGATTCGCAGGCTAGCTAGCGGCGTCTTAAGCTCGTGCGACGTAGCCCTTAGCAACACCAGCCTTTCTTTCTCCAGCTTGCTAATTCGCTTATTTTCTTGCTCCAGCGAGCGGATCGTTTGCCATAGGCTCTGATAAAGTTCGTTAATGTTGCGCCCCAGCACACCAATTTCGTCGCTGCTCTCGGCTGGATACTGCACTCCTTTCTCCAGGCGTTGCATCTGAGTGGTGACCTTAGCCATCCGGCGAATCGGCTTGGTTATGAACCGACTATAGCAGTAGGAAAAGAGTAGTGCCACCAGTAGCGAAGCAGATACCGTATAAGGCAGGGCATGGAGTGTCGCCAGCTTAGCTTGCTTGACCGGCTCAACATTCACTAGCAGCCTGATGCTAAGCTTTCGTCTATCGGCATCTTTCAAGCTGCTTTGCCTCAGGATCACCGAGCGCGGATCGACTGACTGCCCATCGGCGATCTTAACCACATCAACGTCAGCCGACTTGCCCCTATCCGTCACGATGTTGATCGTCTGAAATCCTTGGAAGTAGTCGTCTCGCCCGTTAGCAGTCAGAGTGATGTTGACATTCTTAGCGATAGAAAACTTCTGACAAATTTGACGCATCTGGCTAAGTGACTGACTCTTTAGCTGTGCCTCTAGCGAAGCCAAGCTCTCCGAAGCTTCTTGCTGCTTTTGGTCAAGATAAAGCTGAGGCATCAGGATGTAGATCAGTAGATGCATCAGTACGATCAGCGCCAGGAAGAGCCCCATCGAGACCAAGAAGGTCTTTGGGAAGAGCTTAAGACGCTTCATAGCGATAACCGACCCCCTTGACGGTAACGATGCAGTCGAGCCGCAGCTTGTGGCGCAGATTCTTGATATAGACATCTATCACTCGATCAAAAGGTACATCTGCTGCATCGTGCCATAACCTTTCGATAATTGCTTGACGAGACCAGACGACACCGGGATTATCCACCAGAAGCTTTAGAAGCTGGACTTCTTTGGGCTTGAGATGAGCGTCACTACCATCATAAAAACCCTGGTACGCCTCGAAATCTACCGTGGCCAAGCCTCGTCGCCATTGAGACTTGGTAGCCAACCTCTGACGTCGCAATAGAGCTCGGATGTGCTTCTCCAGGATCACCAGCGAGAAGGGCTTGCTGATATAATCATCCGCCAGTTCGTCGAAGCTAGCGATCTGAGTCGGCTCGTCCTGCAGAGCCGTCAGCATCAATACCGGCACATCGCTCCGCTGACGAATACGACTGAGCACCCCTATACCGCTTAGACCAGGTAACATGATATCTAAGATCACTACGTCCGCCCGGCTATACTTGGTCAGCGCATCCTCGCCACTAGCGGCAACTAATACCGTAAAGCCACGTTGGCGCAAAAACAGCTCCGTGCCATGACGAACCGCAGGTTCATCCTCGACTAAGAGCAGAGTACCCACGCTCAGCTAGCTATTACCTCTCCCCGAAGTGTCACCTCGGCGTCGTCGATACGCCTCCTCTGCACCGTACATATGCTTGACACGATCATCCAGCCAGACGATATCTCCCACGACAGGCGGTAGAGCTATCGTCCCGATAGTTCGGGTGACGATACTCCTTGACTGCATTAAGTCACTGATAAAGCGGATAGCATCTCGTTCACTTCTACCGATGTAAGGTCGGTCAGTGATGCCATCGCCATTCTGATCCTCCGGAAACGAACCAATCAGCATAGGCTTACCGATCCGCAGACGTCGTCGTCGAATATCCGCCAGCAGCTTCGCCCACTGCAACCGATCTTCACTCTTGATCAAGCCATTGCCATTATTTTTATAGATGATATGAGCCAACTGACCCGTCTGCATCGAGTCACGATACTCCCTGGTAACACACTGCAACTCGAAAGGAAGACCATGATAAAAGCCGGTAATCTTACCTAGGTGCAACGCCTCGGGCGATCCCACCTGGTGTAAGTCAAGCTGTGACGGGTCAATGTCTATTCCTCTCGCCATCCGGTTGATGAAGTCGTCCGTACCCCGCAGATGAATAGCCGAGGTACGAGAGGGCGATGGATACGGTACCAGCTGATTGTCGTCTTGGCACAGCCCTTTGACCATGGCGTTAAATAGCGCCTGCTGGTCCGCCTCGTCCTTAACCACGGCGGTGATACCCAGGATATCCATCGGTATATGTTCGTTAGACCCACCCTCACACTCTCGCTGATACATCTTCCACGCCAGCGATCCACTCGTCTTTAAGCGAAACCGCCAGGACACATCGATCGGCTGTCCGTCAGCCCGCACCATCGTCGGCGCAGTATCACCGTAAACAGAATCATTGCCGTCATTGTAACTGACCGGCAAGTTTGGCTTTGGGTCGATATTATCATCACCAAAAAGTTGTTTAGCGATATCGCAAAAGGCAGTCTGAGCATTGTGCGCAACGCTATGATTGCCGTCAAAGTCTTGAAAACGCTCCAGGATAGCGTCAGCTCGCATGATCAGGTCGCCTCGACCACCATAGTTGAGACGCACCTTTTTCGATAGACCATTGAGCGACATGGCTAATGCATCATAGCCGATCACCTCGGCGACCGGAGCGATAAATTTCTCCGAGTAGAGCACCCGATCAAAGGTCTTGCGGTTATCGTCCTGGTGACTCTGTAGCCAACGCAGCATCTCGACACCGGAGATGAGCATCGACTCGACATTGATATCATTCACCATGCCATAGAGCACATCAGGCGTTACCAGCTGAGGGTCGGACAGCCATTCTTCCTGCTTTGGTCGGAAATAACAATCATGGCGACTCTGACCCTCGGTCATAATGCTCTTGTAGTATAGGTCAAGCCGACGTCGATCCTGCAATAGTCCGGCGATATAAATATTCTCAGGATCATACACCTCGTCAGGTGTCTTACCATCGGCGAAGAAATGGCTCAGAGGCACTCCGCCCGATACCACGCCGATATTCCGGTTCTCGGCCAGACCGTCGTTGATATCTTCCACCGTGCCCAGTGCCGCTGCCACGTACGCCGACGATGCGAGTTCGTCGCCACAGTAGTTACGAATCATCCGTTGCTGCTGATTGATATCAGACAGCTTGACTCGTTGTTCCATCTCGCCGACGTTCGCTTGATCGTAATGATCAACATCACTGATCGAAAAACACCGTTCCAGCGTCGCCCGAGCCTCGGTTGGGATATTGTTGTATGGATAAACGTGAGCGTAGCTCTCAGTATCCACCACCTCCTCGGTATTCTCCCTATCTTGATCGTTCGTCTCAGCCGACGATCCGGTGCTCTCATAATTCTTCATAAATCTAACGCCATTATAGCAAACTAAGCTTTAACGGGATATGGCATATAGACGACCTAACTTTCTTGAATCAATCGTCCATAACAACTTAACAGCTGTCGCCAAGTACGACCGACTCCAGCCCGATCATCAAATCTCTGGTAACCGACCCCGGCGGATATGCCGCAAGCCAAAAAGGTGTCGTCACCAACATAGATACCGACGTGGCTCAAGTTATTCTGCCTATAGGATGCATCAAATGTCCCGGTAAAAAAGACCAGATCGCCGGGCTGCGCTTCGCCAGGCTGAATAGGCTGACACTTCTCATAGATACCGTCGTAGAAAGTACCATCAATACATCTGCCCGCTACCGGCAGACGAACTGCTCGCCCTTTGATCTGATTGCGATAGCAGTATCCCAGACGACACATGATAAAATCAATAAAACCCGAACAGTCAAATGATGTCTCGGGATCTGAGCCACTCCAAACGTATGGATAACCGATATACGGCTCGCCGATCTTTAGCATCTGATCTAATAGTGGGTACCGTCGGCGTAGCTCACTAGGCACCTGATAGCGCCGAGCGGTCGGCAGTGTGGATGCATGAGGGTAGCTAGCCGTCGGAAATAGATCGGGGCGTGAACCATGGCTACGCATATAACCGGCGTAACGAGCCAGCTGGTCGTGATCCAGGATGCTGTCTACCGTACAGTAAAGATCATAATTAGTCAGCTTAACACTGAGATTGAGGAAGCGGTCATCCAGCCGGTCGACTGATTTACCTTGGCATTCAGCCTGATATTCACCAGCCACAACCTTGCTAATAGTTAGCGTGTATTGTCGGCGTGGCTGACGAAGCTCTTTTAGAAGTGCCTGGATATCCGGATCGTCCAGCCGAAAGTCCGACTTAATGGCGCTGGCCATGGCGATCAACACATAGGGGTCGTGCCCGATCTCATCTAGGCTAAACTTAGCATCGTGGTACCTATCAGACTCAGCTTTTAGCCGCTCAATCTCCCCCGTCAGCTCTTTCTCGTAATCCTGATAAGCTTGTTCGAGCCCATAAATATCCTTGTCGCTAGCCAGGAAACAGGCGTCAGTCGTGCCGGCTGTGATTCGCTTTTCCATCCCACCAATTTTAGCACATCTAAAAGAGGGGCTGACACCCCTAGTGCCGGCCCCTGCTTTTCAGAGTCAATCAGACAAGCTACAGCTCAACCTTAATCCCCGGACCCATAGTGGTAGAGATAGTTATGGACAGCATGTAGCTTCCTTTCAATGTGGACGGTCGAGCTGACTTGAGACTATTGATCAGAGTCTGAGCGTTCTGCTGCAGCTTGTCTGCACCAAACGAAACCTTACCGATACCCAAGTGAACGATGCCCTGCTTATCGACTCGATACTCTATCTTACCCGCTTTCGCTTCCTTGACCGCCTGAACCGCATTGGCGCTGACCGTACCTGCCTTGGGGTTGGGCATCAACCCTCGTGGACCGAGCAGTCGAGCGAAACGACCTAGCTTCGGCATCAGTTGTGGAGTCGCCACTAGCACATCGAAGTCAAGCTTCTCCTTGCTTAGCAGGTCAATCACGGCGGACTCACCTGCTATGTCTGCCCCGGCTTGCTTGACCGCCTTCACTTCGTCTTCGCCAACCATGGCAGCGACACGAACCGACTTACCGGTGCCGTTCGGTAGGGTAACTGTGGCTCGGATGTTTTGGTCAGCCTGCTTCGGATCAACACCCAGCCTGACGTGCATCTCCACCGTGCTATCAAACTTAGTCACTGCCGTCTCGGTAGCCAGCTTAACCGCTTCGGCCAGGCTGTACAGCTTAGCCTTATCAACCTTCTGAGCGACCTTCTTATAGGCTTTGCTCTTGCGCTCCGCCAGAGGACGAGTCTTCGGCGCAGGGCCACGCTGAATGTTCGCTTCATTATCGCCCTGCGGTGTGGTATCACCGGCCTCCTTGCGAGCTTGACGCTCCGCCTCAGCTTCAGCCTCTTTGACCGATTTCTCACTCCGTTTGCCTGCTTTGGCGTAGTGAACCGCCTCTTCGGCAGCCTGATCGGGCTCAGACTCAAGTTTAGAATCATCAGATTGAGCCTGCTTTACCTGCTCTGTCTCCTTATCGATAGCCTCGCTCACTTCGTTAACTACCTGCTCCGCTTGATCAGCCACTTCCTTAGCCGACTCACGAGCCTGCTTGATCGCCTCGGTGATCTCAGCGACAGTGTTCTTTTCGCTGACGTCAAGCTTTAGTTCCTCGGCTTCCACCAGCAGTTCACTCTTAGTCTTTGCCATATCTCTCCTTTCGTGGTGTTGACGGCACTTCGCCTCCCACAATTATTAATTTAATTACTCTTCGACGGTGACGCCCATTGATCGGGCTGTACCACAGACGATCTTAGTTGCCGCCTCCAAGTCGTTGGCGTTCAGAAACTGCATCTTTGACTTGGCAATCTCTTGTGCCTGCGCCATGGTAATCTTACCAACCTTATCGGACTGCGGTTTACCCGAGCCTTTTTTGATATGAGCCACTTCCCTGATCATATCGTCAACCGGCTGTCCTAGACACTCCCAGGTAAACTTCTTGCCCTCAAAGACCTTAATATGAACGATCACATCTTTACCCATCATATCCTTGGTCTTCTCGTTAAACGGGTTGATGAAATCCATCATATTGAGCCCCCACTGACCCAGGGTTGAGCCAACCGGTGGACCAGCCGTTGCCCGACCCGCCGGGATACGAAGCTTTAGATTGCCCAGTACCTTTTGTTTTGCCATACTTAATATTCCTCTCTCTACATAGAAGTGCGTAACACCAGTATCATACCACAGTTATCCTCTCTGCGCCAGCATTCAGAGCTTATCCGGACAGCCTCACTACTTCAGATAGTCACCAACGTAGACAAACTGAGTCTTGGTGTCTGGATTTGTCTGCTCTGCCTCATAAGCATCTTTGTGCAAATGATAGACTATCGACCAAGGAGAGCTATGTCCGACGTCACGATACGACTCCAGTGTGACGAAATCGCCGGTCGCCGGATCGACACTGACCACCAGCCCGGTATGTCCGGCGCCACCATCCGCCTTGTTGACTGATGAATGCATGCCCTTAGCGTACGAGCTAAAGATAGCCGGTGCTTTAGTCGGCGCATCGGTAACTTGGAGATTCTTATCCTTATTACTGCTGACCAGCCGATCGACCACCTGACCACCATTGCCACCACCATAGACCAAGGTCGTATACTTATCAATATACCAAGAAGGGATGACCGTACAGCCGTTAGAGGCGGTACTTAGAGTGCCAGTCTGGCCATTATACACCCCTGTATCATTGGTGTCTTGAACGAACTTCTTCTGCATTTCCTCAGCGTCCTTGTTGCCAGATCCATCCATAGATGAAGCTCCACTACTACTGCCATCGCTACTCCCGCCATCCACCTGCATTTCTTTACAGGCCGTAGTCGAATCATTGTCACTCTCTGCCCCGTGATAGCAGGCGCTTGACACGGTATTGAAGTAGTCCATCGCATAGAGACGAATCGACTTAAACTCATCCTTGTTTTGCCTGTCTAGACAGAATCTAAAGGCGTCCTTTTCCGACCCTTCAGCAGTATCGGCATAGTTAAACTTAGTACCGTCGGAATTGTCCATCGGCTTGATCGACCAGTCGCCCTTATCGACATCAGATAGTAGGCATCTCTGAACATACTGGACATATTCATTCTCGGTATTTGGTATGGGTGGTGGCGTTTGCAGTAGAGCTATCGCTCGGTCAGAGTTCTTCTCGATACCATAGCCATCATCTGACATAATCTGTCTCATCTCATCAAGACTCCAGGCGTAAGTCGGCACGCCATAATCATAGGCGCTAGCTGCATAAGCATTATTGCCCAGCAGCTGATTACTGGCAGTCGCCATAATTGTCGGAGCAGACAACATTGCCTTTAGAGCATTACCCATCGCTAGCCAGATATCCTGCCTACCGACATTGAGGTGAGCCGCATGCGCCAGCTGGCTCAGCGTTGAGCTGTAGTCGTATGGATCAAACAACCGAGCCAGCAGGGGCTTGCGGCTATGCTTCCAAGCCAGATAGCGACGGTTCTCCAGGTTAAGCTCGATCGCCTGCTTCTCACTCAGCCTCTTGCCACCAGTCAGCATCGCTTGATCATTAGAGAGAAACTTACTGCCAAACATGGCATTTGAACCATGTTCGGTCGGCGTGGCAGATTCTGTTCGCAAGGGATTGCCCAGTAGCCAACCTGAGATCATATTTAACGCCCCGACGACCAGCTCGTTCTTTGAGCCCAAATCAAGTGCGGCAGTAAACAGCACTTCCTTTATCTTGCCTTCCAGAAAACCGACTATCGCTCCGGTCACACCGCCGGCCAGAGAGCCAATCACATCAAAGACGGCACAGATCGCTCCAGTCGCCGTATTAAACTGATTAAAGGCAACCGCCATCAGGTCATTGATTGGGCCGGGCAGGAAGTTAAAACCCGGCTTGCCGGCCGTCTTAAGCATACCCTGAGTACCCGAGTCGTCATTGAGCTTGTCGCTACCAACTATCCCCAGAGTCTTGGCTATCGCCGGGCTATCCATGTAGCTACTGTGGATTTTCTTCCCCGTCGGTTTGCCGTCGCTATCTAATTCCGGAATATCGTCCTCCAGCATAGTCTTATTAGCGAGCTCAAACGCTTTCATATTATTGTCATCCGAGCCCGACATCATCTGCGAGGCGTAGCCCATATATAGCCCAGCCTCTTTCTCGGCAGGCAAGACAATATTAGCGTACTTAGCCGGACCAAGCTGCTCCCAGATCCCTTTAATCATACAGAGAAAACCGACGATGAAGGCTACAACGGCAAAGCCCGCCGTACCGACACCCAGCGCCTTAAACTTCGAGGAGATAAGCTTATCGAACTTGTCGAGCTTGTTCTTAAGGTTCGTCAGTTTCGACCGGAAGAAGCCACCATTGCCTTGACGAGGTTTCTCACTCTGTTGCTTTACATCATCTATGGCATCACTGGCATTCTTGCCTCTTCCCTCCTGATCGACAGTTGAGTTACCATCGTCGTCCTTGGCGTTCTCGGAGTCCTTATCGACCCCCTTCTTGATTGAGTCATTAGAGATGCTGGGGTTAGCAATTTTACCTAACTGGTCGCTAACCCAGTCGGTAAATGCCTTGTAGAGCTTCATCTTGATCTTTTTGATCGGGTGGAGCCAACTAATATAGCCCTCCCGCTTCAGCGCTGCTCTGGTCTCCAGCCAGCCGGATATGCTCCATTTGCCCCGGTCGTCCATACCTCTGATGGCCCGCTTCGCCTCCGAATATGACATCTTGTCCGACAGATGAATCTTATTGCCATCGAGACCAATTTTGTCTTTGTTGACACCAAGCGTCGCCGATAGCTCTTCTCTCAGAGCGTCACCGGCATCTTCGAGGTGCTGCGAGTTAATACCAAACGCCTTACCGGCATCTATCTCCATTCCATTCTGTGCTCCGAAATAATTAGAGTTGAAGGTCAAGCCGTTCTTCTCCAGATTAGTAGTAATATTCTTAGCAAATTTACGGTTAAGGAAGCCTACTCGAGAGTCTTTGATCCGCCCGGTTATAGCCTTACCGGCATTCTCGCCGAACTTCCGTACCACTTCTTTCGTCGTCCGTAGCGACCGAGCTGACTGCTGACCGAGGGTGATGCCAAGATTAAAATCCTTAAAGATACCCGCCGCCTGAATCATCTGACCTAGCCCCGATAAGAAAAAGAAGCCTAAGGTAAACAGACCCGATATCACCGTCAGTAGGATACCATTGCGAGCCGACATCAGACGAAAAGCCGTGCCGTGCGCCTTGCTACTGCGCCCCTTTTCCTCTCGCCCCTTCATACTGCCGTCAAACTTCCCCGAGTCGATCGAGGCATCACGCTCCTGCTCCCCTAAGTCACGCTGAGCGGAATCAGATGGCTGACCACCACCGTCTTCCCGGAGTTGATCGGACTGCTCTGACGGGCCATTACCGGACGCCGACTCACCTAGATGCTCACCGCCAGCTAACTTACCCAAGTAGCCGGACTCAGCAGAATAGTCAGGCTCGCTACCGGACTCAGCGGCTGGGGTGCCCGTGCCGAAAGCTTCTTGCTGATAGCGCTGGTAATCATTCACGCCATCAGCCGCAGGTTTAGTTCCGGTCAAGCTCCCCGGCTGATATCTACCACCATAGTGAGGCGTCTCGCCGCTGCTAGAATTAGCGGCTGACTGCTCCAGTTTGGCTAAGTCGCTACTATTTTGCCTGTCCGGCATCTAAGGCGTCCTCCTGTCCCAGGAGGCGATTTGGACGGGGATAATTCTACCGATTGAGCCGGACGAGGCGA
>ERZ772945.1807-NODE-1807-length-14309-cov-3.949628_pt1 | contig 14309 bp, 19 predicted proteins | sample MGYA00511681_ERZ772945 | MGnify/ENA primary metagenome ERZ772945 (study PRJEB29015, sample SAMEA2737943) | human oral metagenome | biome: human oral; feature: human-associated habitat; material: dental | place: China | collected 2143 ...
CCATTAAGTTCAGCACTTTCGTTATGTATTTTTGCTCCATTTTTGAAGCGACTGCTGTCTGCGGAGCAAAGAGACTAACGAGCAGGGGGATAACGAGAAGCATCATATAGAAAAAGCGTTGATGTGCGGTCATGAGATATCTCCTTTCCACTCCTATTCATCATGACGGGATTATATGACAATCATTGAATATATGTCATTATAGCACAATAGCGAGGAAATCAGGGAGATGATTTCGTTAAACCGTAGAAAATCCTTTTTATAAAGGAAGGAGGATTCCATGAACCTATTCAGCAAATTCTTTCGTTCGCGAGACAAGCCTCAGAATCATCTCGGCGGCTTGTCCTTTTTGTTCGGGCAGATGGCGGCGGGCAAGGCGGTCAACGAGCGCACTGCTATGCAGACGACGGCGGTCTACGCTTGTGTGCGTATTCTCGCCGAATCCATCGCTTGTCTGTCGCTTGCCGTCTACCGCCGTTTGGAAGCTAGTAAGGAATGTTGTGATTAAGGATAATGGTGCGGTAGTCGTTGTTTTCAAGGGTGGGATTGAGATTGCGCTTGAGGGGTAATTTCTCCATTTATTTATGTACACTTGGAGAGATGTGCAAAAAAATGTACATCATCTGTGCTATACTTTCTGTGTAAGCAAGATGAAGGGGAGGTATAGTGATGTACGGTGCGAATAAGAAAATGCTGAACCTGCTGATTCTGAAGGTACTGCAGGAGCACTCGGATGCAGAGCATCGGCTGATGCAGGGCGAGATTATACGTCTATTGCAGTTACAGTATGGGATTACCTGTGATCGTCGCTCGGTGCGCAGCAACATCCAATCCCTGCAGGACATGGGCTACGACATCGCAACGCATGGCGGATGTTGGCTTGTGGAACGGGACTTCGATAATGCCGAGCTGCGCATGCTGATCGACAGCGTGCTGTTCTCGCGAACTCTATCGACGGCGCAAGCAAGGCGACTCGTTGAAAAGTTGCGATCATTCGGCAATCGCTACTTTCATGCGAAAGTAGCACACATTTCTAATCTTCCTGAGCTTTCGCACGCCGATAACAAGCAGGTAATGATCGCCCTCGACGTACTCAACGATGCCATCGAGGAGAAACGCAAGGTGCGGTTCACCTACAACACCTATGGGACGGACTTCAAACTCCATCCGAAACGGAGTGAGCCCTATACTGTGAATCCCTACCAGCTTGCCGCGCACAACGGATGGTACTATCTCATTGGGAATCACGATGCCCACGACAACGTTTCGCACTATCGTGTTGATCGCATCACGGCGATTGAGATGCTGCTCGATGCGGCAAAGCCGAAGAGTGCTGTGCGAGAGTTCGCCCGTGGATTCAGTCTCCCACGCCACATGGCAGAGCATATCTATATGTTCGGCGGCGAGAGCGTCACCGTGAAGCTGCGGACAAACAGCTCCATGATGGATGCACTCGTGGACTGGTTTGGCAAAGACTTCCGCATCATGAAGGAAGAAAACGATCAGATGATTGTCACGCTCTCATGCAATGAGACGGCGATGAAGTACTGGGCACTGCAGTATGGTCTGTATGTTGAGATTCTAGAACCGCAGAGCCTGCGCATGGCAATAAAGGAAGCGGTGCAGCAGATGTCGAGCGTGTATGAGGAGGACGTATGAATCTTTGGAGCAACATCTACACCTACGGACTGACCCCGGAGGAAACGGAATGGGTACGCAGGACATTCGTGACAGACTTTGGCTATCATCTGTATGAAGCAGAGGAATTCAGCGACCTGCTCGCATTTCCTGCTATTGGCCTTTTTGTGCAGCCACACGCAATGGACGCAGACGAGCGTGAGATTTTGCTAAACTTTTATCACGAAGCCTATGCGGAGGATAAGAGTCTCGTGATCGTATTCATGGATGAGGTGGAGATTCCTCATGTGCTTGCAGATGCGCCGCTTTTTATCTATGATGAGCATCCCGAACGAACTGCGCAGGTGCACGAGGCACTTGCATTCTGTGCAGTAGTGCGGAATCGTGAGCGGAGTGAGGCTCAGGCGACAATGGTCAATTTTGACGAGGAGGAATGAAGGATATGGAACTCATGGAGCGTTACGAAGTTCTCAAGGCAAAAGTCGTGCGGCGCAGAGAGGAGTTTCGTAGATTGATGAAGTATATTGAGCAGGAGACGGCATATCTGACGGCACCTGCCTCGACGCGCTACCATCTCTGTCGGGAGCGAGGCCTGCTTGAACACAGTGTGAATGTCGCAGAACATCTGCTGCTGATCAAGGCAGCTCTCGCCCCTGAGATCAGCGAGGAGAGCTGTGTCATTGTCGCACTCCTCCACGATCTCGGCAAGGCAGGAATGCCCGGCGTACCCCAGTATCTGCGCAGTGAACCGTCATCTGGTGAGCGAGCATCGTGCAGCCCGTATCGGTTCAACCGCGACCTCCTCTATCTGAGTGTTCCGATTCGCGGACTTTATCTCGTGGCGAGCAGATTCCCACTGACAGAGGAGGAGGTACAGGCGATCGTCTACCATGACGGGCAATATGTCGAGGACAATCGGAGCGTTGCAGCGCGGGAGGAAAAGCTGACGCTCCTTCTGCAGTATGCGGATAACTGGAGTGGATTCATTGTAGAGAGGGAGTGTGCATGATGGCGCGCGGTGTAAGTAAGACAAAGGTATATGAGGCGATTAAGCAGAGGTGGCTGAATCTCAATCCGGGGAAAGCGGATCGGTTCTGCGAGGGATCCCCGTATTACCTTAAGGAACTTAACGACAATCTTGTCGAACCCATGTATGAGCGCGTGCAGCGTTCCTACCAAGCGGGTGCGGGACGCGAACTTGACAAGGATATGCAAGCCCTCACTCCTCTGCGGCAATGACGTGCAATCTGTTTGGTAATCGTCCTGCGTATCTGTACGACGGCGAAACATACCGCGCATATACGGTCACGTACGAGAAGCAGCTGACTGCACTCAATCCGACTGCGAAAGCCCATCTCGATGCCTGCCTCTCCCGCAGAGACGAATTGCTGCTCTTTGAGATGAAGATGACAGAGTGGCTGTCGAATTCGCATGACTCGCTGCCGGCATCATATTTCAGCAGTGAGAAGAAATATCCTGATTGGGACTTGTTTGTTGGACTAAAGATGACGCGAGATCTGTTTCATACAGATGCGGGGGAAAAGGGCTATGCTCCACGGGCAAAACATCTGGATACGGCACAGCTCTTTAAGCATGTCTATGCGATCTATAATGCCCTGTTTTACACGGGGGAGCTTCCTCTTACAGAGAAGGTTAAACTCTGTCTCTGTGTATGGACCATCAGCAATCCTTCGTTCTTTGACGATCCTGCGCAGTATGATCTCTATGTGATGGCAGAGCAGGAACTGCACGAGGAGTTCGAGGCATTTCGTTCGCGTCTGAGCAACTTGATCGGGATGATGGAGGATCGCGGTATTCGGTTCGATGTGAAGCTGTTAACCGTGCGGGAGCTGATTTCTCGCATGCATAAAAGTGATCAACTGAAACGCTATCTTTGCTGATACTGTTATGAGAAGAAAGGAACGACTGAAATGAGAGCGCTTGAATCGGAAATGTTTCACGATTTGAAGGATTCAAATGGATGTCTGCACGGACTGCTGAATCTTGTGCTTCAGGACACAACGCTGGAGCTCGAAATGCGGGGGGCACGTTCTGCCAGCATTTACTACCGTGGCGGCAGTATGTTGCGCATCGAGTGGGATGGAACGCAGTATGTGCTGCATTTTGACACGAACTATTGCAGTCATGGACAAAATCTCTCTGAACAGCCGTCCATTGCGGAGGCGATCGAAAAGGCACCGTACTATAAACAGGCGATGGATCGTTGGTTTGCACAGCACCCGAAGTACGAGCGTGAGGTTCAGCAAATTGTTGAGCGCGATAACAACCGCCACGGGAAGATTTCTCATGCGACGGACTACTATATCGTCGACACAGAGTTTGTCTACAAGGATGCGCGGTTTGACATGATTGCCGTGCACTGGCCGTCAATCGGTGCTGTGCGCAAAAACCTCCATGCGCCGAAGCTGGCTTTCATTGAGATGAAGTATGGTGACGGGGCATTGTCCGGTACGGCAGGTCTTATGAAGCATCTAAAAGACTTTGAACATTTTCGGCAGACGGCTGATCTCCTCGCCATCTGTGACGACTATGCCAAGGTCTTTCGTCAAAAATGCGCGCTCGGGCTGATCCCTGACATGAAGAACTTGCCGCACGATATTACCATCCAGAGCGAGGACATCGCGCTAATTTTTCTGCTGGCGAATCATGACCCCGGGAAGAATGGTCTCCGTACCATTGTGACAGGATTGCAGCCGATGAACTATCCCCTTCCTGTGAAATTCGCAGCAGCCTCGATGATGGGATTTGGGCTATATGATGAGATGATGTACTCGGTAGACGAGTTTCAAACCTATCTTTCGCGCATATCTCTGCGGCGGAGGTGAGTTAAAGCAGGAGTACACTCGTATATTTTTTGTTATATATGATGGTGAAGCGAGAGGAGCTGTAGAATATGAAACGTGAGATAGAGCAGTTGTATCGAGAGGCTCGAGTGAGAGCATGGATGAATGATGGATTTGAGATGCGCCGTGCCGCCTTCGTGGATACACAGCGTCGCGTGTTGGAAGATGCACGCCTGAGTCCATATTCTTGTGCTGTCACCGAGACGATACTCAACTCGGTGAGTGATGATTATGAAGAGGATGATTATGAAGAGGATGATTATGAAGAGGATGATATGAATATGCCAACCGCGCTCTTTTGTGAGGAAGCGGCATATAGACGTGAAATAATGGGTATGGAGTTGCTGGGGAGTTCCGGAGGGTGTCGTGGTATACGTAGAGAAGAGTCGCGAATTTATGTGCAGAGGAGGGGTCTGGTAGACACCGCGCGGAAGCTCTCCCTTGAGCATCCGGACAAGCTGGTTGTGGCGGTGAACCCTGGCTCGGCAACAAGCCCCGGCGGTTATGTTCACGTTGGTGCCGATGGTACGGAAGAAAATTTCTGCATTTGTTCCAATCTCTATTCGACCCTTGTGGGCGAGGATATATGGAAAGCTTTTTACAAAAAGAATCTTGCGGACGAGGATAATGAGGCAACGAATGCCTGCATCTATTCAAAAAATATCACAATCTTTAAGGATGGGAGCGAGGGCGTCCCTCAGCTTCTCCCCGAAAACGAGTGGGGACATGTCAACGTCATCACGTGTGCACCGCCGGATATGTCGTGCGACTACATAGGTTCTCGGGCGAAAAGAGCGCTTACACATAGGCAGGAAAATTCGTATGACATGACTGGTAGCATGGTAAGAACAGCGCTGTTCTCTCTGCACTTTCTGCGCGGCAGAGGGATTTGTGAGCGTGCCCAATGCAACTTTGATGATAAGGGAAGAGAGAAGATACTTGTTCTTCCTGCCTTTGGCTGTGATTATCGGGAGAATCCGCCGGATATCGTTGCTGAGGCATATGCAGCGCTCATGAAGACCTATGCGCAGGCTTTTGAAGCTGTTGTGTTTGCAGTAGGTGAGCATTGCGATGTTTTCCGCGATGTGTTTCAAAAGCAGGGACTCACATTGCAGGAGTGTGCGGATGAAGATGCAGCATCCGAGGAGTCGGAGAAGCTGCCGGAGCTGAATCCGTGGGCGGATGACGATACAGCGGAAGAAGGGTTGGATAGTGACACTAGAGGGACGTTTCTGTCACATGAAATAGGCTATAGCCCTGAGCCCAATGATAAATTTAATGATTTGACCTGTGACATCCGGATGACACCGTGGAATCCAGATGCACTGACCGAGATGAATTTTGGATATGCCATAGGAAACTTCTTTGATGGGACATCTTTTATTGCAGAGGAAATTTGTCTAGGTGAAATAGGTGAAAGGCGCGGGTTCTTACTGTTCTATATGCGCCCGATTACAATCTATGAAGACTGGAAGCGGCGTGGCCGTGTATTTGATGATGACCCTGATCGGTTTGCCGTGGATAGGTATAAAAAAGTGAGGGAGGAGGTATACAGTAAACAGGATACGCTTTCCGTATATTTAGTTCCACCAGAAGAAATCCTTGCGGCGCGGGCATTTGCCGCAAGCATGAAATCGGGAGAAATTTCCGCAGATATGCGGAAATTTGAGTGCTACGTAAAATACCTTGCTGGATGGGATATACTGGTATCGACGACGAATCGCTATCAGGGAGCACTTCAGTACCTGACCGATCGGTGGGGAGAGGAGGTTGTCTGTGTGATGATCTCCCTGAAGGATGCATATCCCTACATGAGTCTTGAGAGTTTTCAGCAAGATACTGAAGAGATTGATTGGACTGCACGTATACACTCTCCTGATGCAGAATGAAAAATAACAGAGATTCCATTCGCTCTACCTAGCGTTTGGAATCTCTTCTTTCTTTTGCAAAGAATCATTAGTCATCTTCCCGGATTCTGTATTATGATTTCCTCATATTTGAAATGTAGGAGGGAAGGTCGTCGTTTGCAAAGACCTATGGTGCGATGACTTTCGGGATCGATGGACGGATGATCGACGTGGAGGTGGATGTGTCGCCGGGGCTGCCGGGGGATGAATTGGTGGGTTTCCCGATACGTTGGTGAAGGAGTCGAAGGAGCGGGTGACAGTCCATCTCGCTTAATTATATTGCGCGGTCGAAGTGCAGAATACAGAAGTGGGATTTTGGTATTCGCCGCAATTTTCCATCAGCAAGTAAGATTAAATCTCATCAATGGAGAAAAATAGCGAGGAGCCGTCAAAGAGAACGTAATCGTGGAACTCCGCTCCCTGATTGACAGTATTTGCCAAATGGGAAAGCTGATGGAGGAATACGAGCCGGCGCAGGCAGAATACGTCTTTGGTAAGCGCCCGGCGTACGGAGCGCGTATCCGGGAGCCCGCTTACGGCGATAATGCCCGTGACCGTGTCCTTGGCGCGGCGAACCGCGTTGAGGTCGAAACCCTCTATGATCGCGCGGAAGCTGTCGAGCTCTCCTGTACGGCTTGAGCCGAGATACCTCCAAACACGGGGCAGGTTGGGCGTGTCCTTGAAGACCATGCGATACGCGATGTTGCCGAGCGGCAGCAGGAGCCAGCCGGCGTAAGTGCCAGACGGGCAGAAGAGCGACGACACCTTGTGGCGGACGCGCCGCTCAAGCCTCTCATGCACGGCGTCGCGCAGCCTCCGCAGCAGCGCTATGACGCTGGGCTTGTGGTCGGCGATGCAGGGATGCGTGTAGAGGTAACGCAGCATAGAGATTTTTGCCAGTGCGACCAGCTCACCCGGATCGCCAAGCTCGCGCTCCTCGGCCTTTTGGGAGCCGACGTAGCGCGTCCAGGTCGTCTTGCGCGCCTTGACGTCAAAGCGGAACTCCTCCCGGTATGAGCGCCTGTGCCAGTACCGGCTCGTATCCCATGGGAGCGGCGAGATGCCCCTCCCGTGCACACCGAGCTGCACAGAGTCTTTATACACTCTAAGCTGCAGGTGCATATCGACCGGCGCGGTATCCTCCTGTGCGATCCAGGCATTATCAGCGGCCGCCTTAGACCAGCCGTAGTTGATGTACGTCCTGCACTGCGGGCAAAAGGCATGCACCGGATCGCAGATGCTCGTCCGCACCGGGAGGCGGAACTCTTGTCCGCAGTGCGCGCAGCGGATACTATAGGTATGGCGGCTCTCAGATATCGCGGTATACGAGCGGAACATTTGAGAAATATCTACTTGTGCAGCCAGCATAAGCACACCTCCTCAGTCGAGGAAGCTGAGGTCATCGTCCTCGGGCTCCGTGCTCTCTGCGGCTGCTTCCGTGATATCCGGCTCCGGCACGGGTGCGGGCTCAGCTGCTTTCTTCGCGCGTGTCTTGCGCCTTGCCGGCTTTTCCTTAGCCGCTTCCTTCACGGGCTCCGACTTCGCCGGCTTTTTCAGCGCGGCCTCAAGCGCGATCGCCGTATTGCACGCACGCTGCATATCGCTGATGTACTTGCGCAGGTGGTCGACGTCCTCGGCGGTCGCCGTGCCCGTCTGCCCCTCAATATCTGTGCGCGCGAGGAGCTCGTCGAGCTCCTTGAGCACGCTAAGCTGCTGCTCCATTTTGCTTTTAATCATCGGTAAGTCCTCCTAGTCTTTTTTGTAGTAGTCTGTGATATAACCGTCGGCGGTCAGGATAAGTCCTGGTGCCCAAGGGATAGGCCGCCCCATAATCCTGCATACATTGTCTAGATCGCAGGCATCTGTGGGGCACTCGATGATGACCTCATCGTGCACATGCATGACGATGCGGTATCCTGCCGCCTCGATGCGTGTCATGGCAATCGCCAGGCAGTCACGCGCGATCGCCTGGACGATGTTTTCAACGAGCTTCCCGCCGTAGGTGCGCAGGCGTGTCCATTTGCCGGATGTCTGCTCCGAGCCTTCGTAAGTCAGTCCTTCGCGATTAAACTCGGGTTCAACCTCAACTTTCGGCCGTACATAGACGAGGCTGCGTCCCGAGGGGAGCCGTATGAAAAGCATCCCGCTCCTGTATGTAACCGATACGCCGTGACGCAAAGGTACAGTTTGCCGCTCTCGCACTGCTTTGAGTGCGGCTGCATCTACGTCATGCCAAAGCCACCTGATGTGCGGACTTGCCTTGCGCCAACTGTCCACAATCTCCCGCAGCTCATCGTCGCTCAGCCCGAGTTTATCGGCTCCCATAGCTTTGAGAGCACCAATGCTGCCTTGATAGCCAAGCGCAAGCTCAGCAATCTTGCCTTTCTGCCGCAGATGTCCATTGATGCCGTGCTTTTCCACCGGTACGCCAAACATCTTGGATGCCGAGGCGCAGTAGATATCCCCGCCCTCAGCAAAAACCTCCATGCGCCATTTTTCCCCAGCGAGCCAGGCAATCACACGCGCTTCGATTGCCGAGAAGTCGGCGACGATAAAGCGATGTCCGGAGCGCGGGATGAACGCTGTACGGATGAGCTGAGAGAGTACGTCCAGAGGGTGGTCGTAAATCATCTTAAGGGCACTTGCATCGCCGCTGCGCAGGAGCGCTCGTGCGCTGTCCAACTCTGGCAGGGAGTTACGCGGCAGGTTTTGCACCTGCACGAGCCGCCCTGCCCATCGTCCTGTCCGGTTGGCTCCATAAAACTGGAGCAGTCCGTGTGTGCGGCCGTCATCACAACGGGCGCGATCCATCGCCTCATATTTTTTGACAGATGTCTTGGACATGAGCTGCTTGAGCCGTAGCATCTCTTTGACCTCGGGCTTTTGTGCCTGTGCCATGACCTCCGGCAGCACATCTTTGGCGAGAGAGCCAGGGAAGAAGCCTTCCTCCTCATGGATCCAGCGCTTGAGTTGTTCGCCGCTTGCCGGGTTCGGCAGTCCTGTGAGCTCCACTGCCTCCGCAAGAATGCGACCCTTGAAGTCCGCATCAAATGCAATCGCCTCTGTCACGAGCTGCACGTCGATGCCGACGCCGCGATCATTGATGCGCTGATCGAGCTCCCAGAGCTGCTTTTCTGCATCGAGTATCGGGAACTTTGTGAGCCGCTTGCGTATCTCTCGCTCCGCCACCACGTCACGAACGCAGTACTCCTTGAATGTCTCCCATTTATCTGGCGCATGCTCCGGCAAGTTGCGTGTTCGTCCGCTGTTGGCCTTTGTCGGCTTACAGGGTTTGCAGAAATACGTGATGAGGGACTTGCCAACGCTCATCTTTGCCTTGTCATCTGCAAGCCGCAGCGCCTTTGAGACCCTGTCGAGACTACCGGGGAGTCCAAGCGTCAGTGCGTGTATCATCGTGCACGACCATCCTGCGGGGTCAAGATACTGAAACTCTGCTGCCGGATTGAGCCGATGCAGGAAGTGACTTAAAACGGTACGCTCGAACTGCGCGTTGTAGGCGCATTTCGTGATCTCGTTGTCTGTGAGCGCTGTCAGAACCTCGTCAGGCAGTTGCTCGCCCGCTGCGAGATCGACGATCTGTACGTCGTCATCGTCCCATGCGTAGGCAAACAGCAGCACCTCGCAGTTCTCGGTGTACTTGTAGCCACCGACCTTCTTGATGTCGAGATCGCAGTATGTCTCAATGTCGATGGATAGTATCATCGATGTACCTCCAAGAGCCCGCACGTTTCACCCGTGCGGGCTCTGCCAAAAAATCAACTGAGGAAATCGTCCTCGTCATCGTCCAAGGCCTCGAAATCATCTTCTGCGGAGCGTTCGCCAGTCAAGCGCTCGCCGTCGCGCACCTTCTGGATGTTGCCAAGACCGCAGGCGATACCGGAGTTGCCGTTTACGCTGAACGCATAAAAGTCGACGCTGACGTTGGCGTAGCAGCCAGAATACACTTCCGAGCGGTCAAGGATAGGTTCGACGCTGCGATCCACAATCTTCGGCGGATGATCGGCGGTGGCATTGGCATTGATGAAATAGCAGCCCTCGTAGGCCTCGTCATCCGAGCGGTCGTCATCGCCGTCACGCAAGGGGAGCTTGATGTTCTTCGGGATGACGCCGTTCTTGTTGGCGAGCTTGGACTTGCCCTCGATTTTTGCCTCTTCGATGGCCTTCTGAATTGCCTTGAGCGTCTTCGTATCGTCCTTGCTGATGAGGAGCGACGCGCTGTAGCGTTTCTTCCCGTCGGGATCATCCTTCATCGGCTTCGGATCCCAGATATTCGCATACGACAGGCGGACGTTCTTAAGCACTAATCTACTCATGTATCTTCCTCCAAAACTTCAAAGTCGTTTTTCGCCGGATTATATTCCGGCCTTTTATCATCTTCTGGCACAAGCGTCGGCTTGCCCGGTGGTTTCTCAACGACGCCTCCGAGGAGCATCGTAAACTTCTTTTTTGTGATGAGCTTTTCAAGATTCGTGATTGGCTGCATCTCAACTGGTTTGTAGATCACGTCATCGCCGTATCCCGCTTTGTGCAGGAGCCTGGCGGCTTTTGCTTCGTCGGTGATCCTGCGGTTGCTGCGTCCCTCGACGACCTTGAATCCTGGCCACTTATGGCCGTTGAGCGCCTCTCCTAGTGCCCATGTCTTGATTTTCTCGGCGTAGCGCACGAGCCCGTCGACGCGGGCAAGAACAAAGGATACATCGTCGTCCGAGAGTAGGTCAGCATTTTGAAACTCAAGTTTGGCGATCTCCATGTTGTACTCGGACAAGGCTTTGCACTGAGGAGCTGCCTTGCAGAAACGGCAGTGGTCGCCTGCCCGAAACTCGCCTTTTCCTGCGTACGCAAGATCGGCGATGGGCTTGATCTGCTCGCCCCATGCAAGTAGATCGCCTATCGACATAAGCTGCGTCGAGAGTCCGCCGCAGCGCGGCTGATAGATTGACATGCGCACATGGTCAAAGTCGTAGATGCAGCCATACTGCTCGATCGCACCGAGCGCATAGAGCTGCATCTGTGTGTTGCCCTCAGCCGAGACCGGAACGCCTTTGCCGTACTTGAGGTCAACGATCTCGAGTACGTCGTTGCCGATGATGACCATGTCGCCGGTGCCGAAACCATGCTTGATCCAGCGACTGAAGTCCAATCGCTCCTCAACGAGGGCCGTGCCGTGCGCCTCGTTGATTTTCTCAATGCACAGGTCGACGTACTCGCTGACGTACTCATCCATCTCCGGGGCATACAGTGCATTGTCCCGTATAGTCTCGATGCGCAGCGCCTCCTCCTCATCGGTAATTTCGCCGAGGTAGCGCCGAATTTGTGCTTCTGCCAGCGCGTGGGCGAGGGTTCCTTCCCTCGCCGCCTCTCCCGTCTTGTCCGGGAATTTGCGCTCAAGGCGCGCCGATGGCGGGCAGGAGAGCCACCGCTTGCTTGCCGACGCGCTCAGAATTGCGTGCGCCATCAGAGCGTCTTTGCCTCGGCCAGGAACGACTTAAGCTCCTCATCCGGCAGATCGCTGAGCTTCTGCACACCACGCTCCTCAAGGAGCATCTTGAGCCCCTTGGTCTTGCCCTTGCGGGCGATAGCTGCAGCTTCTTGGCGGACCTCTTCGCGCAGCGCCTTGTAGTCAACCTCGGTATCTTCGGTGTCTTCGGACTCAGTGGCATCCTCAGCGTCCTCATCCGGCTCCGGCTCGGGTGCCGGCTTCTTCGCGGTCTTTGCCGCAGCCCTCGTCCGAGTCTTCGGCTTGTCCTTTGCCTCGGGCTCTACCGTAACAGCGTCGCTCTCCAACGCGCCTGCTTCCATAACCTCGGCGCAGTTCTGCAAAGTTCCCTGCGCGCCGTCTGCAATCGTCCGCAGGGCACCGATGAGGTTCGTCAGCGCCTCCGCGCTGACAAGGTCTCGCTCCGTGATGCTGATCTTGAGTAACATGTTGTACATCCTCCTTGTTTTGTGGTATACTCGTCTTGTAAGTCTTTCTTGTTTTGCTCGCAGCGGTTTTCAGCGCTGCGGGCTATTTTTTTTGGCAAATACTATTTTGTTGTCGAGTCGCCATGGGTGATTGGCAGTGGGTGTTCTGCTGCACGCGATCTGTATGCAGTGTTGTGCAATCCCAAGATGTTTTGTACAGAGCTTCTTTCCTGGTACCACTGGCTCGTTGCAGTAGCGGCAGGTTCCTTCCGTAAAGTTCGTCTTTACTCGCCTCACCTCATACTGCTGCTTGCTTACGCGGCGCGCTTTAAGCAGGCATTCCACGCAATGCACCTTCCCACGGGCTGCCTTCCTTCCGCATCGTGGGCAAAGTCCCATACTCTTGAGCTGCTCTCTCAGCACACGCTTTTGCTGTGCGAATTTTTGTCGACTCTCGTCGTCTAGTGCGCCCCAGTATCGCTTGTTGTTCGCCCTACATTTTGCGGCACATTCTGCGCAGAGTACTTTGTGCGGCTCGGCGTCTTCCTTGCCGCATTTCACGCAAATGTGATGCTCCTTGCGCCATCGGTACGTCTCTCGTCGATACGTGCGTACATACTCCAATCTCGTCATCGCATCATGTCCTATCCCGCGAGCACCATTCCCACTAAGAGCAGGCACAGGCTTACGCCGATCCAGCTCCATCCCCAGACGGTAATCCACCGCCAAGGGTTCCATATTGTCCTCATACCAAAGCCCCCTTTACAAAGGTAAACCTCTCCACTTCGCCATCTATGTACTGCACATACATCACGCAGATGCCGCCCCTGCGCTTGCCAACCATGCGGCAGATCCTCTTACTCGTCGTCAAGCGACTACCTCCTTCGTCTCCTTCGTCTCCGGCTCTGTCTCGGACGCCTTGCGGATTTCAACTTCAAAATCTTTCAGGCCGCTCAGTTCCAACAGCACACGCCAAACATGTGCCGCCTGTGTCTCAGTCATACCGCATCGCCTCCTTCTTCCGCTCACGCTGGAGCGCGTTGGTCATCGTCTGGATAACTGCCTTGATCTCGCTCTCCATCTTGTTATCCTGCCGATCCGCCAGTCCTTGCAGCAGAGTGTCAATCTCCTCTGGTCTGCACTCGATCGTGATTTTCATAAGCTCTATCACCTCCATACAATTTGCAGGATTGCGCCCTGCACGGCTTTGGTTGACGCCCCATGGCATCCGCGTGTATCTATGTAGGGCGTTTCTGCCTGCCTCATCAGCGCGGGTAGGCAATCTCCCGCGGACGCCCTTGCGGGCGTTTCGGCTGTCCCAATTATCCGAAGCATATCCACCCGATAGTGATTCCAGTTAAGAATCCCAAGATCCGTATTCCCCATGTGTGCATAGAGGTATAAAACTTCTTTTGCCGCTCATATTCTTCATCCAGGCTACGGCTGAACCGCGCCAAGGCTTCTTCTGCTTCCTTCGTCAGCATTTGTTTCTCTTCCGCTGTCATGCCCTCACCGCCTCTCGTGGTTGTTGTTCTCCTCCCTGCCGTGCTATAATCATCCTAAAAGGAGTTGATCGTTGTGATTCCTCTGAACGAACTGACCGATTTCGACTATGCGATTCTTGAAAAAGCTGCCAGCTCTTCAAATATAACCGAGCTTGCTCTTACTGAAGCTTTCCCAGAACAAACCGCCGTAAAGCTACGAATCGATTCACTGTCTCAAATGGACTACGATTACCCCTTTCCAATTCCCAATACCTCATATCTCCAAAGAATTTATAATCACATTCAAAACGAGGATGGTGCTGATGATAACGTCTACACAGGAAAAATCTGTATTACACCTCTTGGACTAAAAGCCCTCGAGGAGTGGCGATTGCAGAAAAAGAAAGAACACAGGAAACTTGTGGAATGGCGCATATCAAAGTATGCGCCGATTGTCATCTCCATCCTCGCTCTCACTGTGGCGATAATAT
>ERZ772945.1808-NODE-1808-length-14307-cov-4.699761_pt1 | contig 14307 bp, 14 predicted proteins | sample MGYA00511681_ERZ772945 | MGnify/ENA primary metagenome ERZ772945 (study PRJEB29015, sample SAMEA2737943) | human oral metagenome | biome: human oral; feature: human-associated habitat; material: dental | place: China | collected 2143 ...
GCAAAGTGCCAGGTGCCGTCCACCCAGTACTCGACCCAGGCGTGATTGTCCTCGCAGTGCGCCCACCACGGCGCATAGACCTGGCGCGCCGGAATTCCGACCGCGCGGAGTGCGTTGACATAAAAAACCGACTCCTCGCCGCAGCGCCCCTGCCCGGACTCCAAAAAGCCGGCCGCGGAAATGGTTCTGCCGTCGCTCGACACATAGCTGCCCTCTGCCGCGCAGGCATAATTGACCGCGCGTGCAAGCGCCGTGCCGGTCAGTGCTTCCTCGCCGTTCTCCCGGAGATGCGCGGCAATGCACGCCGCGAGCTTTTCCCGCACCGGGCGGAGCTCCTCGTTGTTCACACGCGGCAGCAGCACATATTGGAGGAAATAGCTCTCCGGAAGAGCCCGTACCTCTGCCCGCTCGCGGTAAAGTGCGAGCGCCGGACGAAGGAAGGAGAGCAGTGTCTCCGGCGAAAAATCATAGCCGCAGAGATCTGCCTCCGGCAACACAGCATAGAGATAGCGGAGTGCCGTTTTCTCTCCCGCAGTCATCGGGCCTGCCGCGGCAAGCGTCTCCCGGTAGCCTCTTCGGAGTGCCGCACTTGTCCGCATCCGCGCGAAGAACGCAGCTTGAATCTCTGTCTCTGTTTCGTGTGACGGTCTCCAGTCGGACGGACCACTCTCCCGCTCTATGTTGTCCAGAATGTCCCGGGCGCGCGCAACCTTTGCGGCCGAGGTCACGCTCCGGCTGTACTCACTGAAGCCCGGCAGTCCCATCGAGATTCCTTCCCGCCGGTATACCATCGGGCTGTCCACCGTTTCCTTCCCGGACATATGGTAAGAGAGAATTCCGGTCGCCCGATAAAGTGTCGGAATATTCTCCGCCGAGACACCGGCGCCCGCCATGAGGCGCACCGTCTTTGCCTCTCGCTGCAGTGCGGCGAGCTGCTCTCTGCCCTCCACTGCCGTATTCGCCTGTCCCGAAGTCAGAATGCGCGCAATGCCGAGTTCCTCTGCCGTGCGAAGCGCATCAAACGGATCCTTGCAGAGATCGAAGCAGCGGTGCAGTGTGACCGGCTTGCCGCCGCAGTACTCCATCAGCGCCGCAATCCGCTCACGGTCCAGGCTGCCGTTCGGCTTCAATATGCCGAGCACAAAGCCGTCCGCACCGGCCGCCGCAAAGCGCTCTGCCTCCGCCTGCAGCGCAAGACATTCCTCCTCGCTGTAACAGAAATCGCCGAAGCGCGGCCTCAGCATCACAAAAAGCGGCAGTGTCACCTGCCGCCGCACCTGTTCAAAGAAGCCGAGCCCCGGGGTGATGCCGCCGATTTCCAGACTGCCGCAGAGCTCAATCCGGTCGGCGCCGCCCCGCTCCGCCGCAATGCCGGACTCCACGCTGTCAATGCAAACCTCCAGTTCAAAAGCTTTCTTCCCGTTTTCCCGCACCTTACTTTCCTCCAGCTGTCATATTTTAAAGCAAGAACACAAAAATCAACGCGAGAATTCCGGCGATTACAACCACCGCACCGGCCAGAATACTCACGCCAAAGCCAACGATGCCAATCACACCGAGAAGCAAATAGCCCAGAATTCCGAATGTCAGGCTGAGCGCTTTTCCGATTACCCGGAATAAGAGTCTTGTGCACTTCATAATGAGCCACATGAGCACGACAAAAATAAGAAACGGCATGGTTTCTACCCTCCCTTACGAATTCAAAAATTTCATGTTCGGCCAGAGCCTTCGGACTCTGTCATCCGGATAATAGCGGTCAATAAAGGCCTCGATGACATTTTCCGCCTTCGGCTTCGCCATACGCGCGTGTGCCCGCACCATGACAGCCGCTGTGACAGCCATGTCACAACAGAGAAACACCGCGATACCCCAACCGAGCACCAGACCGAGTATCGGATTAATCCGCTCAATCCGCGCCGAGAGCGGCGAATAGGCGAAGCGAATCCAGAGCACCGCGAGCAGGCCCCAAAAGCACATAAACGGCACATTGGTTCTCCCGTCGATGTTCAGCGGAATACGGCTGTAATCCCAGAACTTCATACCGAAAAACGCCTCGGTGAACACCGAACAGAGATACTCGAAGGCGCCGCCAAAGAAAAAGCCGGTCAGGAAAATGCTGAACACATTCTGCCGCTCGATGCGGGACAGCACCAGCGTCAGTACAACAGCGCCGAGTCCCCAGACTATGCTGAATGGCCCGAGCACCAGACTGGAGCGCCGCATCCAGACACCAGCCGTGAAAAAGACATAGAAGGTCTCAATGCCGTCTCCGATCATAGCACAGAGAAACAGCATCCAGACCAGCTTTTCAAAGTGAATGCCCCGCGCGAAGACAATGCCCTGCGCCTTTAGTTCCTGTTCCGCGGCCTCGATGCCGCTCCCCTCCGACTGCCGGAGGCTCGGATAGCTGCGGTATACCCGCTCCCAGAGCTTCTCACTGAGCCGTTCCCCGAGCTTTTTCTTATGTTGCTGCAGAAACTGGCGTTCTGCGGACGACGGCAAGTGACGCGCAAGCACCGCGACGAGTAACAGATCCACGAGCAGCAGGACAGAGAGCACCAGCGCTGTGATATGCACGATAAGCGGCGGCAACAGAGAAATCAGTGAAAATAAGAGCGGCTGCACCACAATGACCAGCGACTCATAGACTGCCGCAAGCAGTACCGCCCAGAGAAAGCGCAGCTTAAAATTAGGGCGCTGCCGGAGCTTGCCGAGCGCTACCCTCTTTTTGCGAAGCACTCTCTCCGCAATTCCCTCTCCGAGGTAGCCGATTGTCAAGGTCATGACAAGCGCAAACACAGCCTGCGAGTGATACGGTATATCGCCGCTGCTCACAATGATCAGAATGACCATCGCCGTACCGTGCGACAGTAACAACGGCAAATCCAGAATGCCGCAGTTCACAAAGCGCTGCCGCCGCAGACTGAAAACCAGAGTCTCAAGCACCCAGGCCGCAAACGCATAGAAAAAGAAATACAGCACAAGATCCGTTCCGTTAAATAAGCGCATGGCGTTCCCTCGCTGTATTCATCTCTCTCCTCACTTTTTCAGTACCAGACCGTCATGATAGGCCTTTCCGACCACCGGCCCGATCACGCGGTAGCTCATGCTCGAAATATCGAACATGATGGGGCGCAGCTTATCGTAATCCACCTTGCCGTCCGTTAAGACCGCTTCGTCCGTCTGCATCGCCACAATCTCGCCGACCAAAAGGCCGGTCTCATCGCTGTAACTTTTCACCTTGCACTCTAAGGTGACCGGATACTCTTCGATGATGGGCGCGTTCACATGCGCGCTCTTCCTCACATGGCAGCCCGCTTTTTCGATCTTATTGAGCTTGTTGCCGCTCTCGACGCCGAAATAATCGGAGATAACAACCGTGCTCTCGGTTGCAAAGGCGACCGTAAAGCCGCCGGTCTTCTTTAAATTATCCGTGGTCTTATGCTTTGCAAGCTGGATGGTAATTTCCCCGTAGTCGCTCTGCATGCCCCAGGCTGCATTCATTGCGTTCGGGACACCGTTCTCATCGTAAGTTCCGATAATGAATACGGCCTCCGGTGTGATAATCGACTGTTTTGCACTGAATTCCCGCTGCATACGCCTTTCCTTTCCGAGCGCCCGACACGGGCTTCTCTCAGCCTGTTATAGCAGGTCTATCACAATCTTGCAATGCGAATCGCCCCCGCACGCGCGCTATCATGGTCTCAAGATCCAGTACACCGCGCGCAAAGCCGCGCCGCACGAGTTCCTCCGGTACATAGCAGTCAAACTTTTCAAAAACCGGGACCTCGCGCTCGTAGAGCAACTCTTCCGGCGCAAAGTCTTTTTCGGCCTCGTCGAGCAAAATCTCAAAGAACTCCTCTTCCCCGACCTCCATTGAAAAGATCATATAATACGGCCTCGCGGAGGTGAAGCCCCTGAGACCGAGCCTATCCTTACAACGCAGCTTTAAAAAGCGCTCCAGCGCGAGAAAGGCATAACTCCCAAGCCAGGGAAAGAGCGCCCATATTTTTTCGCCGAGCGGCAAGAGCGAAGTCTTTTTGAGACGCGTGCGCGCCGCCAGCGTTCGCGCTTCCAAAAGCCGCCCCGCCGCATTCCTCTGTAGATAGGGATACATCTGCTCTTCGAGAAGCGCCTTCCGCATGCGCTCCAGAATACGCGTTTCAATCGAGCCCGGAACATCGCCGAAGTAGGCCGGGACCCTGCCCTTGATTAAGCTGCAGAGCACGGTGTGGGCTTTATGATCCACCTCATCCACGGCCCAGACCCGCCCCGCAATCGCGATTTTTTCACCGGCGGGCGGCGGCTTCACAATGGTGCCGAGGGTCTCGCTCCCGGTTCTCACCGTGTACTCCACATTCTCCTGAAAAACCGCATAGAACTTATGGTTGTTCACCACGCGCTCTCCCGCGATGCCGATGATGAGCCCGCCTTCCGCCGTGCGGTTGATGTGGTCTATGCGAAGTAAATGCTGTAAGAGAAGGCCGTATTCCTCCTTCCGGATGCGTTCAAACGGCGTGAGCGTCAAGACGCGGCGCGCAAGCTCCCGGGGCGTGAGTTCCCCCTCCGAGGCGAGTGTACTCATGGTCTGGTGGTAGAGGAGACTGTAGGGCAGACGCCGTGTGTCCGGCGGCTCCACATAGCGCTCCTCCGCGTAGAGCTGCACCAATGCAATGCCCTGTAAGAGATACCAGGGAAAGGCCTCTGGGAGCGATGCCCGCGCTTCGGCGGGCTCTTCCCGCATCACGAACCAGAGCTCCGCGGGGGCACCGCGCCGCCCCGTTCTGCCGAGCCTCTGCAAAAAACCGGAAACCGTAAACGGCGCATCGAGCTGAAAGGCGCGCTCCAGCCTGCCTACGTCAATGCCGAGCTCTAAGGTCGCCGTCGCGCAGATGCTCTTTAAGGAGTCCGCGCGCTGCATCTCCTCCTCCGCGCTCTCGCGGTAAGAGGCCGAGAGATTTCCGTGATGAATGAGAAAGCGGTCTTGTTCCCGCATGGCCTCGCAATACTGCCTTAATTCCTGACAGACCAGCTCGCACTCCTCGCGGGAGTTCGTAAAAATGAGGCACTTTTTGCCGGCGCTGTGGGCGTAAATATAGCCGAGACCGGGATCCGCCCCCCGCGGCGCGCTCTCCAATGCCCGGTCGAGCGGCAGCGTGGGAAAGCGCGTATCCGCTGTGCCCGACTGCGGCCCTGTCTTCCAAAAGTGCTCAAGTGATAAGCGCCAGTGCTCTTTGCCGGGCTCCATGCGCGGAATCGCGGTCGCACGGCCGCTTCCCGCCGCGAGCAGACGCCCCACTTCCTTCGGATTGCCTATGGTCGCGGAGAGCCCGACCCGCCGCGGTCTGCAGCCCGAGAGCCGCATGAGTCGCTCAATCAGGCAAAAGGTCTGCCGCCCGCGGTCCTGCCGAAGCAGCGCGTGAATTTCATCGATCACAACAAAGCGTAAATCCGAAAAGAGAGTCGGAACCGCCGCCTTTCGATGAAGAAGCAGGGCTTCCAGCGACTCCGGCGTAATCTGTAAAATCCCCTCCGGGTGCTTGATAAGCCTCTCCTTTGCGCTCCGCGAGGCATCTCCGTGCCACTTGGTAACCCGTATGTCCGCGCGCTCGCAAAGCCTGTCGAGACGCTCAAACTGGTCGTTGATTAACGCCTTCAAGGGCGCAATGTAGAGTACGCCGACCGAGGTAGCGGGTTCCTCCGAGAGCAAGGTTAAAATCGGAAAAAAAGCAGCCTCCGTCTTTCCGGAGGCTGTGGCCGCTGAGAGCAGCAGGTTATCCCCGCTGTTAAAGAGCACATCTCCCGCCGCATTCTGCACGGCGCGAAGCGACTGCCAGCGCTCGCGGTAAATAAAGTCCTGAATGAAGGGCGCATAGCGCCGAAAGATATCCATGCACTGTCCTCAAAAGGAAAAATCAAAGGGCGCATCGTCCCCGCCGCCTGTTTCCCTTAACTCGCTCGCAACACTCTCTAACGATACACTGCCCTCCTCCGGCGCAAGCAACTGCTCCATGCTGCTCTCCGGTTCCCGGTGCAGTGCGTCCAGAAGAAAAATAAAGTCGCGCGTCATCTCCCGCGGTGTAAGCTGTGCGCTCGCCCCGACCCTCGCATAGCAGGTCCGCACAAAGAGTTCCAATTCGTCGACGCGGAAGCACCGCGCATCCCCGTAGAGCGCCGCGTGTATGGAAGATAGCTTCTCCGTGAGCACCAGCATCTCCTCCGGCGTGAGCGCCTCGAGGCGAAGCACCGGCGAAAACAAATCCTTACTGCCCGCGCGGGAAAAGCGACTCTCCGCAAGCCGCGAAGAAAGTGCCTCGTAGCTAAAGAGGCCGCGGCGCTTATCCTCGAGCGCCTCGGGCGTGGCTCCCATCCAGATGCCGATGTGCTGCGCCTTGCCCTGCATCATGTCGTTGTACATGGTGAGCAGCACCTCGTAGTTATACTGCCTTGCAATCGCATTCGGTATCTTGCAGAGATTTGCAGCCTCATCGAGCAGAATCAGCGTGCCCGCATAGCCCGCGCGGCGAAAGAACTGCGAGAAGAGTTTGATGTAATCGTACCAGTTCTCATCGCTCACAATGAGGTTGATGCCGAGCGCCTCCCGCGCTTCGCGCTTGTTCTCATACTCCCCGCGAAACCACTTGAGTATCAGCTCTTTTTTCTCATCGTCGCCCTCCGCCCCCGCGAGATAATAGCCCCGCAGTAGCTTGGCAAACTCAAAGCCGTGCACCATGTCTTGCAGCGCATCGACCGCGGCCGCAATCTTTTTCTCGACCAGCGAAAAGAAAGCGCTGTCCTCCCGGAAGCCGCCCTGTTCCTCTGCGGCTTCCTGCTCCGCCTGAGAAACCCAGCGGTCTAAAATAAGGCGCAGCGCGCCGCCCTCCGGCTTGGTCTTGGTCGCGAGGTTCGCAATCAATTCGCGGTAGGTAGCCAAACCCTGCCCTTTGCTGCCCTGCAAACGTCGCTCCGGCGATAAATCCGCATCCGCGACCACAAAGCCCTGCTCAAAGACATAGTTCCGCATGGTCTGCAAGAGAAAACTCTTGCCCGCGCCGTACTTTCCGATCAGAAAACGAAACGAAGCGCCGCCCTCCGCAATGAGTTCCGTGTCGCGAAGCAGCGCCACAATCTCCTCTTTTCGTCCGACCGCAATGTACGGCAGGCCGACGCGCGGCACCACGCCGCTCTGCAGGGAATTTAAAATTGCCTGTGCAATGCGCCGCGGCACAGCGCGTTCCGTCTCACTCATTTCTCTGTCTCCCGCAATAAAGTCTCCAGCTCTTCCCGGTAATCCGGCACGAGGAAAAGTTCCTCTCCCTCGGACTCAAGGCAAATATCCTGAAAACGCTCATACAGCTTCTCGTTGACCCGCTCGGCAAAGAGGCTGGTCAAACAATGTGCCGCGCGCAGTTCCGCGCGCACACTCTCCCCGCGGAGCAAGGCCGCAAGGCAGCGGCGTTCGAGCGCATCCAATATTTCTGTTCTTTCCGCTTGGTCTGTTTGATCCGTTTCGCCTCCGTTTGCAAGTTCTGATAGATTTAAACCGACCGCCGGGCGAAGCTCCTCGGTTTGACTCGTCGTGCCTTCGTAGCCCTGCTTGCCCGGTTTTCCCGCTGCGCACGACGCAGCCCGCACAGTTACGGTATCCTCTGCTGACTCCGCACACACAGCCGACTCGCTTTGCGCAAACGCACTACCGGTCTGCTTACTATCTTCGCCGTTTATAAGCTCTGCTAAGCCGCAATTCTTCTCCGCTTCCCGCCGCCGCAATTCTTCCCGCTCGGCCCCGGTCTCTGCCTCGGTGAGTAGAGCCGCCGTCGTGACTGCGGCCGCCGCGCGTATATCCGCGAGCTTTTCCCGCCGCACGGGAACCGCCGCAAGCTTTTGCGCCGCCTCCGTAGCCTCGCAACTTGCAAAGGCGCGCGAAAAGGCCTCTCGCAGTGCGATGTCCTGAGCCGCAGACATACTTTTAGAAGCTTTGCCGCGCAAAAAACGAATGCGAAGCGCTGTATCCGCCTCTTTTAAAAAGGCAAAGAAGCGCTTGCTGTCAAACTGCTGCCGCAAATAGCTGTATTCCGTAAAGCCGTTTCCCGTCGCCGCGAAACTTCGAAGCTCGTTCAGTTGATAGGAAAACGCTTGTCCCGCGCGCTCGCAGACCGCCTTAAGCCGCGGCGCATCCGAAAATGGCTTCCACTCGCGCATGCGCAAGTTTCCGAAGCAGGACGCAAATAAAAGCGGCGCTGAGCTTCTCCAGATTGCGGCATAGTAAAGCGCTGCTCTATCCCCGAGTCCCTTAACGCTCCGCGCTTCCGTTAGCTTCTTACCGCCTAATTCCGCAAGCGCCGCAAAAACGGCTTCATCGCTCTGCTTCTCCGGCTCCCGCAGCACGGTGAGCGCCTCGTCCCAGTGACGCAGCGCGGGGTTTTCATACGCCCGCACGCGCGCCGCATCCGCACGGTTTAACACCGCATATTCAAAGCGCCAATTTTTAAAGTTCCGCTGCAGCGCCTCGCTCCCGTAGCCCGCAGAAAAATAGGCAGACGCAAAGGCATCCATGCAATCAAGCGTCTCGGCGGCAGTCGCCGCGCCGACCCCCAGCATGAGCTCGCTGAGATAGAGATAAACAAAGGCATCGCAGTGCGGAGAGACCTCTCCTCGCCGAAGCGCCGCGCGCCAGGTGAAATAACCGCGGAGCTCGTTCGGCGTCAAATCGCGATACTCCGGCTGATAGAGCGGCACCGTGCCCGCAAAGGGGCAATCGTCCTCATAGTCCTCCATGGCATGCGCCGCAGAGAGAAAGTCCTCACAGGCATAGATTGCCTCTATACGCGCCGGAAGCTCGCTGCGCCCCGGTATGGCCGTCTCACGGTAATACCCTTCCACCTTCTCTGCCTCTTCCTCCACTGCAAGATCGAATACGTGTAACAGGAATGCTCGCTCCGTTTCCGCGCCGAAGCGAACCCCGAGCCAGCCCGGCATGCGAAAGCCCTGCGTGAGATAGTCCCGCGCGGGCAGCTCGCGAAACGCACTGTACTTTAAATCACAGCGCTCCCTGATTCTTCCGCCCGCATCCCGCTCCCGCATGAGCAGCGCAATCCACTTTCCGCTTGCCGGGGAGACTAAGACCGAGAGTTCCGGCATCTCCCGCCACTTGTGCAGCTCTTCGATATGATGGCGCTCCCGCGCATAGCTAATGAGTTCCGACAGTCGCACAGCCCGTTTCTCCGAATGTATGTTCTGATTTCAGTGTAGCCAAAACATACGTTCCTGTCAAGTTTCCTCCTCGAACCAAGCGACCGCTCGCACCGGCGAACCGTCACCATGTTCCAATTTCAGCGGAAAACAGCTGAAGGAAAAGAGCTCTTCGCCGCAGAGCCCCAGATTCTTGAGATTCTCGATGTTCACGATATCCTTCTCGCGGAACAGCTTCTTATGCCGCGGCAGTCCGGCATCCGCAATCGGGTCGAGGCCGATTACATCAAAACCGATGCCCTTATACGCGCCCCGAATTACAAAGTCGAGCGCCTCTTCATTGAGGCAGGGGTAGTCGCCGAAATAGCGCTCGCTCCCCCAACGCTTGTCCCAGCCGAGGTAAAAGAGAAGAAAGTCAGCCTTCCGGGCCTTCTCCCCGTAGCGGGTGATGTGGGCAAGCGTAATCTCTTCCCCTTCCTTCAGGCTGCTGCAATCAATCACAAGCGCCTTGCCGATAAACTGCGACGCCGGGAATTCGTCCAGCGTGGTGCGCCCCGGAAAGAGATGTGCCGGCGGATCCATGTGCGTACCCGTGTGCGTGGTCATCCTTAAAAGACTCTCCCGAAAGCCATCCTTTTCATATACGCTCACCGGTGTGAGAGTCGGCGTCTCCGTGCCGGGATAAACCGGCATATCCTCTTTGATGGTATGGGTTAAATCTATGACTCTCATTTCTTTCCTCTCTTAACCTTAGTGCCGGTTCATTTGTTAACTCCTGCCGCCAATCGGACTGCTTCCGTCGCTAAGCAATGCGACAACACGAAATCCCGGAAATCAGTCGCACTGAACCTGACAAGAGCGCAGCGTCTCAAGCGCCGCCGCATGTTTTTCCGGTGTCACACCGGCGCAGCAGGCGGGATCCACGGAAATCTTCACTTCCGGAAGCGTCGCCTTTAAGAGCAGCGCGTTCGAAACCACACAGATATCCGTGCAGAGGCCGATGAGCTCAAGTTCCACGCTTTCCCGCGCCGCGAGCTCTTTCACAGCCGCCGCGAGTTCCGTCGAGCCAAAGGTACCCTTGTCAAAGATATGATCTTTCGGAATCAGTGCCGCTATCTCCGCATCCAGCTCCCAGCCGTCCGTTCCGCGAATGCAGTGCTTCACCGGAAGGTAATGCCCCTCCTGCGTGTTCAGATAGTCCTCGCCGTGCGTATCCCGCGTCGCAAAGACATCCTCCGGCGCATAGCTCTTGATTTTCTCGATAACCGCAGGGACAATGGCGCGCGCTTCCGCCGTTCCGAGTGCGCCGTCAATAAAGTCGCGTTGCATGTCAATGACCACTAAGATTTTCCGCATGATTCTCTCCTTTTATCTGTCAAACCCATCTATGAAATCGGCTATCCCGGTACCTAAAAATATCGTTCTTTGCCGTAACACACAGCGGTTCCGGCAAAGCATCTGTCTTCCGAAGACCTGTTATTCCGTTCTCCACTCCGAACTCTCCGAAAGGGCGCGCCGCGGCCGGGCGGCCGGTTCTTCCGCCGCATAGCCGAGCGCCAACAGCGCGTAGAGCTCGCTGTCTCCGCCCGCCTCCGCTCTTAACTCCGCCTGCGCAAAGAAACTGTCGCAAATCCAGAGACTGCCGATACCGAGTGCCGTCGACTGCAGACACATATTCTCGATGGCCGCACCGACCGACTGCGCCGTGCAGATTTCCGTGACCCGCTGGTCAAGCGTCATGGTCGCAGAGAGCGACCGCGCAATCGGCGACGTGATCAGAATAAGCGCTGCCGCCTCCCGCATCACCCGCAGGGTCTCAAATGCCCCGTCCAGATAGTGGCGCGTGTCGGGCAGCATGGGGGACTGCCGCTCCCGCTCGATTCCCGCCTCCATGGCCGCGCAGACTCTCTCCTTGGCTCTGCCCTCGGTCACGACAAAATGCCAGGGCTGTAAATTTTTAGCGGACGGCGCCGCCATGCCCGCCCGCACAATTTCTTCCAACTGCTCCTTCGGAAGCGGCGTCGGCAAAAAATGCCGTATGCTGCGCCGCGCCTTGATTGCCTCAATCATATTCGCGCCTCCTCAAAGGAAATCATAGCATAAAGTGAGCCCTTCGCGCGTCCGGATTGACAGCAGATCGGCGCTTTGCTAGACTGCTAAAAATTCTTCCAAGAAACGGAGCTGCCATGATAGAACGACACGAAATCCCGCTCTTTGAATACGATGCGACTTCCGCCGAAGTGATTCCGCCTGCGCATGAATTCGGCGACTGCCGCTTTCCGAAAAAGTGCCTCTTTGCCTTCCTCGGCGATACCATCCACCGCTACGCCGAGGCAAAACATGCGGAAAAACGCTGCGAATTTCGCACCGTCTCCGCCACCTACCCCATCTATGTATTTGAGGAGAACGGCGAAGAAATCTGCCTTGCGCAGGCGCCGGTCGGTGCGCCGCCCGCAAGTTCCATGCTGGATGCGCTGATTGCGAGCGGCTGCCGCAATATCCTGGCGCTCGGCTCCTGCGGCGTACTGGAAAAGCTCCCGGAAAATGCCTTTCTGGTGCCGACCCGCGCGCTTCGCGACGAGGGCAGCTCCTACCACTATCTGCCCGCTTCCCGCTATATCGAACTTGACAGCGAAGTCCTTGCGACCATAGAAAGCGTGCTGAAGGCTGAAGGTCTCCCCTTTGTCCCCTGCACCAGCTGGACCACCGACGCCTTTTACCGCGAGACCAAGGATATGGTCGCATACCGCCGAAGCGAAGGCTGTCTCTGCGTCGAGATGGAGTGTGCGGCGCTTGCCGCCTGTGCCCGCCTTCGCGGCGCTGCCTTCGGACAGCTGCTCTTTACCGCCGACTCTCTCGCCTGCATCCATGACTACGATGCCCGAAACTTCGGGCGGGATGCGCACGAAAACGCCCTCTTACTCGGGCTGCGCATCTTGCGGGAGATGTAAGCCGCTCCCATGTTTCTCTGACAGAGAAAGGAGTCCCATGTCCGAGACCGCCACACTGAACGATGACTTTGCCTATGCCGTGCTCTCCGCCGTCGCGGAAATTCCGGAGGGACGCGTCGCGACCTACGGACAGCTGGCCCGCCTGATCGGGTATCCAAAAAACGCGCGCCTCGTGGCGCGCGTTCTCTCGCATGCGGAATATTACGGCGACTATCCCTGTCACCGCGTGGTGAATGCCACAGGCCGCCTGGCCCCCGGCTGGGCAGCGCAGGCTACGCTCCTTCAGACAGAAGGGGTTGCGCTCCGCGACGCAACACATGTGTCCCTCCAAAAATATCAGTGGGATATGTGACCCTTTTTATCATTCTTTCTGCATACAATCAGACAAACACTTGCCTCAGTTCTTTCTGCCGAAGTTCTGAACCCAGTGCGGCGTTCCGTCCTCTGCCGAATAGCCGACGCCAATCGAATCATAATTCGGATTCAGAATATTGGCTCTGTGCCCGCTGGAGTGCATCCAGGAATCCATAACCGAAGCCGGATCCTGCTGGCCCATGGCGATATTCTCACCCTTATAACCGAATCCTCTCGGATACGCCGTAAAGCAGTCCGAGCCGTCGGGTCTGTCGTGCGAGAACAAAACTTCGAGTTCCGCCGCACGCACATCCGCCGTATTCGTGAGCCCGGCGTCCTTTTTAACCGGCGAAAGTCCCTGCTTTGCTCTCTCCTGATTGACCAGCGCAATCACCTGATCCTCGTATTCTTCCGGAGAAGCCGAATCGTTTCCCGCATTCGAACGCTGCCAAGTAGCTGCATCATCCGCGGTCGTATCGGTATTGTCGGTAATGGTTCGATTGACAGTCGTAGTCTGCCGTTTCGACTGCGGCTGATATACGCCGTTTCCGTCCACATAATAACCGTCCGGCGTATAGCCGTTTGCGAGCATACGGCCGCCGTTCGCAGGATTCATGTAATACCAGTTCCCGTTCACATTAACCCAGCCGACACGCATCGCACCGCTCTCGGTATCCATGTAGTACCAGCCGCCGTCGTCCCGCACCCAGCCGGTCTCCATGTATCCGGCGCTGTTCATACTGTACCAGGTGCCGTTGATTGAAAGCCAGGATGACTTCACATAGCTCCCGTTCAAGAGCTGATACCACCAGCCCCGGCCGTCCCGATTCCAGCCGTAGTTGCCGGCAAAAACAGGCGTAGCCATCAGTATAGTGCCAAGTGCCACTGCCGCCGCAAGGAAAATGTTCTTCTTCATCTCTGCCCCCGTTCTGAAATGATTGCTTAACTTTAAGCAATCTTAACAATTATCATTCTACTCATACGCCGAACAAATGTAAAGGCAGGCCCCCTCCCTTGGCATGAGGAGCATCTCAAAGATGCATCATGATGAAAGTTCCCAGCCAAAAGCAGAAAAAAGAAAGCAGCCCTCTGATTGCGATATTGCGATTCCTTCTGTGACCGGTCAGCTTATATTCGATATCCGAAAGGTACGAGCTGATCCCGGCGCCGATAAACAGATAAAGGCCGATTAAATAGATAATTACCGCATATCCCATAGTGCTACCTCCTTAGACTATCCCAACGCGTTTCTATGTTGAGAGTCTACCACAGAACCTGTACCAAATTTCGGACTCGATAGGCTTTCGTATTCTTCTAATCACAGTACTCGTCTATTTCGACTTCTCGGATTCCGGCAAGACCCCCTCTGTGCGGGCTTGTCTTTCGAGTTCCGCTATTTTTCCCCGATATGCTTTTTCGAGCGTTTTAAATAATGCCCGATTTGAATCCAGTCCCATTTTCCAGGTGCCATGCCGCTTTGCACACTGAATAATCGCTTGTTCAGCATCTATACTCTGCATCAACAATTCCAGTCTCTTGACATAAAACTCTTCTTTCGTCATCTTTACATTCCTCTGAAATATATCAGAACACTCTGAATCCCCGTAAGTCATGGTACTCCAAGGAACATTCTGGTGATTTATCCGACGATAACCCAGCCAACTGAATCACGGCGAAAAAAGCACAGCCATAACGACTGTGCTTTTTTGTGCTCAGGGGGGCGGGGTAAGGACGGCATGCCGCCTTCATTCCATTAATCCCAGTAAACGTGATTCTGGGCAGCGATGTCGTCATATATCCCCTGAATTCT
>ERZ772945.1810-NODE-1810-length-14283-cov-79.531136_pt1 | contig 14283 bp, 10 predicted proteins | sample MGYA00511681_ERZ772945 | MGnify/ENA primary metagenome ERZ772945 (study PRJEB29015, sample SAMEA2737943) | human oral metagenome | biome: human oral; feature: human-associated habitat; material: dental | place: China | collected 2143 ...
CGCGTGGGGGCGTCCCGTGGCCACCGCCGCGGTGACGTCGCACCCGCGACGAGCCAGGAGCGCGCCCGCCAGCAGGGCGTCGCCGCCGTTATGCCCTCCCCCGACCAGGAGGAGAACGCCCCGGCCCCTCGTCCGGCCCGCGGTGGCGCGCAGCTCACGCACGGCCGCGAGCGCGAGGGCGTGCGCGGCGTGGTGCATGTAACGGTCCGTCGCAGCGGTCAGGCGCCGCTCGGCCTCGGCGACGGCCCCGGCGCGGTAGGCGGTGTCCGGGCGAAGAGTGGGTGCGGTGACCGTGCTCGTCGTGCTCACGTCCCCCATGCTGTCACGCATCGCCGCTCGCACGAATCACCCGCCCCGTCCGGAAGCCCGTTCCGCCGCTGAGGAGGCGGCTCGCCCCGCGACTCACTCCACGGTCACGGACTTGGCCAGATTGCGGGGCTGGTCGACATCGAGGCCCTTCGCCTCGGCCAGCGCGGCCGCGAAGATCTGCAGGGGGACGACGGTCAGCAACGGCCACATGAGCGTGGGGGTCTGGGGGACGCGGATGACGTGGTCGGCGAAGGGCGTGACCGCCTCATCGCCGTCCTCGGCGATGACGATGGTGCGGGCGCCGCGGGCGCGGATCTCCTGGATGTTGGAGATGACTTTGTCGTGCAGGACGGGCCGGCGCGGGGTGGGCACGATGACGAAAACGGGCAGGCCCTCCTCCACCAGGGCGATGGGACCGTGCTTGAGCTCGCCGGCGGCGAAGCCCTCGGCGTGGACGTAGGCGAGCTCCTTGAGCTTGAGCGCCCCCTCCAGGGCGACCGGGAAGCCCACGTGCCGTCCCAGAAAGAGGAAGGAGGGGCGATCCGACAAATCCGCCCCGAGCTCGCGGACGGTCGTCTCCTGCTCGTCGAGGAGCCGCTGGATCTTGGCGGGCATCCTGCCGAGCTGGGCCAGGTAGTCGGCGACCTCGTCGGGCCACTTGTTGCCGCGCAATTGGGCCAGGTAGAGGCCCAGCAGGTAGCAGGCGGTGATCTGGGCGAGGAAAGCCTTGGTGGAGGCCACAGCGACCTCGGGTCCGGCATGGGTGTAGAGGACGGCGTCGGCCTCACGGGCGATGGTCGAGCCATAGGTGTTGACGATCGCCAGCACGCGCGAGCCCTGCTCGCGGGCGTGGCGCACGGCCTGAATGGTGTCCATGGTCTCCCCGGACTGGGAGATCGCCACCGTCAGAGTCTTCTCGCTCACGATGGGGTCGCGGTAGCGGAATTCGTGGGCCAGTTCGATCTCAACCGGCACGCGGCACCAGTGCTCGATGGCGTACTTGGCGACGTGCCCGGCGTAGGCGGCGGTACCGCAGGCGACGACGATGATCTTGTCCACGCTGCGCAGCACCGAGGCGTCGATGCGCATCTCATCGAGGACGAGCTCGCCCTCCTCGTCCACCCGCCCGCGCAGGGTATCGGCGACGGCGGTGGGCTGGTCATGGATCTCCTTGTCCATAAAGGTCTCGTAACCGCCCTTGACCGCAGCCGAGGCGTCCCAGGAGATCTCCCACTCGGTCAGCGCGACGGCGGAGCCGTCCTCGTCCCAGACCCGTACTTCGTCGGCGGTCAGCAGGACGGTCTGGCCGTCGTCGACCTCGGCGGCGCGAGAGGTGAAGGCCACAAAGGCCGCCACGTCGCTGCCCAGGAAATTCTCGCCGTCGCCGAGCCCGATGACCAGCGGGCTGGAGCGCCGGGCGGCGACGACGGCCCCGGGGGCCAGCGGCGTGACGGCCAGAAGGGTGAAGGCTCCCTCGAGGCGCGCGGTGACGGCGCGCATGGACTCCACGAGCAGGAAGGCGACGGCGTCGGGACCGGGGGTCGGCCCGGCCTGCCCGGCCTTCTCGATGCGGGCGGCCAGATCGAGGTCGAGCAGGTGGGCGACGACCTCGGTGTCGGTGTCGGAGACCAGCTCGCGACCGGCGGCCTCGACCTCGGCCCGCAGGGGGCGGAAGTTCTCGATGATGCCGTTGTGGACCACGGCGAGATTGCCGGCGCGGTGCGGATGGGCGTTGACGGTCGTGGGCCCGCCGTGGGTGGCCCAGCGGGTGTGGCCGATGCCGGTCACGGCCGGGCGCGGCGGGTCGGCGGCCAGCGCGGCGCGCAGATTGTCGAGCTTGCCCGCGGTCTTGACGATGTCGAGGCCGGCGGGCCCGACAAGGGCCACGCCCGCCGAGTCGTAACCGCGGTACTCCAGGCGCCCCAGGCCGTCCATGAGGACGGTCAGCGAGCGGTCCGACGGGGTCTGAGGGCCGACGTGGCCGACGATTCCACACATGTGGATGATGGAACCACGCCCGCCCCGTTCAGACAACAGGTCGCCTCGTACACCATGTGAGACCTGCGGCATCTCGGGCTGCGGAATGCCCGCAGGTGCGCGCGCATCGGGCGGATGCGCCACACTTGCCCGGTGAGCTCCGCCGCCACCGCCGTGCCGACACCGCCGCCATTCCCGCCGCCGCCCTCACCGTCGCCGTACATAGAGCTCGGCCGCGACCAGTGGCGCGCGCTGGCCTCGACCGCTCCCCTGCCGCTGACGCAGACGGACCTGGAGAGCCTGCGCGGCCTGGGCGACCCGATCGACCTGGCGGAGGTCGACGTCGTCTACCGGCCTCTGACGGCTCTGCTGGAGGACTACATCGCAACGGCCCGCGAGCGCGCCCGGCGCATCTCGGACTTCCTGGACGTGGGGCCCCACCCGACTCCCTTCGTCGTCGCGGTGGCCGGCTCGGTGGCGGTGGGCAAGTCGACGACGGCCCGCCTCATCGCCCACCTGCTGGGCCGATTCCCCCAGACACCACGGGTCGCGCTGGTGACCACCGACGGCTTCCTGCTTCCCAACGCCGTGCTGGAGGAGCGCGGCCTGACGGCCCGCAAGGGTTTTCCGGAGTCCTACGACCGGCGGGCCCTGCTCGACTTCGTCGCGGCCGTCAAGTCGGGGGCCGAGCGGGTCAAGGCTCCCGTGTACTCCCACACCGTCTACGACGTCGTGCCCGGGCGGTCCGTCGCGATCGAACGGCCGGACGTCCTGGTGCTCGAGGGTCTCAACGTCCTCCAGCCGGCGCCGCGCGGGCACGGGGCCGACCCGCCCGACCCCCGCAACCGCGCGAGTCGCGCGGCAGAGGCCTCGGCCCTGGCCGTGAGCGACTTCATCGACTTCTCGATCTACGTCGACGCCGACCCGCGGGACATCCGCCGCTGGTATCTCGACCGCTTCCTGACGCTCAAGCGCACGGCCTTCCAGGATCCGGGCTCCTACTTCCAACGCTACGCGACCGTCCCCGACGACATCGCCCTGGCCGCGGCCGATGAGGTCTGGGAGTCCGTGAACCTGGCGAACCTGCGGGAGAACATCGCTCCGACCCGCGGGCGCGCCACCCTGGTGCTGCGCAAGGACGCCGACCACCACATGACGCGGGTCCTGCTGCGCAAGATCTGAGTGGCTCGGACCGGCCCACCGGCCCGCTCCGATCATCTCAGGGCGCTGCCGCCGTCGAAGTACCGGGGGCCCGAGGCGACGACGTTCTCGAGTCGCTCGCGCTGATCCGCGGTCAGGCGCACGTCACGGGCGGCGAGGTCGGCGGCCAGATGGCGCGGGCTGGTCGTACCGGGGATGGGGACGACGTCGTCGCCCTTGGCCAGCAACCAGGCGAGCGCCACCTGCGCGGGGGACGCCCCGAGTTCGTCGGCGACCTCGCGGACGATGGCGACCTGACGGAGGTTCTCGATCAGGTTGGCGCGCCGCCATCGGGGCAGAAGACGTCGGAAGTCCAGGAGGGGCAGGTTCGTGGTCGCCGCGGCCGAGCCGGTGAGCATGCCGCGCCCCAGCGGGCTGTAGGCCACGATCCCGATGCCCAGCTCGCGGGCAACGGCGAGCGCGCCGGCCTCCGGGTCGCGGGTGAACAGGGACCATTCCATCTGGATGGCGGTCAGGGGGTGGACGGCGTGGGCGCGGCGGATCTGGTCGGGCGCGGCTTCACTGACGCCCAGGTGGCGGATCTTCCCGGCGGTCACGGCCTCGGCCATGGCGCCGATGGACTCCTCGACCGGCACCGTCGGGTCGACGCGGTGGAGGTAGTACAGGTCGATGCGATCGGTTCCGAGCCGGCGCAGGGACCGGTCGATCGCACGGCGGATGCGTTCGGGTCGGCCGTCGAACCCGACCGGCAGCCCGAGCCCGGGCAGGGTGCGAATACCGGTCTTGGTCGCGATGACGACGTTATCGCGGTGCCGCCCCAGAGCCGCGCCCAGGACGGACTCGCTGGAGCCGCGACCGTACATCTCGGCCGTGTCGAACAGAGTGATCCCGGCTTCAAGGGCACGGGCGACGGTCCGACGGGCCGAGGCGGTGTCGGGCCGCCCGTAGGCCGTCGCCATGCCCAAGCAGCCCAGACCGATGTCGCTGACATCGAGATCTCCCAGATGACGCATACGTCCTCCAAACACGAGTAGTTACTCGTAAATGATACGAGTTCATACTCGTATTTTCACATACTGCTGGGGCCGGCGATGCCGATCCCCTAGCCTCGGTGCCATGCCCGCCGCCTCACCCGAGCACCCGCCGCACCCCGATCAGCGCCGTCCTCGGCAGTACCGTCAACGCCGCGGGCTGGAGCGCATGGAACTCATCCTGGACGCCGCCACCCGGGTCGTGGCCGAGGTCGGCTACGAACGCACGACGACGAACGCCATCGCCACGCGGGCGGGCATCTCCCCCGGTTCCCTCTACCAGTACTTCTCGAGCAAGGAGGACATCGCCTCCGCCCTGTGGGAGCGCTACGCCGAGCGCCTGAGCGCCATCGTCGACGACGAGGCCCTGACCCGCCCCGACCTGCCGCCCGAGGAGGTCGTGAACCGCATCATCGACCCGGTCCACGCCCTCAAGACCGCCAACCGGGACTTCGCCCAGCTCTACGCCCGCACGAGCGCCGACGAGCTCGAATCCGTCGCACGGGCCCACACCGAATTCCACCGGCGGCTGGTGGACGTCCTGGCCGCCCGCAACCCGAAGGTCTCCCGGACCGAGCTCGCGGACGTCGCCGCGATCGTCTCCGCGATGTTCTCCACCACGGTGACCAGCGAGACTCTCACCGGCGACCCCACCAAGGACCTGGCCGAGATGAAGCGGGCGATACTCGCCTACATGGGCGCGCGCGGGCTGCGCTGAGCGGGGCGGACCGGCCCGCCCCGCGCCGGTCGTCCGTCGGGGTCTGCGAAGCCCGCCCACAGGAGCGGGGAGGGCCGCTCGAAGCCGGCCTAAAGCCGCGAGGGCGTAGCCTCGGGGCATGATGAAGCGAAAGCAGCGCGACCGAGGGGCGTCCCGCATGAATATTCTGGTGGTCGGACTGGGCGTCATCGGCACGACGTACGGCTACCTCTTTCACGAGGCCGGCCATGACGTCGAGCACCTGGTGCGCGCCAGCAGTGCAAGGGCCGCCGTCGACTCGCTCGATATCGAGCTCCTGGACGGCAGAACCGACTCGAAGGGGTCGAACTCGCACGGCAGGTACACCGTTCGCCGCAGGACGCGCGAGCGCTACGACCTCATCGTCGTCTCCGTGCCCTCGGGCGGCGTCGCCGAGGTGATGAACGACCTCGACACGAACGGAATCCGCGGACCCGTGCTGCTGTGCTGCGGCTTCTGGGGCGAACGCGCGGAGCTGAACAACCTCATGGCCGGCCGCGAGTTCATCCTGGGGTACCCGGTCGCAGGAGGGAGCATCACGGGGAGGACGCTCAGCTGCTGCGTGTTCGACCACATCATGCTCGAACGGGAGGACACGGCGCGAATCCCGAACTACCGGGAGATCGAGGAGCTCTTCCGCTCATGCAGCATCGGACTCGAGCAGCCGTTCGACATGCTCGAATGGATATGGCTGCACATGGCCATCAATGCCGGCGTCGGTGCCGTGGCGGGAATGTACGGGGACATCGACGACACGTCGCGCGCCGCGGAGCGGCTCATGGGCTCCACCACGATGCTCGCCCGCGTCGTGAAAGCGATCCGCGAAACCTCGAGAATCGTGGAATCGCGCGGCGTCAACCTGCGGAACTACCGCGGCGAGCTGCTCCCCTACAGACTGCCGACCGCGCTGTCGGCACCCATGATGAAGCGCATGTTCGCCAGGAACATCCTCACGCGGAAGATCATGACACTGCACAGCAATACCCAGGACCTGCTGTTCGTGTGCAGAACCGTGTACGAAAGCGGCAAGGCGAACGGAGTGGAGGCGTCCGTGTACTACGAGAGCTACGAGGCGGCCCTGAAGAAGGCCTCGCGCTCCGAGCCGGATCATCGCGCGGCTGAGCTCGCCGAAACCGGTGAGAAGGAGACCTGAAACCGCAAGGGCCCAGCCTCGGGGCATGACACAACGGACAACGACGCGAACACCCTCACGCACATCGGCGCGGTCGGCGACGTCCCCGGCCGTTCAGGCCGACGGCCTGACCCGGACCTTCGGGTCCTTCACCGCCGTCGACCGCCTGGACCTGGAGATCCCCACCGGCATCGTCTACGGACTCCTGGGACCCAACGGCGCCGGAAAATCGACGACGCTGCGCATGATCACGACTCTCCTGGCGCCCACCCAGGGGCGGGCCCGGGTCCTGGGGCACGACATCGTCCGCGAGCGCCACGCCGTGCGCAGCCTCATCGGCGTCACCGGTCAGTACGCCAGCGTCGACGAGACACTCACCGGAGTCGAGAACCTGCGGCTCTTCGGCCGCCTGCTGGGATTGAGCAGGCGCCAGGCGCGCGAGCGGGCCGATGAACTGCTGGCCGCATTCAGCCTCACCGACGCCGGGGGCAAGCGGGCAGGCGGATACTCCGGCGGAATGCGACGTCGGCTGGACCTGGCCGTCTCACTGATCGCCCAGCCCCCGCTCATCTTCCTCGACGAACCCACCACCGGCCTGGATCCGCGCACGCGCGAGCAGATGTGGGACGTCATCCGCTCCCTGGCGGAAAGCGGATCCACAATTCTGCTGACCACCCAGTACCTGGAGGAGGCCGACCGACTGGCGCACCGGATCGGCATCATCGACACCGGCAGGCTCATCGCAGAGGGCACACCCGACGAGCTCAAGGACCGAGTGGGCCGCAGCTCCCTCATCCTGACCCCAGCCGCGCCCGAGGACCGGGCCGCGACCGCCGCCGTCATCGAGCGGGTGACCGGGAGCGCCCCGGCGGTCGTCGACCAGGGCGTCCACCTGCAGACACCGCTGACACGGGCCTCGGTGGCCACCGAGGTGCTCGTGGCACTGCGCGACGCCGACCTGTCCCCCCGGACCGTCTCGGTTGACCGCCCGAGCATGGACTCGGTCTTCATGTCCCTGACCGGACACGACTCGGACGACGGCGACTCGGCGGCGTCCGCTGCCCGCGATGCGCCGTCGGAGCCCGAATCCTCGCCGTCATTCTCATCCGCCCGTTCACGCGACGCCAAGGAGCAGTCATGACCCCCACCAGCATCTCATCGGCGTCTCCCGCATCGCTGACCGCCTTCTCATCGGGCGCCTCCCGCTTCAGCGAAGCACGGATCATCCCCGACACCCTCTCCATGGCATGGCGCTCCCTGATCACCATGCTGCGCAACTTTGGGGAGTCCTTCGACATCCTCCTCCAACCGATCATGTTCACCATCATGTTCGGCGAGATCTTCGGAGGCGCCATCGCCGGGAACGTCAAAGCCTACCTGCCCACGATCGTCCCGGGACTGATCATCATAAACGCGCTGACCACGAGCCAGAGCGTGGGCGTGGACCTGCGCGAGGACATGGACAAGGGAGTCTTCGACCGCTTCCGCACCCTGCCGATGTCGCGGGTCGCGCCCGTCCTGGGCCCCATGGTCTCCGACGTGCTGCGCTACCTCGTGTGCACCTCGCTGACCGTGCTCACCGGCGTCGCCCTGGGCTACCGGCCCGAGAACGGCTGGTCCGGGGCGCTGGGCGCCATCGCCCTGGCCACGGCCTGCGCCTGGGCCATCGCCTGGATCTTCCTGCTGCTGGGAACGCTCTTCTCCTCGGCCCAGGCGGTCACCTCCTTCTCGGTGATCATCATGTTCCCGCTGACCTACCTGTCCAACGCGATGGTGCCCACCTCAACGCTGCCGGGCTGGCTCAAGGCCTTCGTGCGCAACAACCCGATCTCGCACATCGTCGACGGTTGCCGATACCTGTTGGACGGAACGGCGACGGGTTCAGCCGAGGACGTGCGCACCGCGATCGTCGGCTCCCTCCTGGTCCTGGCCGTCATGGCCCCGTCGACGGTGATCCGCTACCAGCGGCGCAACGCCTGACGGCGCGCCCGGGCCACGGGCGCTGGACGCTAGACGACATCGACGGGTCCGGGCGATGATCGCTCCGGGCGGCCTCGCCCGCCAGACGGCGGGCGAGGCCGCCCGCGTGCGCAATGAGTCGGACGCGGTCCAACGGCCGGATCCGCTCCTCGGCATCGGCCAGGACTCGGGCATCCACACTCCCGGCGCGCTCACGCAGGTAGCGGTGCGACAGGAGGCGGCAGGTCTGGTTGGCTCCCACCGCCAGCGCGGTAGCGAGCAGTTCGGCGCCCAGGCCCTGTTGCTGCGGTCCCGCCTGCGCGCCGGCCATGGTCGACAGCCCGACGGCGGCGGCGAGCGCCATGATCGTGGGTATGTCGCGCTGCTGCGGGGCGGAGTCGGTCAGCATGTCGCGCAGGAGCGGGACGGCCCGGGCGCGCACGCCCGCGGCGTCGAGTTCGACGGCGTCGCCCTGATCGAGTTCGACGTCGGTGACCAGGCACATGCCCAGGACGTAGAGCTCCCAGGGGGACCCCGCGCCCATGACCGTGCGCCAGCGTCCGGCGTAGCGCAGGCTCACGCGCTGGATGAGGGCGGCCTCCCGGGGCCGTCCCAGCATCAACTCGAGCTCCCCGCGCACGGAGTAGAAGATGAAACGCAGGGTACCGGGGAAATCCGTCGCCTCCAGCATCGTCAGATGCTTCTCGGCAGCCTCCTGACGAGGATCGAGGCAGACCGTGCAATAGAACTGTTCAAGACGCAGCGCCGTCCGATAGCCACCGCCCCAGGACGGCAGGATCCGATCGAGGAGCGCCAGCGCGCGAGCGCACGCCTCCACGACCCGGTCGTAGCGACCCAGCGACATAAGGATCTGGAGACGGTGGGTCTGCAGCTCGAACATGTCGATGCCGGCCAGGCCAGCGCCCTGGAGCCGGTCCAGGAGCGCCTCGATGACGTCCAGGGCGGCGTCGGGACGGCCCTCATTCTCCAGCTCGGTGGCCAGGCATCGTCCCGCCGCTCGAGCCACCCAGGGCTCGCGGTCCGCGATGAGCTCAGGCCACTGCCCGGCCGGAGCGAGCAGGAAGCGCCGCACGGCGGCCATGTCCCCCTCGCCGTCGAAGGACCGGCGCAGGGATGAGCGAATCTCCGCGGACAACGGCGGCAGAAGCCCCGACGTGGCACACAGGGCCAGAACGGCGAGGCCGGCCTCATTGCCGCGCAGTCCCCCAGCCGGCTGGGCGGCGACCCTGATGAGGCGCGGACCGTAGCCCGCAACGCGCTCATACCCCCAGGTGACGCTCCACAAACGCAGAAGGGCGGCGCCGATGAGACAAATCGCATCCCTGAGGTCGGCATTCACGCCCGCGTCAGCGCCGTCGGCCTGTTCGAGAAGTCGGTCGAGCTCCTGGAGCACAACGGCCTCATCATCCATGAGCCGCCGGAAGACGCGGTCGTGCCGCTCGGCCTGCGGATGGTCGGCGTCGCCGAAGTCGCCGGCGCCGACGGGCAGACGGACCTGGGAGCACACCTCCAGCGCCCAGTCCCGCAGGGCGCGCCGGGCCCGCACCTCGTCGCCGGAGTCGGCCAGCCGCGACAGGACGACATCGCGTACGGTGACGAGCATATGGAATCGAGGCAGGCCGCGGTCGCGCACGATGAGCAGCGAATGGGTCACCAGGGCGTCGAGCAGGTCGGGCGCCTCCGGCCCGACGACGGCCTCGGCCGCCCCCAGGGTGAAACCGTCGGCGAGCAGGGCCAGCCGGGCCAGGGCATGCCGTTCGGAGACGTCCAGCAGGTTCCAGGACCATTCGATGACCGCGGTCAGGGTGCGCTGCCGAGTCGGGGCGTCTCGCGCGCCAGTGAGCATCCCGGGACGCCCCGGCAGCCTGGCGGCGATCTGCCCCACCGACAGGGTGCGAGTGCGGGCAGCCGCGAGCTCGATGGCCAGGGGGATCCCCTCCACACGGCCCAGCAGGGCCTCCAAGTCCCCGTCGTCGATGACCTGGTCGGGGCGAGCGGCCAGGGCGCGAGCGCGGAAGAGCCCGGCGGCCGCGGCCGCATCCAGCGGCTCCAGGCGGTGGACGTGCTCCGCCCCCAGGTCGAGCCTGCGGCGCGAGGTCGCCAGCACGCGCAGGTCCGGGCAGCCGACCAGGAGCGGGCCGACAAGATCGGCGACCTCGTCCGCCAGGTGCTCGCAGTTATCCAGGATCAGGAGGGTCCCCGGCGGGGCCAGGACGGCGCGCACAACCGCACGGGGGTCGGCATCGGCGGCGAGCGGGCTCCCGACGGCGTTGAGGATGGCCCTGAGCAGATCGACTCCGGAATCGACCTCGGCGAGCGCGACGGCGTAGACGGCGGGACGGCGACTGCGCGCGGCCACGGCCCGAGCCAGAGTGGTCTTGCCGACCCCGCCCGGCCCGGTGATGGTGACCAACCGGTGAGTGCTCAAAGCCCCCAGGACACCGGCCACATCGTCCTCACGGCCGAGGAAATGGTCGGGAACCGGCACCAGGCCGCGGCGCACCGGGTTCTCAGCGGCCAGAACCGCTTCGTGGGCGGCGCGCAGGGCGGGTCCCGGCACGGCGCCCTGCCCGCGCAGACGGCGACGATGATCCTCGTAGATCTCCAGAGCAGCCGCGGGCGAACGCGTCCAGGACACGGCGCGCATGAGGGCGGCCAGGACCGCCTCGTCGCTGCCGTCGCGCCGGGCGGCGGCGCGCAGCAGAGGCAGGGCCCGCTCGCACTCGCCGGTGGCCTCCAAGGCGAGCGCCCGGTCGCGGCGGGCCCGCCACGCATGGCGGGCGGCTCGTTCGCGCAGCACCACCAAGGGCGCGGCATCCGCCACGGGCGCGACGTCGTCGGCGTCGGCCTCGGCCGGCATCGGCAGGTCATCGGTCAGCTCCAGAACCCGGTCCCACCGGCTCGCATCAGCGCTGGCCCGGGCCCGGACCGCCCGATCGGCCAGGTCTCGGGCATCGACCGCCGCCACCGGCAGCGCCAAGCGGTAGCCGTCGCCGACGCGTTCGACGACACCCTCCCCCACGAGAGCGCGCGCCCGGGAGACGACGACGTGCAGGGCGCGCAACGGATGGGTCGGGGGGTCGTCCGGCCACAGGGCCGCAATGAGCGCGCCGTCACCCGTCCAGGCGTCCTCACCGCCGGCCAGGACGGCGAGCAGATCGACAGCCCGGCCGCTGAGAGCCCTGCCGCGCCAGGTCGGCTCAGCGGTGAGAAGGGACAGCCGATGGGCGGGCGTCACGGGGCCATCCTCCTTCATCGCCTCGCACCGGCGACGGCATCCAAGGTCGACCGCCGCGCCGGGGACCGACCCCCGAATTCGCTCGGATTCACAGACCGAGGTTGTCCTCGACGACGCCGGCGAGCTCACCGGCGACCCGGTCCGCCTCCGTCTGGGTGGCGGCCTCGACCATGACGCGCACGAGCGGCTCGGTGCCGGAGGGGCGCAGCAGAACTCGCCCGGTCTCGCCGAGCCCGTCCTCGGCGTCGGCGACGGCCCTCTGCACGGCCGCGTTGGTGCCGGCAGCGCCCTTGTCGACACCCGTGACGTTGATGAGGGTCTGGGGCAGGCGCGTGACGATGCCCGCCAGTTCCGTCAGGGTCCTGCCGGTGCGCTTGAGCCGGGCGGCCACGCGCAGGGAGGTCAGCACCCCATCGCCGGTGGTGGCGTGGAGGGTGTCGATGACGTGGCCCGACTGCTCGCCGCCGAGGGTGAAACCGCCGGCGAGCATCTTCTCCAGCACGTAGCGGTCACCCACACCGGTCTGCACAGTGCGGATGCCGTGCTCGCGCATGGCCAGGATGAGGCCGAGGTTGCTCATGACGGTCACGACGAGCGTGTCGGAGCCCAGCGTGCCGTCCTCCTTCATGCCCACGGCCAGCAGACCCATGATCTGGTCGCCGTCGACGAGGTCGCCGGCGGCGTCCACGGCCAGGCAGCGGTCGGCGTCGCCGTCGTAGGCCACACCCATGTCCGCCCCGACGGAGCGCGCGTAGCTCTGGAGCCGAGCCGGATGGGTCGAACCGCAGTCGGCGTTGATGTTCAGGCCGTCCGGGGAGGCGTTGATGACGATGACCTCGGCGCCGGCGGCGCGCAGAGCGGCCGGGCCGACGCTGGACGCCGCGCCGTTGGAGGCGTCGACGACGATACGCAGGCCCGTCAGGTCGGTGGCCACAGAGTCGACGAGATGGTTGATGTAGTTCTGATCGGCGACCGTCTCGCCCTTGACGACGCGTCCAACCCCGGCCCCGGTGGGCAGGTCCTCGACACGTCCGAGCAGGGCCTCGATCTCGTCCTCGACGGCGTCATCGAGCTTGTAGCCGCCGCGGGCGAAGAACTTGATGCCGTTGTCCTGGAAGGGATTGTGGGAGGCGGAGATCATGACTCCCAGGTCGATGTCCCGGGTGGCGGTCAGGTGGGCGACGGCCGGGGTGGGCAGGACGCCGACGCGGGTGACGTCGACGCCGGAGGAGGCCAGACCGGCGCTGATGGCGTGGTCGAGGAACTCGCCGGATGCGCGCGTATCACGTCCGACGATGGCGTGCGGGCGACCCGTCCGGGAGCGCTTGACGGCGGGCGTCTGCCTGGTGAGGACGCGGGCGGCGGCCTCGCCGAGCTGAACCGCCAGAGCCGGGGTGAGCAGGTCATTAGCCAGACCGCGCACGCCATCGGTACCGAAGAGTCGTGCCATGAGCGAATTCCTCCTGTGAAGGGTGTGGGGGCGTGAGAATTGCGAGAATCGTGAGGTTTATGAGGATTCATGCGGATCGGAGTACGGCGAGCACGCTCATCCTCCCACGTCCTCCGGCCTCCCGGTGCCCGTCTCACCCCGCAGCCGGGCACGCCCCCCGCGCGGGAGGCGCGACAATGCTCCGCCCGCCCGTCACGCGACGAGCGGGCGGAGCGAGCGCATGTCGCCCGGACGCAGGAGGACGCCCGCGGCGGAGGCCGGCCAGCCGCTTCAGCGCTTGGAGTACTGCGGGGCGCGACGGGCCTTGTGCAGGCCGGCCTTCTTGCGCTCGACGACGCGGGCGTCGCGAGTCAGGAAGCCGGCCTTCTTGAGGGCGGCCCGGTTGGCCTCGCGGTCGATGTCATTGAGGGCACGGGCGATTCCCAGACGCAGTGCCCCGGCCTGACCGGAAACACCGCCCCCGTTGATGCGGGCGACGACGTCGAAACGACCCTCGAGATCGAGAATGGTGAAGGGGGCGCGCACGAGCTGCTGGTGCAGCTTGTTGGGAAAGTAATCCTCCAGACTGCGCCCGTTGAGCGTCCACCGGCCGGTCCCGGGGATGAGGCGGACGCGGGCGACCGCCTCCTTGCGGCGCCCCAGGCCGGTACCCGGAGCAGTGACGGATCGGCCGCGGCCCTCGGTGGAACCGGTGGTCTCGGTGGTGTAGCTGGAAGGGGCGTTCTCCTCATCCAGCGCATCGATATTGACAGTGGTCTCAGCCACAATATGTCCTTTGCTTGTCGCGGTGCGCCAGTGCCAAGGCGCTCACTGGGCGACCTGGGTGATCTCGAAGGCCTGCGGATTCTGCGAGACGTGCGGGTGCTCGGCGCCCGCGTAGACCCGGAGCTTCCTGAGCTGGGCACGGCCGAGCTTCGTGTGGGGCACCATGCCTTTGACGGCCTTCTCGACGGCGCGCTCAGGGCGCTTGTCCAGAAGCTCCCGGTAGGAGACTGCCTTGAGACCGCCGGGGTAGCCCGAATGACGGTAGGCGAACTTCCTATCGGCCTTGCCGTTGGTCAGGACGACCTTGTCGGCGTTGACGATGATGACGTAATCGCCGCAATCGGCGTTGGGAGCGAACTGCGGCTTGTGCTTCCCACGGAGCAGAGTCGCGGCCTGAACCGCGAGACGGCCGAGGACGACGTCGGTGGCGTCGATGACGTACCAGTTCCTCTCGACGTCGCCGGGCTTCGGTGTGTACGTGCGCACGGGCGTTGCCTTCGTTTC
>ERZ772945.1812-NODE-1812-length-14271-cov-3.186058_pt1 | contig 14271 bp, 10 predicted proteins | sample MGYA00511681_ERZ772945 | MGnify/ENA primary metagenome ERZ772945 (study PRJEB29015, sample SAMEA2737943) | human oral metagenome | biome: human oral; feature: human-associated habitat; material: dental | place: China | collected 2143 ...
CAGATGGCCGACGACGAACTGGGTAATGCGGCCGTCGGTTTCCAATGCTTTAAGTATGCCGGCCACCAGTTTATGGTATCTCCATTTGTAAATGCTGCCGGCGTTGGTGGCGTACGTCTGTACGATATTACCGATGGCCTCGACAAGGCACGCCTTGTAAAAACCGAAACTACAGCTTTACCAGCAGCCGAGGCCACTGCAAATATTGCTGCCGGAGCCAGGGTTGACGATGCCGATATTACGCTTTACCTGCTCCATGGCACCCGTCTTACCGCCTTTACCAGCAGCGGTGTTGAGCAGCCCGTGGTGAAAAACATCTATGCTTACGCGCTCAACAGCACGAAAGAGGGCGACGGTTCGTATACGTTTACATTTAAGTCGAACGCAGCTGCTGCCGATGCGCACATTGTATTTACCAATGCTGCCGACGGCACCGTGGTGGGTTCAATCCCCGTTAACGTAAGCGAGGGCGACAATACCTTTACTTATAGCCAGGAGGCTATGCCGGGAAATGCCGGCCTTACCCTCAACTGGGCAGTAAGTTTGAAGGGTGAAAACGTTGCCCGTGTGGCACGAATCAACGAACCCGACACTTATACGGGCGCGCTATTCAGCTCTGTTGACAAGTCGCCTGAATCGCCATTCTTCGGTCAGGTTTACGTAAACAACTTCATTAAATCCTCTAATCCCGGCAACGGACTGTATGCTTACGACCCGTCATACACCCGTATTAACAGCACTCCTTACCGCGGATATACCAATCCGGCAACCAATTACCGCATTGCTGTAGGACCTATGGGCAAGGTATGGATGGCAGAATGGGGCGATGACAATTCCGGCGTCTACATTGCCGACCCCGCTGATCTCACGAAGCCGTTTACACAATTCTTCCTCGGTACGCGCAATGGCGACGGCCTCTTCACCAACGATGGTGCCAAAGTTGGCTCGTCTACGCCGGGCGTTGCCGTAGGCGGAACGGGTGCTGATACCAGGGTTTACGTTGCCAATGAGGACATGGGGAACGACGTTGCCGTCTACGAGATTGGACAATCTGACGGCAGCCTCGTCTACGAATGGGGCAAGGCACCGAGCTATTCTCTCCCCGTGGGCAAGTATCTGCTCAATACCGATATTGCCGTTGCTCCCGGAAAGGACGGCGGTGCCTGGTGTTCGCAGCGTCGCGGACAGGGCAACAACACGAAGAACGTACCGTCGTTGCTGTATGTTGCACGCGATGGCAAGGTCACTTTCAACAGTGGTGAGGGCGACTTCCCGATGTATCTTGCCGGTTCCGGCGGCGCGGGATTCGCAGTTTCAGCCGATCAAAGCCTGATCGCCATTGGTGAACTCAAGGGCGTTGTCAAGCTGTTCAGCGTTACATGGGACGGTAATACGCCTGCGCTTGCGCCTGCAGGCAGTTTCGTTTGCGACGTAGCCAACAAGAGTGGTAACCTGTTTGAGATGAACTTCGACTATGCGGGGAACCTCGTTTGCTCGGGTGCAAAGCTCGGCGTTTATTCGATACCTACCGTCAATAACGCTACCACCACGCCTGCCCGCAAGGCTCTTACCGTGGTGAAGACGGCCAATTCTACCAGTGTTGACAATGTTGAGACGGAAACTGCAGTTAGTGCTCTCTTCTCGGGCGACCTGTTAACGGTTAGTGCTCCCGAAGCCGTTGCTCATGTTGTAGTGTATGCAACCGACGGAACACGCGTGGCCGAAAGCTGTAATTCGCGCTTTACGGTAGATGCTCCGGCAGGTGTTTATCTTGTGAAAGTGAACACATTTGCAGCCGTTAAGGCCGTGAAAAAGTAATCTTTTCAATCATATCTCTTATTGAAGGGGAGGCAGCTTTGTGCTGTCTCCCCTTGTTTTGTGTTTGCCCGTGCCCCCTAAGTTAGGGGGCTGGGGGTCTGAACTACCGTACACGCCTCTCCAAACCCTTCCGAAGAAGGGCCTTTCTAACTGCGCGCGTAAGCACAAAGAGGCTGTTACGAGCTTGTATATGTCAGCTCTTTTGTAAAGCACGAAAATATGTTCTTTATGTCTTTCTGTTGCTTTAAAATAGTGTCTTCCATGTCGTAGCGTCCGAGACACGAAATCATATTATAAATCTCCTGTCGCGTTGAGCAGCCTGCATTCTCTTTTTCAGAGGATCTTTGGGAAGCTCTTTGTCGGGCGTTCAGCCCCCGTCCCTCCAGCTTAGGGTGCTAATATTAACCTCAAACAGCTTGGCTTTACTCCCTTTTCCTCCATACATTACATCATGATGTATCTGCCTCTGTCATGTTAAGTTCGTCGTTCAACGGCCGTCAGCAGCGCGTACGGCGACCGTCGAACAATGCGTATGACGGCCGTCAACAACGCTGCCGGCGGCCGTCGAACGATGACCTTTGTGCAATAATCCTTTATTCTCCGCGCAATTGTCGTACAACCTTATCGTCGCTCCCGCATATCCTTACCGCCGTATTCCAACAACTTTACCGTTGTTCCCGTATATTTCTACCGCCGTATTTCAGTAGCTTATATATAATAAGGTGTATGCCCGGGCTGTTCTGTGTAACAAAAAGAACATCGCTTTGCCCCACAAAAACGGTTGTCACGGGCTTACTTCAAAGATACAAAGGCGGTTACGGAAATATGTATTTCTGATGTCTTTTCGAAGCCCTCAAAAACTTTGTTTTCTTATATTTTTTTATCTTGATTATGTTTTGTGGTTTATCTTTTATTGTTTACTTTTGCAAATGCAAGGTAAACAAAAAAGGAAATCTTCAATAATGGAAAAGCGTTGACAGTTTTACTTTTTGGAAAACTTTTCTTTAAGTTGTAACGAAAATGTTTTCCAAAAGTTATCTGATCGCAAAGTTCATCCATGGTTCGCTAAATATTGTAGAATATAAATAAACAATAACATTCTGAGCAATGATACAAGTGAGAAAAAGAGACGGCAGTCTTGTACCGTTCGATTTGTCGAAAATCAAAAATGCAATACTCAAAGATTTAAAGGCTATTCATCACGAAGGCAACATCGACGATATTGCAACGCATTATGCTAACCGTGTTGACGGACTTTGTCGTGAGAAATATCTCGGTGAAAGTGCAATTTTTGATATTGAGAATATACAGGATACCGTTGTACAAGTGTTGGCCAGCGAGGGCGAGGTAAGGGCAGTAATTGCCTACTGTGAGTATCGTTATCAGCACAAGTTGGAGCGCGATCATCGTATTAAACAGACGTACGAAGATAAGCTCATGGCCAAAAACGTGGTGAACCAGAACGCTAATATTGATGAATATTCGGGCGGAGGACGTAGCGGCGAGGCTGCCAACGTGTACGAAAAACAGTATGCCCTGGAACACTGCATGTCGAAACTGGCGCGCACGAATCACGAAAACAACGAGGTTTACATACACGATCTGAACAAATATGCCATTGGTTTCCACAATTGTCTGAGCATTCCGTTCGACGATTTGTTGTCGAAAGGCTTCCACACAAGGCAGGGCGACGTGCGCCCCGCCGGCTCTTTGAACACCGCTATGCAGCTGGTTGCTGTTATTTTTCAGCTGCAAAGTCTGAACCAGTTCGGCGGCGTTTCGGCTACTCACTTGGACTGGACGATGGTGCCTTACTTCAGAAAGTCGTTCATGAAACACTATATTGTAGCGTGGGCTAAGTCGCAGGACAGCTTCGGTGACACCGATTTCATCAAACTTTATGACGAAACTTATACCGACGCGGTGGGCGTAATACGCTCGGTTTTCGACGAGTGGTGCGACAAAAACAAGGATAGTTTCTTTGCAGCAACAGGCCTTACGAAGGACGATTTTACGCTTGCCAATAAGAAAAAACTCGATAAACAGCTTTACAACAGCGCGCTTTGCGATACCCTTCAGGAGCTTCGCCAGGCCGTTGAAGCCATGTATCATAACCTCAACACGCTGCAAAGCCGGTCGGGTGACCAGCTTCCGTTTACGTCAATCAACTACGGAACGTGCACCTTCGAAGAGGGAAGGCTCGTAACGCGCGCCCTTCTTCTGGGCAGTTTGGAGGGTATCGGCTTCCACCATAACACGCCAATCTTCCCCTGTGGCATCTTCCAGTATATGAAAGGAGTAAACGATCGCGAGGGAACACCGAACTACGACCTGAAGCAACTGGCCATGAAGTCGACGTCGCAACGCCTTTATCCCAACTACGCCAACGTGGATTGGAGTGGCAACGAGGGTTACGACCGCAACGATCCGCGCACATATTTCTCAACGATGGGCTGCCGCACGGCAAACGGTTTCGACATAAACGGCTTCGGACAGTTGAAGGACGGGCGCGGCAATATCTGCCCAACCACCATCATTATGCCTACGCTGGCCATGGAAGCAGGCGGCGATGTGGAGAAGTTTATGACGCTTTTGGACCGGAAAATACACGAAGCCAAGGATACTTTAATTGAGCGTTTCAACTGGATTTGCTCGCAAGACCCGCGCTCTACCCCTTTTATGTGGGACAATAACACCATGGCAGGTTACGTGCCTGCGGAAGGAATACGGTCGGCTATGAAGCATGGCACGCTGGCAATAGGGCAGCTGGGTATGGCCGAAACGCTGCAAATTCTTATCGGTATGAACCATACCCGACCCGAAGGACTGGCTTTGGCCAAGCGCATAGAAGAGCTTTTCAGCAAGCGATGCAACGAATTTAAGCACGAATATAAGTTGAATTTCGGCGTATATTACACGCCGGCCGAGAACCTCTGCTTCACGGCGATGGAGAAATTTAAGGCTCGTTACGGCGTGATTAAAAATGTATCGGACCGCGATTATTTCACCAACTCGATACATGTACCTGTTTGGGAGCAGATGACGCCGTTTGAAAAAATCGACATTGAAAGCCAGCTCACGGGCTATTCTACGGCCGGTTGCATTACGTATGTGGAGTTGCCGTCGACAACCAAGAACAATATCACTGCGCTTGAACAGATAATCGACTACGCGATGGCGCACGATATTCCTTATTTTGCCATCAATGTGCCCAACGATACGTGTCTGGATTGCGGCTACACTGACGAGATAAACGACGCCTGTCCTGTCTGTGGGAGCGAGAATATACGACGTCTGCGCCGTGTAACGGGGTACTTAACGACTGATTATCACAACTTTAACCACGGCAAACAGTGTGAGGTTGGCGATCGCGTTAAGCACATTAAGGAGTATCGTTGTAGTTGCGATTGACGGCCTTTGCGATGTTTTTACAGGTGAATCGCCCCGTTTTTACGGGCGGTTCACTTTGATTTCGCTTTTGGCTGACTTTGATTTCACTTTCGGTTAACTTTGATTTTGCTTTCGGCTAACTTTGATTTCGCTTTCGGTTCACTTTGATTTCGCTTTCGGTTCACTTTGATTTTGAGGTTAGTTTACTTTAATTTTACGGACAGTCCACTTCAGTTTTACAATCGTTTTATTTTTATTTTTCTGATGCTTCGTTTTCATAACATTACGTCGTGTGACGTAAATAACGGCGAGGGATTTCGCGTAACGCTGTGGGTTGCCGGCTGTTCGCACCATTGTAAAGGCTGCCAGAACGAGCAGACATGGAGCTTTACGGGCGGGCGTGCTTTCACCGACGCCGATAAACAATATCTGTTTTCCGAGCTGTCGAAGCCGTATATCCGGGGCCTTACGCTCTCAGGCGGCGACCCCTTGGATTCGTTTTCCGACGTGCTTGCGCTGGTTCGTGAGGTTCGTGACGCTTTTCCCACGAAGGATATATGGCTGTATACGGGCTACACGATGGGGCAAATTGAGAGCGATCGCATGGCCGATATTCTTCCTTTGTTGGATGTTGTGGTCGACGGTCCGTTTATATTGGAGGAGCGCGACGTCACGCTCGCCTTCAGGGGAAGCAGAAATCAGAGGATCATCAAACTTAAAAGTAAAAAAGTAAAAAGGTAAAAAAGTAAAATTTTAAGACGGGGATGTGCAAAAATTAAGGAATTAAAGGATTAAAAAATTAAAGTGGAGCACTCAGGAATAAAAAGGCAAAGGTGTAAAAAGATAAAGTAAACAGTGATGGATTAAATGATTAAGGCCGCTGCAGAATCATGTAAAGGCACGACAGAAAGGGCGTTTTCAGCGACAGAATACAAAAGGGCTGTGTTGTCACAACACGGCCCTTTCCCATCTATCAACATGTAATTGATTAGACAATGTTTTATTAAGAAAGTTAAATTATTAAATGAACATTATTTGTTTACAAACTTTTTCCCATTCTGTATCACCACACCCTTGTAGGCTTTGCTTACGCGTTGGCCTGCCATATTGTAGAGGGGAGCGTTATTGTCGGCTTTTTTCGTTATTTCCGTTGCGCGTATTCCGGTCACGGCCGTGCCGTTGACGCTGTATAAATAGTTGCCACGGTCCATGAGCGTGTGGTCTGTATTCTTGGCCAGAGTGCCGTAAACTACCACCTCGTCGCCCACTTTCAGCTGGTTTTCGTTGGTGAAAGCCGTGCCGTTTCCGTATCTTCCGGCATAGATGTAGAGCTTGTTGGTTCCGGCTTTATCGTCACTAATCCAGTAGGTTCCGTTGTTCCAGGCTTTCGGTTTAATCTCAAACTTTTCGACGCTTGTCACAAATCCCTTGACGTAAACCCAGTCGGCGAGGCCCTCTCCGCCTGCAGCGAGCTCCTGAGCCTTGGCTATGGTGTAGGCTGTTGCGGGCGTATTCTTGATGCTTACGGGGCCACTGTATTCGCCTGAAGTATAGTATTTAACGCGCGATATTTGCACAGCACCGTTGCCTTTGCCCTTTTTGTTATTGAAATATATGGCATAATACCGGTCGGCTTTGGGCGCAGGAATGGTGAAAACCATCGGACCGGTAACCCATTTCTCGGCTGGTATCTCAACGATGCTTTCGGCAGTTGTGCCGTCTGCCGACACTGCGAGGAACACTTTATTGAGTAACGCCTTATCCATTTTGTCCACATCCACAACCACTGTAGCCACAGCTTCCTGCAGTTTCTTTGCCGTAGCGATGCGTGCTTCGCTGTCTGCTTTCTTGCTTCCGCACCTTACGTAAGTCCAGTTATTCTGCCATTTGTAGTTGTTAAAATTGGTCAGAAGCCACTCATAACTGCCTATTTTAGCCGTCCAGTTATTGGTATAGCCGTAGCCTTCATCCTTGTTTCCCTCTGCATTTTCATCAGGAAACGAGAGCACTACAAACGGGGCTGCCATAGCTTTGGTGGCAAAAAGCATCATGACGATGCTGATAAATGAAAAGCGTAATAATTGTTTCATAAGCTTTTATAGATTAATTTAATGTAATAACAAGCACTTTATCAGATGTTTTGCGGTTTTTTCTGCAGGTTCAATTTGATGTTGTCGGACAAAGATATATAAAGTTTTCAACATAAACAACATTTTGAACGATAAAAGATTATTTTTGTAATAAAATTTCTTTATTTCCCTGTTATAGCCTGATGAACTGGCCATTTTCCCCCGGTAAGGTTGTATTTTTTGTTTCGCAGAGCTGTTATTTTGGGTTGATGAACCGCCGGTGTGCACCTTTCCACATGGCTGAACGCAGGGGTTCAGCACAATATGTCATGGCAAAACCGGTGTAAGTGTCCGGCCTTTAAACAGTATGTTTCCGGCTTTCGTGCCTGTAAGGTCACCGTTCGACGGCCGTCAGCAACGCGTACGGCGGCCGCCGAACGATGGGTGTGACGGCCGTCAACAGCGCGTACGGCGGCCGTCGAACAATGAGCATCAGGCCGTAAACGGGGCAGATATGCTTCTGTTTCCCATTGCTGTAATTGCGTAAGCTGTTGTGCGTCAGGGTGTAATGAATATACTGATTCGTGTTGTACGCCTGCCTGAACCCGTGTAACGACTGTTGTATCACGATGGCACGGGCGTTTCCAACGGCTTTTCAGGCGCAGCGTGGCACACGGGCCGGCCGGGCATTGATGTTTTTCATGCCCGGGAATAAAAAAACTGTTTTTAAATTATACCGTTGTTTGGTTATTTTGAAGTAACTTTGCACGAGTTTGTCTGGCATCGCCGGCATGCGGCCGCAGCGGTGCTATTGCAGAACAGGCGCGGGACAACAGATCGGGAAGCATAATGTAGTGGCTGACAGCCTGTTGCGCTTTCTGCAAACCAGAAGCATATACACACACAAAAACTATCATGAGAGATTCAGAACGTACTTTCGTTCTTACCGGATTAGTACTCTTTCTTCTGCTTGCCATGCACGCGTTGCCCGGGATAACCATCGACGGCACAACGCTGCGAAGCGTCAATATGCTCAGCGACCTTCTGCCCGAACGCGACGGCAACGAGGCCGGTGTGATTCCCGCTCCCAAGGCTCCGAAGACCATTGAGGCGACGACAAAGGAGGGTAAAAAAATCGATTTCAAGGAGCAATGGCCCCGTGGCGTTGAACCTATCGTTGACTATTCGGGCGGCGAGGCTGGCGGCATGGACCATTTTTATGAGGCCCTGAGCCATGTAAAAACGCTGGGACGACCCGTGCGTATTGCCTATTTCGGCGACTCGTTTGTGGAGAATGACATCATGACGGCCGACTTACGCGAGCTGTTCCAGAGCAAGTTCGGCGGAGAAGGAGTGGGCTGGGTTGACCTCGCCAACCCTATAAACCGCAACAGCAGGCGCACGGTTACGCAGCAAACCAGCGGTACACGCGAATACAGCGTGGTGAAAAAGCCCTTCGACCGCAGCCGTCAGGGCATCGGCGAACGCTATTACAGCGTGTCGGCAGGGGCGAGCGTAACTACCAATCTGGCCACAACGTTCAACAAATACCAGCCCCATTCGAGGCAGTTCGACGTGGCAAGGCTCTTTTTTACCGCCCCAAATGGTGCAACCATAACGGCTACCGTAGGCAGTGCCGCATCGCAAACACGCAGCTTTGGTGCTTCGAACCAGGTACAGATGTTTGAGATTAAAGGCAAGGGAAGCAAAATAAACTATAGGTTTGGCGACGTTGACGGAGGCTTTACAGGCTTCGGAATGGCACTCGAAAGCCAGCGGGGCGTGATATTAGACTGCATGAGCGTGCGCGGATCAAGCGGACTGACGCTGCAGGATATTCCGCAATCAACCCTCATGGGCTTTGCCAGGCTGCGCCCTTACGACCTTATTATTGTGCACTATGGCCTTAACGTGGCCGTAAAAGGCAACCCCAGGAGCATTATTCAACACTATGCAAAGAATATGAAAAAGGTGATAACCCACCTGCATAAGGCTTTTCCCGACGCCAGCATATTGCTGCTTAGCGTGCCCGACCACGAACAACGCGGTGCCGACGGCATCACAACGCTGAAGGAAGTGCATCAGCTTGCAGCCTTCCAACAGCAGGCAGCGGCCGACACTAAGGTTGCTTTTTGCAACTTTTTTAAGGCGATGGGCGGCGACGGCGCAACGCGAAAGCTCGTCGACCGCAACATGGCCAACAAGGATTATACCCATTTAAGCTACGGCGGTGGGAAGTATGTGGCCGGTAAAATTTACCCGTCGTTCGAGGCAGGATTGAAGAATTATCAGCGTCGTATTAAATTAGAATCAGAATGACAGAGCGTTTAATCAGCATCCTTACATATAATCCGAAGAGCCCTTTAATATTTAGCAGCGGGCTGTTTCTGTACCTGTTCTTCGGCGTTTCGTTCGTTTACATGCTGCTGCAACGTCGCAGCAACCTGCGCATACTGTTTGTAACGCTGTTCTCCTACTACTTTTATTATAAGAGCAGCGGGTTTTATTTCTTCCTCCTGGCGGTGGTGACAACGAGCGATTACTTCATTGCCGAAGGTATCGGACGTATGAAATCGTCGGGGCAGGGCAATGGAAAGCGAATGAAAATGCTCTTGTTTCTGAGTCTGTTTATCGACCTGGGGCTGCTGGGTTACTTCAAGTACGCCAACTTTTTTGCAGGTATGTGGGCCGCGATAATTGGGCATAACTTCCAGCCCTGGGACATTTTTCTGCCTGTTGGCATAAGTTTTTTCACGTTCCAAAGCATGAGCTACGTCATCGATGTTTACCGCGGCGACATCCGTCCGCTGGGCTCTCTGATGGACTATGCGTTCTACGTGTCGTTCTTTCCGCAGCTTGTGGCGGGGCCTATTGTGCGTGCTACCGACTTCGCCCCGCAAATCAGGAAGCCCGTTGCCATCACGCGCGAGATGTTTGCACAGGGTGTTTACTTCGTCATGACAGGCTTGTTCAAGAAGGCTGTCATCAGCGATTATATCAGTTTAAACTTTGTTGACCGCATCTTTGACAACCCAACGCTTTACTCGGGCTTCGAAAATCTGCTGGGAATATACGGCTATGCCATGCAGATTTACTGCGACTTCAGCGGCTATAGCGACATGGCCATCGGCATTGCACTGTTGTTGGGTTTCCGCTTTCCGATGAACTTCAACGCTCCGTACAAAAGCGACAGCATTACTGACTTCTGGCGACGGTGGCACATTTCGCTGTCGACGTGGATTCGTGACTACATTTACATATCACTCGGAGGCAACCGAAAGGGAAAGGTGAGGCAATACATCAACCTCATGATAACCATGCTGCTCGGCGGACTGTGGCACGGAGCCAGTTTGAACTTTGTGGTTTGGGGCGGCATTCACGGGCTCGGGCTGGTGGCACACAAGTATTTTCGCACGGAGATTCTGCAACGCGGGCGTCACTATCGTTCTCACGGGTGGCGGCGTGCAGCGGCTGTTGTGCTCACGTTTCATTTTGTATGCTTCACCTGGCTCTTCTTTAGGAACGCCACATTTGCGGGTGTAGGCACGATGCTGGCGCAGATTTTTACGAACTTCCATGCCGAACTGGTTCCGCAAGTACTGGCCGGATACAAATACGTGCTGGCGTTTATGCTGCTGGGTTACGTTACCCACTTTGTACCCGACAGCTGGCAAGGCTTCGCCGTAAGGATGTTGCAGAAGGGTAATGTGGTTGTTTCGGCTGTGCTTTTAACGCTGGTTGTGTATATCGTTATTCAGGTGAAGAGCAGTGATATTCAGCCTTTTATCTACTTTCAATTCTGAAAGGGCAAGGTGTTTGTCTTGTTTTTGAAATAGGGTGATGATGAATTTTCGATGCTTCGCAGGCATTATTCTCCTGGCTTTTGGCTTGCTGTTGGGCAGTTTAGAGGCGACGGGGCAGAACGTTGCACACGATTTGCAGGCGTTAATGGCATGGCGGGCCGGGACGGTTGTGTCGGCCGGGGCCGTAAAAGCCTATGGCGAGCAACGGTGTTTCTCGCAGGAAGCCATCCCCGATGCGGTGTTTGCGCGCATGGATGGCCGCTCTTTTCCAAAGGGTTGCACGGTAAATCGGTCGGCATTAAGGTATGTAAGGGTGCTGCATGTTGACGTGGACGGGCGTACACGGCTGGGCGAAATCGTCTGCAATAAAGCTATAGCGGCCGACTTAATCGATATTTTCCGCGAGCTTTACCATCATCGTTACCCTGTTCACAGCATCAGATTGATTGACGATTTCGGTGCCGACGACGAACGTTCCATGCGTGCCAACAACACCAGCTGCTTCTGTTTCCGCAAGGTCAGCGGCTCAAAAAAGCTGTCGGCACACGCTGCGGGCATGGCCATTGACGTGAACACGCTCTACAATCCTTATTATCATCGGTCGCCTTCGGGCAAGATTACCGTGCGGCCTGCGACGGCAACGAAGAATGTTGACCGCATGGCCGCGTTCCCTTATAAGATTACTCGTGGCGACTTGCTGTACCGGTTATTCATCGCTCACGGCTTTAAATGGGGCGGTGCATGGCACAGGGTGAAGGACTTTCAGCACTTTGAGAAGGATTAAAAGATTAAAAAATTAAAGAATCAAAAGGGAAAAGATTAGGGTTAATGGGCGATTTTAACGGCCAAAACCGCTTTTAATGCCTGGTCTTTCTTCTCTTTCCAAGTTCGGCCAAGCCTTTTTTATCCTTTTATTTCTTTACTTTTTTACTTTTAAAAAGAGTGTAGAAATGAGGATTTGGTAGTTATAAGAGGCTGGCTATTGAATGAAAGAGGACAAGGAAAAAGGCGGGGAAGCAATGCTTCTTCGCCTTTTTTATTTTGTATTTCTGTCAAAATATAATGATTTTTCCACTTTAACCGGCGTATGTTTCAAATAGCCACAGGATAATTATATGGAATAAAAACATGATGGGGACGCCGTAACGGAAACGTGGCTTGCGACTTTTGTGGCGGCCAATAAATATGGAAATCAAAGCACCTGCGGAGCCACCGGCGGCCGATAGCATCAGTAACGTACGTTCAGATGTGCGTCGACCACCAAGCCTGGCATTTATTTTGTCGTCCATGTACACCAATAACGTCAGCACGTTCAGGGCCGTAAGATAATAAGTAACGTTTGTAAGCATATTCTTTTGTGCCCTCTTTTTGTGTTCTTCTTTGACTTAAGGCTCGCTATTTCTTCTGTTTTTTACTCTTCTTTCTGCGCTTTTTATTCGTGCTTTCGGCATGTTTCAGCCCCTCTTCATGCGGCGTTTCCTGACCGTTGCCTGCACGTTCTTCACCATTTCCATACGCTCCAGGTAAACGGGACGGTACTTATCGATGAGCAATTGCAACGATTGGCTCTTCCCGTTCAGCTCCTGATATTCTGCGTCACCGGTTTTACCTGCCTGCTTTAATTGAAGCATCTGTGCAAGATAAAAGCCCTGACGGTCTTCGGCTGCTTTGAGTTGCTCACCCAATCGTTGCAGACTGTCGAGGAATTTCTGTGCTCTGTCTATATGGTCTTCAGCCATAAGCACCTGTTATTTCTCTGTATTTTTATCGTCATTTTCGGCTTCTTCGCGTGCCTGCTGGTCGATAGCCTTTATCTTATCAAACGTAAGCTGAACCTCATCCTTTAATTTTTGCACCTTCCTGTTCATCTCTTCTACGAGGCTATTGCCTTTTTTGCTTGCGATATTCAGGAAGCCAAGGTTGTTCTCGTAAGTTGAAACCTCCTGCTTCAGCTGCTCATAACGGTGCATTAAACGGGCGCGTTCGCTGTCGATGGCATCGTCACCGCGCTTCGCTACGCTCTTAAGGTTGTTCTTAAAATTGTCCAAACGGTGGTGCGTTTGCCTGATATGCAGTGTGTCATACACCTTATCGAGTGCCTCGTGATACTCTTTATACACCTTGTCCTTGTCCTTATAGGGCACGTGTCCCACGGTATTATACTCATCCTTTAAGGCTTGAACCTTTGCCTGTATATCGTCGCCGGCCTCCTCTGCCATGGCTTTTAGTCGGGCGATAATGTCGCGCTTCTTGTCCAAGTTGGCCTTTTCGTCGTTGCGTGAACCTGCATTTGCCTCGTTGCGGGCTTCGAAAAAGCGGTTGCATGCCGACAGGAAGTCTTCCCAAAGGCGGTCACCGAGCTTACGGGGCACGATGCCGATAGTCTTCCATTCTTTTTGAAGGGCAATGAGTTTATCGCTGGTTGCTTTCCAGTCTGTTGAATCAGCCAGAGCCTGTGCTTTCTCAACGAGCGCGCGTTTCTTTTCTGCATTCTCTGCGAAACGCTTTTTAATTTCCTTATAATATTCTGATTTCCGGCTGAAGAAATTGTCGCAAGCCGTGCGAAAACGCTCGAAAATCTTGACGTTCATCTTCTGCGGGGCGAAGCCGATGGTCTTCCATTCCTGCTGGACGGCGATGATCTCCTTGGTGTGCTTCTCCCAGTCGGCCGAGGTCTTGTTCTCCTGCCTGGCGATCTCCTCTACCTTCTCGCAGAGTGCGGTCTTCTTCGTGAGGTTCTCCTCCTCACGGCTCCGCAGTTCCTCGAAGTGCTGCTGGTGGCGTTTGTTGATGACGGTGCTGGCGGCCTTGAAGCGTGCCCAGATCTGTTCGCGGAGCTCTTTGGCGACGGGTCCCGTCTCCCGGTATTCCTGGTGCAGCTCCTGCAGCTGGTGGAAGGCGCTGATGACATCCGGCTCGTCGGCCAGTTTCTCCGCCGCCTCGCAGAGGCGGGTCTTCTTCTCGAGGTTCTTCTTGAAGTCGTATTCGCGCGCCTCCCGGTTGAGGTTCAGCAGATCGTAGAACTGCTCGACGTAGAGCTGGTAGTTCCGCCACAGTTCGTTCGCTTTCTCTGCCGGCACCATCTTGATTTCTTTCCATTCCTGCTGCAGCTTCTTGAGCTGGTCGAAGTTCTTGTTGGCTTCCTCGGGTGTCGTCACCATCGCCTTGATCTGTTCGATGATGCCCTCCTT
>ERZ772945.1814-NODE-1814-length-14260-cov-20.855896_pt1 | contig 14260 bp, 10 predicted proteins | sample MGYA00511681_ERZ772945 | MGnify/ENA primary metagenome ERZ772945 (study PRJEB29015, sample SAMEA2737943) | human oral metagenome | biome: human oral; feature: human-associated habitat; material: dental | place: China | collected 2143 ...
AGGCCCTGGCGCTGCGCAACCGGGTGCTCTCGCGCATCGACGACGCCGCCTGCACGTGGGACGCCGAGAGACGTCGTCGGCTCCTCACCTTCGTCTTCGTCGGCGGGGGCTTCGCCGGGGTCGAGGCGATCGCAGAGCTGGAGGACATGGTCCGCTCCGCCGTCGCCAAGATCCCCAGCGTCGAGCAGAAGGACGTCCGCTTCGTCCTGGTGGAGGGCTCGCGCCGGATCCTGCCCGAGCTGACCGAGGAGCTGTCCGGCTACGGCCTGGAGCAGCTGCGCGACCGCGGCATCGACGTGCGCCTGTCCACTTTCCTCACCTCCTGCACCGGCGGGCACGTCGTGCTCTCCGACGGCACCGAGCTCGACGCCGACACGATCGTGTGGACCGCCGGCGTCAAGGCGTCCCCCGTCCTGGCCGAGTCCGACCTGCCGATCGAGAAACGCGGGCGGGTGACGACCCTGCCCACCCTCCAGGTCGCCCGAGACGGCGTCGTCGTCGACGGCGCCTGGGCGGCGGGGGACTGCGCCGCCGTGCCGGACCTGACCAGCGACGACCCCGCGGCGACCTGTGCGCCCACCGCCCAGCACGCGGTACGCCAGGCCCGGGTCCTGGCTGACAACCTCGTGGCGACCCTCACCGCCGGCCCGGACGCGGAGCTGAGCTCCTACGCCCACGAGAACCTCGGGACAGTGGCCACGCTGGGCATCGGCAAGGGCGTCGCCAGGATCATGGGGCACAACCTGCGCGGCTTCGCCGCCTGGACCGCCCACCGCAGCTACCACGTCTACGCGATGCCCACCATCAACCGGAAGGTGCGGATCATGATGGACTGGTTTGCCGCCGTCGTCTTCCGGCGCGACCTGGCCTCCTTCGGCTCGGTGGCTCGGCCCGGAGCGGCCTTCGCCGAGGCGGCGCGCCACGACGCCCTCATCGCGGAGCGTCGTCGGCACCAGCGGGCCTGAGCCGGGGCGCTGGCGGCACGGGCTCAGGCGGGGGCGATCTCGGCGTCGAAGCGCTCGGCGTACTCCTCGGGGCTGAGCAGCTCGCCCTCGTCGGTGACCTCGACGGTGAACAGCCAGCCCTCCCCGTAGGGATCGGTGTTGATGACGCTGGGGTCGTCCACGGCCGCCTCGTTGAGGGAGGCGACCGTGCCGGTCACCGGGGAGTAGAGGTCCGAGACGGCCTTGGTCGACTCCAGCTCGCCGCATACCTGGCCGGCCTCGACCTCGGCGCCGACCTCGGGCAGCTCGACGAAGACCACCTCGCCCAGGGCGTCGGCGGCCACCGCCGTAATGCCGACGCGAGCGGGCGCGCCGGCGTCGATCCACTCGTGCTCGGCCGAGTACCGCAGGTGGGCTCTAATGGGCTGACGGGGCATGTCGGTTTCCTTTCCTTTCGGGACAGCTGGTCGGGACGGCCGGCGGGGGCCTCAGCGCGCGCGCCGGTAGAAGGGCGCGGTGACGACTCTCATGGGGTAGGAGCGGCCGCGCACGTCGACCTTGAGGGCCGTGCCCTCCGCCCACTGCGGATCCTCGGAGGAGGCGGGCGCCAGCAGCGCCAGGGCGATCGGGTGGCCGAGGGTGGGGGACAGCAGGCCGGAGGTGATGCCCCCGACCCGCCGGCCCTCATGGCCGCGGACCTCGCAGCCGGCGCGGGCCGCACGGCGCCCTTCGCCCGCCAGGGCCACGAGCTGCCGCGTGCCCTCGGAGCCCTCGCGTGCGGCGCGGGCCGCCAGCGCCTGCCTGCCGACGAACTCGGGCTTGTCCAGCTTGACGACGGCGCCCAGCGAGGCGTCGTACGGCGTGGTCTCCTCGGTCAGCTCGTGGCCGTACAGCGGCATCCCCGCCTCCAGGCGCAGCGAGTCGCGCGCCGCCAGACCGCAGGGCGTCAGTGCCGGGAGCGGCTTCCCGCCGGCGTCGTCGTCCCCGGGCGGCAGGGCCGCGGCGTGCCCGACGATGACGGTCCACAGGTCGACGGCGTCCTCGGCGCCGCAGAACAGCTCGAAGCCGTCCTCACCCGTGTAGCCCGTGCGGGCCAGCAGGATCGAGTGCCCGGCGGCGACGGCCCGCACCGCGGCGTAGTAGCGCAGGCGCCGCAGGATCGTGGGCCCGCACAGCACGTCGGGCCCGCAGTCCCCGTCGTCGGCGGGCGCGCCCTCCTCGGGGCGCAGCGCCGCGGGAATCCCGGCACCGGAGTCGATGACGCCGCGCAGGATCTCCTCCGCGCGCGGGCCCTGGACGGCGATCAGCGCCATGGTCAGCGAGATGTCTGCGACCTCGCAGTCGAAACCGGCGCAGCGCGCCACCAGCTCGGCGGCCACGCGCTCCCGGTTCCCAGCGTTGGGCACGACGAGGTACTCCTGGTCGCCCACGTGGTAGACGATGAGGTCGTCGATGACCCCACCGTCCTCGGCCACGATCATGGTGTAACGGGCCCGGCCGAGCGCCACCTTCGAGATCCGCCCCACCAGGGCGTGGTCGAGTGCGGCGGCGGCGCCGGAGCCGGTCACCTTGACCTCGCCCATGTGGGACAGGTCGAAGATGCCGGTGCTGCGGCGCACCGCATGGTGCTCGGCGAGGTCGGAGGCGTAGCGCAGCGGCATCTGCCAGCCTCCGAAGTCGGTGAAGGAGGCGCCCGCGGCGGCGTGCACGGAGTGCAGGGGCGTAGTGCGCACCGTGCGTGCCGTGCGTGCCATGGCGGGCTCCCGGGTCTCCTCGGGGGCGTGCTCGGTCATCGCTTCTCCTTTGCGGTCAGGACGGCGGTGGGCTGGGTGGTCGAAGCGGCCGGGGCGGCGTCGTCGGGCAAGGGGCAGGTGCATGTGAGGTGACGGTCCCCCCAGGCGTTGTCGATGCGCGAGACCGGCGGGAAGTACTTGTCCCGCACCAGCGACGGCTCCGGGAACGCGGCCCGGCTGCGCGGATAGGCGCGGTCCCACTCGTCGGAGGCGACCTGCGCGAGCGTGTGCGGGCTGCGGTGCAGCGCGGAGTCCTCGACGGCGATGCGGCCGGCGATGACCTCATCGATCTCGCCGCGGATGGAGCGCATGGCCTCAACGAAGCGGTCCAGCTCCTCGACCGGCTCGGACTCGGTGGGCTCGACCATGAGCGTGCCCGCGACCGGGAAGGACAGCGTGGGGGCGTGGAAGCCGTAGTCGATGAGCCGCTTGGCCACGTCCTCGGCGCTCACCCCCGAGCGTGCCGTCAGCTCGCGCAGGTCGAGGATGCACTCGTGGGCGACGTACCCGCCCGGGCCCGAGTACAGGGTCGGGAAGCAGTCCCGGAGCCGGCGTGAGAGGTAGTTCGCGCTGGCGACTGCGGACAGGCTCGCCCTGCGCAGGTCGGCGTCGTCCAGCAGCGCCAGGTAGCTCCAGGCCAGCGGCATGACGCCGGCCGAGCCGAAGCGCGCCCCCATGACCGGGGCGCCGTGGAAGCCGTCGTCAGCGTCGGCCGCCTCGGGGGCGGGGGAGCCCGACGGGCCCGCCGGCAGGTAGGGCGCCAGGTGCTCCTTGACGGCCACCGGGCCCACACCCGGCCCGCCGCCGCCGTGCGGGACGGCGAAGGTCTTGTGCAGGTTGAGGTGGGAGACGTCCCCGCCCAGGTCGCCGGGCCGCAGCAGCCCGGCCATGGCGTTGAGGTTGGCGCCGTCGATGTAGACCTGGCCGCCGGCCTCGTGGACCAGGCGGGTGACCTCGCCGACCTGCGGCTCGAAGACGCCGTGCGTCGAGGGGTAGGTCAGCATGATCGCGGCGAGGCGGTCGCCGTGCTCGGCCAGCACCGCCCTGAGGTCGCCGACGTCGATGGAGCCGTCGGGCGCGGTGGCGACCACCTTGACGGTCAGGCCCGCTCCGGCCGCGGAGGCGGCGTTGGTGCCGTGGGCGCTCGCGGGCACCAGGCACAGGTCGCGCCGGCCCTCGCCCCTGTCGCGCAGGTAGTGCCTGATGGCCAGCAGGCCGGTCAGCTCGCCCTGGGCGCCCGAGGCGGGCTGGAGGCTGACGCGGTCGTAGCCGGTCAGGGCCGCCAGGCGCTGCGAGAGCTGGGCGAGCAGCCGTCGCCAGCCCGTCGTCTGGGCGGCGGGCGCGTAGGGGTGGATGCCGGCCAGCTCGGGGACGAGCCAGAGCGCGGACTCCGCCGCCGCGTTGAGCTTGAGGGTGCACGAGCCCAGCGGGATCATGGTGCGGTCCAGGGCGAGGTCGCGGTCGGCCAGGCGGCGCAGGTAGCGCACGAGCGCGGGCTCGCTGCGGTAGTCGTGGAAGGTCGGGTGGGTCAGGAAGGCGCTCTCGCGCACCAGGTCGTGCGGCAGGGGGAGGGCCCGGGCCGGCGCGTCGTCGTCGGGGTCGGCGGGCTGCCGGCCGGTGAGGGCCTCGACGGCGGCGGCGACGTCCTCATCGGTCGTGGTCTCGTTGGTGGACAGGCCTACGTGGTCGGCGTCGAGCAGGCGGAGGTTGTAGCCGAGCTCCTCGGCGCGGGCGACGGCCCGCTCGGCGGCGCCCGGCACGACGACGCTGAGAGTGTCGAAGAAGCTCTCGTGCTCGATACCGAGCCCCGCCGCGCGCACCCCGGCGGCGATGCGCGCGGCCTGGGCGTGAGCGTGATGGGCGATCGCCCTGAGCCCCTCGGGGCCGTGGTGGACGGCGTAGAGGGCGGCGACGACCGCGAGCAGCGCCTGGGCGGTGCAGATGTTGGAGGTCGCCCTCTCCCGCCGGATGTGCTGCTCACGGGTCTGGAGGGCCAGGCGGTAGGCCTCGCGGCCCTCGCTGTCCCGGGAGACGCCGACGATGCGGCCGGGGACCTGCCTGCGGAGAGCGTCGGCCACGGCCATGAAGCCGGGGTGCGGGCCGCCGTAGAACAGGGGCACGCCGAGCCGCTGGGCGCTGCCGACGGCGATGTCGGCGCCGGCGGCACCGGGCTCCCTCAAGACGGTCAGGGCCAGGGGGTCGGCGTCGACGGCTGCCAGGCCGCCGCGCTCATGGACCGCGGCGATCGCCCCGGCCAGGTCCTGAATCGCTCCGCGCGTGGTCGTGTGGGCCAGGACGGCGCCCAGGAGCTGCTCGCCGGGGGCCGCCGAGCCGTCCTCGATGGCCGTCGGCCCGGCGGTCAGCACGCGGATCCCGAGCGCCTCGCAGCGGGCCAGCGCCACCTCGATGCACTGGGGGTGCAGCCCGGAGTCCAGGACGACCGGGCGCCCGGCGGCCCTGCGCGACGCCCGCGCCATGAGCAGGACCGCCTCGGCGACCGCGGTGGCCTCGTCCAGCAGCGAGGCGCAGGCCACCGGCAGGCCGGTCAGGTCGCTGATGAGCGTCTGGAAGAGCAGCTGGGCCTCGAGGCGCCCCTGGCTGATCTCCGCCTGGTAGGGCGTGTAGGACGTGGTCCAGGCCGGGTTGCCCAGCACGTCGCGGGCGATGACGGCGGGTGTGAAGGCGGGGTGGTAGCCGCGGCCGATCATCTCGGTGTGCGGCTCGTTGAGGGCGGCCAGCGCCCGGAGGGCCTCAATGGCCTCGGGCTCGGACAGGCCGCCGGTGGCGGCGGAGGGCTCACCGCGGCCGGGCGGGGGCAGGACCGGCAGCCCGGTCGGGACGACGGCGGTGGCCAGGTCCTCCAGCCCGTACAGGCCCAGGGCGGCCAGCACAGGATCCTGGCTCTCGCCCGTGGCGCCGATGTGGCGAAGGGCGAAGGGGACGTGGGGAACGGCGCGTCGTCGAGCCATGAGGACCTCCGATCTGAGCATGAACCGGGCCACATCCTAGATGATTGATTCCGGGGGTGGTGGGCGGGTCGGGCCCTTCTCGACCGGCCCCTGTGGCTCCCCTGTCGTCGAGATCGGTCGAGCTCCGCACCGAGATCGGTTCACTTCCGCGTCGAGATCGGTTCGAGGCGCCCACCGGATGCCATTGCAGCCCGGAAAGTGCTTATCCCACGCACTTTTAACGCGCTGCGGTGCCCGGACCGTACTGCGAAACCGCGGAATCGTGCCGATTCCCGTCGGGCCTGCGGATGCCGATCGTCTTAAAGCTGCGTGGGATGATCACTTTCTGCGGTGCAGCGACGCCCGGCGGGCATCAGGCCGGCGCCTCGAACCGAACTCGGTGCGGAGCTCGACCGATCTCGATGAAAAGGGGCTATGAGGACCAATGAGGCGCGAGGGGGCGCCGCGCCCCGGGCGCACCGGCGCCCGTCCAGGACACGCCGGAACGTGAACGTACCTTCCCAACACGAACGTACCTTTCTCCCATCCTTCTGCGCTTTGCCCCCAGAAGGATGGGAGAAAGGTACGTTCACGCGACGAAGCTCCGTTGACGTTGGACCCGCCGCCCGCCCGGCCCAGAGTCAATCATCTAGGGGACGAGCCGGTGCCCTCGTGAACGAATGATTCAGCACGCCGCAGCGCCTCGGACCGAGGCGGCACGCCTCACGTCCGAGTCGTCGCGCGCCCGGGAGCCGGTGCGGGGAGCGCTTTGCCCGTCGGCGAGCCCGAGGCCCGGTAGCATTGGGTCATGAGTACTGATGCTGGCCGTCAGTTCGCCCCGGAGCCTTCTGACGACGAGCCCGCCCGGAGGCCCGGACGCACTGGTGCGTCAAAGGTGCGACGACGGGCCGCCCTGGTCGGCGGTGTGGCCCTCCTCGGTGCTGCGGGGGTCGGGGCGGTCGCCGTGAGCCAGGGGATTCTCCGACCCCCGTGGCATCGGGGGTGCGGGTGCGTCTTGCCGCCGCTTCCTACGCCCGCTGCCGGTGCTGAGCCCCTGCGGGACGCCGTCGAGGCGTACGCCCGTTCCCAGAACCTTGCTGCCAAAGTCAAGCTCGAGGGCTTCGGCGTCGCCTACAGGGTCGCCCTCTACCGTGGACCGGAGGAGGGCGACGCCACTGCGGAGGACATGGGCGCCTTCCTCACCGGGCTCCACGCGGAGGTCACCGACGAGATCACCGGCGGTGAGGGCCTGTCCGTCCATGTCGATCTGCGATGGGCCGGCGGGGACGAGGACCAGGCCCTCACGGCCGGCCTCACGGGCATCACTGACGCGGCCCGTCTCGAGGCGTGCGTGGCGATCGCCGTCCCCGTGCTCGTCGATGGAGCGGGCCAGGTCGACATTACCGACGACACCCTGTCCTGCTACCTCGGGGGAGATCCCGCTCCTCAGGCGGTGCCGGACGGCGGGGGCCGGCGCGTCAGCTGGATGCTCGCAGCGCCTGCGAGCCTGCCCAAGAATGTGCTCTTCAAGCAGGTCGCCCTGAGCCGTCTCACGGCCACTATCGAGATGCGGGCCGGCGGGGACCTGTCCGCCCTGCCGATCGACGGCCTCTCCGACAAGGCCTGGGAGGCCGGCTGGACAGACCTCACCGTGCGGGACCTGGCCCCCGGTGCGTCGGTGCTGATCGAGAGCGGCTCCCCGGGGCGCGGCGGCCCCCTTCAGGTCGCCGATGTCCGCGGCGTCCTGGAGCAGGCACGATCGGGGAGTTGGGCGCGCCGCATCATCTTCAGGGGCGACGTTGGCACCGATGACCCAGGAGCCGCCTTCGACTGCGCTGACGGCGTCCTGTCCGTGCCGGATCCGATGCCTTCGATTGACAGGATGCCCCTGTCCGCCGAGCTGTCCGAGGGGCTCCTCCGCGATCTCGGTTAGGACCTGGGACGCGAGTGCTCTTCAGGCTCTCGGGGAGCCAGACAGCCGGACGGGTCGCGCGGCGCATCAGTCCCAGTCGGTGAGCGCGATGAAAGCGACTGCTGAGCCCAGGATGATCGTCCATAAGAGGGCGATCTTGCAGATCTGCTCGATCACCCCATGGCCATTCTTGAAGGCGGAGCGCCAGGGGTGCTCTTCGAGCGACGCCGCTTGGACGGACAAGGTGATATCTCTCATTCCGGAGTACACCGAGAGGCCGAAGACGATCAGGAGGACCACAACCAGGCACCGGATCGGGAGTGCGGACTTCGTGAATGTGAACAGCGGCCTCGCCAGGACGAGGACTGGCATGACGATCAACATGAATAACGTGAGCGTGCTCCTGCAGACTTTGCTGAGAACCTCCGAGAGGTACTGATCCGGCGTCCTGGGCTCTTGGGCCGCAGCCTGTGCAGCCTCCATAGCCTCCGTATTGAGCCTGCCCAGCTCCAGCCGGGACTCCTCGTGGTCCGGGTCGAGCACGAGCGCTCTCTCGAACGCGCGCCTCGCCGCCGCAGGGTTCACGGTCCGGTAGACCGTGCCGCGCACGTGGTGGGCCCAACAGCTGTCGGGGGCCTCGGACACGGCAACGTCCGCCGCGTTCGTCGCGGGCCCGGTCTCACCCAGGCTCAGGTAGGACAGGGCGAGCAGACCGAGGAGCGTCTCATTGCTGGGGTGGATCCGGATGGCGTCGAACGCGCACTGGACGGCCTCGGCCTCACGGCCCATCCGGTGCAGGAGCCTGGTGCGCGCGATCAGCCCGTCCAGGCCCTCGGGGCTGAGGGACACGGCGCGGTCCGCACTGTCCAGGGCGCGATCCAGGTCGCCGGTCAGCGTGAGCGCCGCGGCCAGCGCCGTCCACCGGTCGTAGTCCTGGTCGGGGCTCTCGGGCTTGACGGTGATGAGCAGCTCGGCGGCGAGATCGGGACGGTCCGAGTCGATGAGCTCTCGCGCGCGCCGAATCGTGGGGTGACCCATTCGCTCCTTCTCCTCAGCACTGGACCGTGGGCCGTCATGCGGGCGACGGCCCTCACGCCGCACGCCCGGGCGCCGCGGAGGAGGATAGTACGAGGAGCCGGAGCGTGCGGCCTCCTGCGCCTCCTCTACACTGCCAGGCGATGACCGCCCTTGACACCACCGCCCTCCGACTTGACGCCCGCGGCTCCGCGCCGCGCACCTACCACGTGCGCACGCTCGGCTGCCAGATGAACGTCCACGACTCCGAGCACATGGCCGGCCTCCTTGAGGACGCCGGCTACCGGCGGGTCGAGGACGTGCCCGAGGCCGCAGCGCGCGCCACCGAGGCGGGCGACGGCGGTGCCGACGTCGTCATCCTCAACACCTGCTCGGTGCGTCAGAACGCCGCCAACAGGCTGTTCGGCAACCTCGGCCAGCTCGCCGCCGTCAAGCGCGAGCGCCCCGGCATGCAGATCGCCGTGGCCGGGTGCCTGGCCCAGCAGATGGGGGAGGGGATCGTCGAGCGGGCCCCCTGGGTCGACGTCGTCTTCGGCACCCACAACATCGACGTCCTGCCCGCCCTGCTGGAGCGCGCCCGTCACAACGCCGAGGCCGCCGTCGAGCTCGAGGAGTCCCTCAAGGTCTTCCCCTCCACCCTGCCCACCCGCCGCGAGTCCGCCTACGCCGCCTGGGTGTCCATCGCCGTCGGCTGCAACAACACCTGCACCTTCTGCATCGTCCCCTCCCTGCGCGGCAGGCAGCGCGACCGCCGCCCCGGGGAGGTCCTGGCCGAGATCGAGGCCGTCGCCGCCGACGGCGTCACCGAGGTGACCCTGCTGGGCCAGAACGTCAACTCCTACGGGGTCGGCTTCGGGGACCGGGGCGCCTTCGCCAAGCTGCTGCGGGCGGCCGGGGCGGTGGAGGGCATTGAGCGGGTGCGCTTCACCAGCCCCCACCCGGCGGCCTTCACCAGCGACGTCATCGATGCCATGACGGCCACCCCGCAGGTCATGCCCAGCCTGCACATGCCGCTGCAGTCCGGGTCCGACCGGGTCCTGCGGGCCATGCGCCGCTCCTACCGCAGCGCGAAGTTCCTGCGGATCCTGGACGAGGTGCGCGCCAACCTGCCCGACGCGGCGATCACCACCGACATTATCGTCGGCTTCCCCGGTGAGACCGAGGAGGACTTCGCTGCCACTCTCGACGTCGTGGAGCGGGCCCGCTTCGCCTCCGCCTACACCTTCGAGTACTCGCCCCGTCCGGGCACGCCCGCCGCGGACCTGCCCGCGGTCCCCGTCGAGGTGGTCAAGGACCGCTACCGCCGTCTGGACGAGATGGTGCGCAGGATCTCCCACGAGGAGAACGTCAAGCAGGAGGGGCGGAGAGTCGAGGTGCTCGTCGCCGAGGGCGAGGGGCGCCGGGACGCGGCCACCGCTCGGATCTCCGGGCGCGCGGCGGACAACCGGCTGGTGCACGTCGCCCTGCCGGCCGGTGTCGCGGCCGATGACTACGCCGCGGGCGCTCCGCGCCCCGGGGACATGGTGACCGTGCGCGTCACCCACGGAGCCCCGCACAACCTCATCGCCGACTCCGCCCGCTGCGGGGAGGCGCTCGGCGCCCGGGAGCGGTCCGCCAACGATGCGCTGGGCGTCGGTGACCGCATCTGGTACGACGACGGCCCGGCCCTGTTCGAGGTGCGCCGCACCCGGGCCGGGGACGCCTGGGAGCGCCGCCGGGCCGAGGCCTGCTCCTCTCCGGAGCCGGACACCGCCCCGGTGAGCCTGGGTATCCCCACCCTGCGCGTGGGCGCCCCGGCCTGACCGGGGTATGCCCGGTGGTCGAGTCCCCACCGTGGGCATGGTTGCGGGCACGTGTGGGCGTGGTTGGGCACGATGAAGCTCTTTTGGAGGCCCTGCACGTTCTCGAGGACCACCGAATCTGCATCGGCTCCTTGCGCGGTGCCGGCAGGGGTCTGACCTGCTAGCATCACGCTGTCGGTGGCAGTTGGTGCCGCCCCGAGCGCGAACGAGGCCTCATGGAGACTGCGGCGATCACGGCATGGACGTTCCAGGCGGAGGTGCCGATCCCCCAGGATGTTGGCCAGCTGCTCGTGCGGGATGAGCGGCCCTGGGCGGCCTTCCGAACCTTCCGTGACACCGCAATCTTCACCTCTAAGCGGCTCATCGTTAAGGACTCCCAGGGCCTGACCGGCAGGAAGGTCGAGATGTACTCCCTGCCTTACTCCGCCATCAACATGTGGTCCTCGGAGAATGCGGGGACCCTCGACCTCAACGCCGAGATCGAGCTGTGGACGCGAGCCGGTCACATCAAGATCAAGCTCGGCAGGGGAGTCGACGTCCGCCGTATCGACCAGCTCATCGGTCACGCCATCCTCAGTAACGGGCATTGAAACGGGTGCCGAAACAGGTGCTGAGGCCGGCGACAGGATCCTGGCGGCGGCCCGCCTGTCCTGATCGTTCCGGTCCGGGTCCTCTCGCGCCCTTCTCCCCGTGCGGCTGCGGGAGCAGGCTCGGTCCATGAGCACAGCACTCCTCGTCATCGACGTCCAGGACTCCTTCCGCCTCCTGCCCTCATGGGCGGACATCTCCGCGCCGGACATCGTGCAGCGGGCGGGCCGCCTGGTCGATCACGCGCGCGCCCAGGGCGACCAGCTCGTCTGGGTCCTGCACTCGGCCCCCGGCAGCGGAGGCCCCTTCGACCCCGAGACCGGCATGGTCACCCTGCAGCCGGGCCTGGAGGCTCGGGACGGGGACGTCATGGTCACCAAGACCAGCCACAACGCCTTCACCACAACCAACCTCGCCCGGGAGCTCACCCGCCGCGGAGCGCGCCGACTGCGCCTGGCCGGCATCCGCACCGAGCAGTGCGTGGAGACCACCGCCCGCCTGGCCGGCGACATGGGCTACGAGGTCGAGGTGGTCATCGACGCCACCGCCACCCACCCGCTCGCCCTGGCCGACGGATCGGGGGAGCTCTCCGCCGAGGAGGTGGTCGCCCGCACCGCGGCCGCCCTGTCCGGACGGTTCGCCACGATCACCACCGTCGACCAGGTGGTGGGAGGCTGACCCCGTGAGGCCCACCCGCCGTGTCCTGATCGTGCTGCCCGAGGAGGTGCACCTCATGGACGTGGCCGGGCCCGCCCAGGTCTTCGTCAACGCCGCCGACATCGGCGCCCGTTATGACGTCGGGTACGTGTCCGAGCGCCCGACCACCGCCTCGCGCCAGGGCCTGGAACTGAGCGCCCCGTCGCAGTGGCCCGACCTGGATCCCCGGGACCTCGTCCTGGTGCCCGGGTGGAGGACCCGGACGGACCGGACCGCGGCGGAGCCGTTCTCCCGCAGGATGCTCACGCGGATCCGCGAGCACTGGGACAACGGCGGCCACCTCGCCTCCGTGTGCGCCGGCTCCCTCGCACTGGCGCACGCGGGGGTTCTCGCGGGCCGCGCCGCGACCACCCACCACGACCTCATCGGGGAGCTGGCGCGGTACCCCGGAGTCCGCGTTCTGCAGGACGTCCTGTTCACGTGCGGGCGCAGGCTGCACACCTCGGCGGGAATCGCCAGCGGCATCGACCTGGCCCTGCACCTCGTTGCGCACGACCACGGTCCCGCGCTCGCCGCCCGGGTGGCCCGTGCGCTCGTCGTGCCCGCCTGGCGCCCCGGGTCCGCCTCGCAGCGCACGGTGATGCTCGCTCACCGCGACCATATGGACGACCTGGTCCACCGCGCGCAGGACATCCTCGACGACCCCGGCCAGCCGCCGCAGACGCTCCGGGCCCTGGGGCGGCGCCTGTCGGTGAGCGGCAGGACCCTGGCGCGCCACTTCGTCAGCGCCACCGGCATGACGCCGCAGACCTACGTCAGGGCCGTGCGCGCCGAGCGGGCGGAGCAGCTCCACGAGCAGGGGGCGACGTGGGAGGCGTCCGCCCGCGCGGTGGGCTACGCCGACGCCAGGTCGTTGCGGTCCCGCGAGCGGTGAGGATCCTGCCCGCGGCGTGTCCGCCATTTCTGAGACGGAGACCACCACCATGTTGTACCTAAAGGTATGTACACTCTTCTTGTACCTAGAGGTATGTACCCTCATGCCATGGGTTCCAGAGAGAGGCTGCTTGAGGCGATGTGCGAGCTGATGTGGAGGCACGGCTACAGTGCCGTCAGTCCACGGGAGGTCCGCGAGCTCTCGGGCGTCGGCCAGGGGAGCATGTACCACTACTTCCCGACCAAGCGCGATCTCGGGCTCGCGGCGCTGCGGCGCAACTGCCGGGCGCACGCCGATGCCGTGGCCGCCGCGCTCGACAGCGCTGATGACCCCCTTGATGCCGTGACCGCCTACATCGCCATGCCCCGCCAGGCGCTCAAGGGCTGCCGGGCGGGACGGATGGTTCAGGACAGGGCCGTGATGACCGACGACGAGCTCCGTGCGCCTGTCGCTCAGGCGTTCGACGAGACCCACCGGAGGCTGACCGCCGTCATCGAGGCGGCCATCGCCGCCGGCGAGCTGCCCGCCGAGCTCGACGCCGATCGGCTGGCGTACACCGTCGCCGCCGTCTTCCAGGGCGGATACGTCCTGGCCATCGCCCAGCAGGACCCCGATCCTTGCGACGCCGCTCGCCAGGGCGTTCTCGATCTGCTTCGTCTGGCTGCGGGCGCCGCCCCGGCCGGCGCGACCATCGAGGCCGCGGTCTCGCCCAGCCCCTCGACCTCGGCGCCGGCGGACGCCGGAGCCGATCGTCGCACCGCATCCGAAGGAGAGGAATCATGACTACTCGTATCGGCATCAACGGCTTCGGCCGCATTGGACGCACCTACCTGCGCGCCGCCCTGGCCGGTGGCGCTGACGTCGAGGTCGTTGCCGTCAACGACCTCACAGACGCCGGGACACTCGCCACCCTCCTGGAGTGGGACTCGGTGAACGGTCACTTCGGCGGCGTCGCCGTCGAGGACGACGGGCTGCGGGTCGCGGACCGTGTCATCAAGGTCTTCTCCGAGCCGGAGCCGGCCAGGATCCCCTGGGGCGAGGTCGGAGCCGACGTGGTGATCGACGCGACCGGCTTCTTCACCGACCGGGAGAAGGCGGCCGAGCACCTGAGGGGCGGAGCGAGGAAGGTGATCGTCTCCGCGCCCGCCAAGGGCGATGTGCCCACCTTCGTGCTCGGCGTCAACGACGACCGGCTCGACGTCTCCGCCGCCGACGTCTTCTCCAACGGCTCGTGCACGACCAACTCGCTGGCGCCGCTGGCCAAGGTCCTCAACGACGTCGTCGGGATCGAGACCGGCCTCATGACGACGGTTCACGCCTACACCGGCGACCAGCGCCTTCACGACGCCCCGCACCGGGACCTGCGCCGGGCTCGCGCCGCCGCCGAGTCGATCGTCCCCACCTCGTCGGGCGCGGCCCGAGCCATCGGCCTGGTCATCCCCGAGCTCGACGGTCGTCTCACCGGAGCGGCGCTGCGAGTGCCGATTCCGGTCGGCTCGATCACCGACCTCACGGTGGTCGCCTCGCGCCGGACGACGGCCGGAGAGGTGAACGACGCCTTCCGCGAGGCCGCTGCCTCCGGCTCCCTGGCGGGCTACCTGCAGTACTCCGAGGCGCCGATCGTCTCGCGCGACATCGTCGGCAACC
>ERZ772945.1815-NODE-1815-length-14253-cov-4.611565_pt1 | contig 14253 bp, 4 predicted proteins | sample MGYA00511681_ERZ772945 | MGnify/ENA primary metagenome ERZ772945 (study PRJEB29015, sample SAMEA2737943) | human oral metagenome | biome: human oral; feature: human-associated habitat; material: dental | place: China | collected 2143 ...
CCGCTTGGAATTTGGCGGGGTTTACATGGATTCCAAAGTCTATGTAAACGGACAATTCGTCGGTCATTATCCAAATGGCTACAATGCCTTTTCTTATGATATTACCCCTTATTTGAATGCGGATGGAAGCGAGAATACCATCGCCGTTCATGTGGTCAATCAACAACCAAGTAGCCGTTGGTATTCAGGTAGTGGGATTTACCGGGATGTTAAGCTGAGTGTAACGGACAAGGTTCATTTAGCGCAGTATGGGACTACGATTACGACCCCTCAGTTGGAAAAACAGCAAAATGGGGCAGTAGATACAGTGGTGAAGAGCCGCATTGTCAACCAGGATGATCAAGCCCATAGTATTTATGCGGAATATGAAATTGTCGATCAAAATGGCCAAGTGGTGAGCGAAAAAACGCGCAGTGAAGCACAAGCTGTTCTAGCAGGTCAAGAGATCAATCTATCTCAAACCTTGCATGTTGAAAAACCAACCCTCTGGGATGTGAAAACGGATCATCCAGCTCTCTATACCTTGTATACGCGGGTTTATCGGGATTCGCAGTTGGTCGATGTGCATAAGGAACGCTTTGGTTATCGCTATCTGAACTGGACGCCAGAAGGTGGCTTCTTCCTCAATGGGGTGGCGACGAAATTCCACGGGGTATCTCTTCACCATGACCACGGGGCTCTTGGAGCTGAGGAAAATTACAAGGCTGAATACCGTCGTCTCAAACAAATGAAGGATATGGGAGTCAATGCGATTCGGACGACCCACAACCCAGCGAGTGAACAAACTCTGCAAATTGCAGCTGAGTTGGGCTTGATGGTCCAAGAAGAAGCTTTTGATACCTGGTATGGTGGCAAGAAACAATACGATTACGGTCGTTTCTTTGAAAAAGATGCTACTCACCCAGAAGCTCGTAAAGGGGATACTTGGTCAGATTACGATCTACGGACCATGGTAGAGCGGGGCAAGAATAATCCAGCCATTGTCATGTGGTCGATCGGTAACGAAGTCGGTGAAGCAGATGGTTCAGACAAATCTGTCGCAACTGTTCGTCGGTTGGTCAAGACCATCAAGGAAGTGGATGCAACCCGCTATGTCACCATGGGAGCTGATAAATTCCGCTTTGGTGATGGCTCAGGAGGCCATGAAAAGGTAGCAGCAGAGCTTGATGCGGTTGGCTTCAACTATTCAGAAGCCAACTATGAAAGCTTACGGGCGAAACATCCAAACTGGCTCATTTATGGTTCTGAAACCTCTTCTGCGACGCGGACACGGGGCTCTTACTACCACCCTGAAAGAGAATGGGTAGGAAGCAACCAAGAAGACCGCCACTATGAACAATCAGACTACGGCAATGACCGGGTTGGTTGGGGTCGGACAGCGACAGCCTCTTGGACCTTTGACCGTGATCATGCCGGCTATGCAGGACAATTTATCTGGACCGGTACCGACTATATCGGTGAGCCAACCCCATGGCACAACCAAAATGACACACCTGTGAAAAGTTCTTATTTCGGTATTGTCGATACTGCCGGCCTTCCAAAGAATGATTTTTACCTCTACCAAAGTCAATGGGTATCGGCTGAGAAACATCCGATGGTCCATCTCTTGCCACATTGGAACTGGGACAATCCAGAATTAGCCAATCGTGTCATGGATGAAGAAGGTCGGATTCCTGTTCGTGCCTTCTCCAATGCCCACAGTGTGGAATTGATTGTCAATGGGGAATCACAAGGAGTGAAGACCTTTACCAAGAAGACCACAGCTGATGGCCGGACTTACCAAGAAGGGGCAAATCCGGATGAACTCTATCTAGAGTGGTTGGTCCCTTATGTACCAGGTAAAGTGGAAGCTATTGCGCGCAACGAAGCAGGAGAAGTGATCGCGAAAGATCAAGTCGAAACAGCCGGCAAGCCTGCGGGTGTTCGTTTGTTGAAAGAAGAGCACGCGATCGCAGCGGACGGTAAGGATTTGACCTATATTACCTATGAAATCGTCGATGAAGAAGGTCGTGTTGTACCAACTGCCAATAATTTGGTGCATTTCCATTTGCATGGACAAGGCCAAATTGTCGGTGTCGATAATGGGGAACAAGCCAGCCGTGAACGCTACAAAGCGCAGGAAGATGGCTCATGGCAACGCAAAGCCTTCAATGGCAAAGGGGTTGTGATTGTCAAATCAACTGAGCAGGCGGGTGCCTTTACTCTGTATGCAGACTCAGATCGCTTGCAATCAGACCAAGTCAGCCTCTTTACAGGTAAGAAGGACCAAGCAGAACGCACTGTATTAGGTGTGGAACCTGTTCGACAAAGTGCTTATCTAGGAGAAGAACCAACCTTGCCAAGTAAGGTCAATGTGGTCTATAGCGATGGCAAAGCCCAAGAAGAAGCCGTTGAATGGGATGCGGCAGACTATAGCCGTGCTGGCCAAGTCCGTGTGACAGGTCATGTTCAAGGACGGACGGTTGAAGCTCTGGTCGATGTGATCGGCGTGGAACAAGTCCTTCCAGTCATCAAACAAATCCCACAGGGAGCAAATCTAGCAACGGTGGATAAGGCTGTGCAATTAGTCTTCACCGATGGGACCACTGCCCACTATGAGGTCGATCAATGGACCTTGGAAGCTGGTCAAGAAGATCAGTTGTCCACACCAGGAGCACGCTTGAAAGCGACAGGACTCCTAGGCAATGGGGAAACGGTTCAAGCGACACTAGTGGTTGCAGGAGGAGATGTAGCCAAGGCTAAGAAACCAACGGTTCAGCTAGATGGAGTAGCTCTTCCAAAATTTGGTAGTGGCAACCATACTATTTTCCGTTCCCTCGCTTATGGTCAAGAACCAGGTCAAATCACAGCAAGTGCAGAAAATGCTCAAGTGACAGTCCTACAAGCTAATCGCGAAAATGGTTTGAAGGCTCAAATTTTTGTGACTGCTAAGGATACGGGAGCTGTGCAGACCTATGTGGTCCAATTCCAAGAAGAAAGTCCACAGATCGAGCGCCTAGAATTGCGTCTGCCAGAAGGACAGGAACTCAAGGAAGACCAAACGGTACCACTTGAAGTCATTGCCCATTACCAAGATGGTAGCCAGGCAAGTCTCCAAGCAGATCAAATCGATGTGAAGACAAGAGCTGGTAGCCAAGGAAAAGCCGTCGTAACCAATAAAGGTTTGGAATTGCGAGAAGCAGGATTGGTTCATTTAGAAGCCAACTTCCAAGGACAAACAGGAGAAGTCAGCTTTACCATCACGCCAAATCCAGAAGAAAAGACGGTTGTGAAGGTGCGTCCTGTACGAATCAGTACCGATCGAAACATGTTGCCAGCTCTTCCAGAGACCGTCTTGGTTGAGTATGACAAGGGATTCCCTAAAGAAAAACACGTGACCTGGGATGCTGTGACCGTAGATCAAGTCAAGGATTACCATAGCTTTACAGTTACAGGTCATGTAGAGGGTGTGGAGAAAGAAGCCCAAGCTCAAGTGACGGTTGAAGGCATTATCGCTGTAGAAGAAGTCAGCACTACCACTCCAGTCGGAGAAAAACCAGCCCTTCCAGAAAGCGTGCGGACCTATCACTCTAATGGCAAGACCTATACTGCCAAGGTGGCCTGGGACGCGGTCGATCCGCAACTCTTGGCCAAAGAAGGAGAAGTTGTCCTAGCCGGTCGTGTAGAAGGAACGGATCTTCCAACACGTCTTCATATTCGTGTTTCCGCAAACACCGTCAAGGGAGCCAACGTAGCAGAGCAATGGACAGGCTCTGTCTTGCCACTCGCTTTTGCAAGTGACTCTAACGATGCGGATCCAGTTGCTAAGGTCAATGATAAGGTCATCTCCTTTACCGATGCTCCAGCTAACCGTTGGACCAACTGGGGCCGTGATAATGCGGAAGATTCGGTTGGGATCTTGTTTGGGGATTCTGGTATCTTGACTAAGCGAGCAGTGGACAACCTCCATGTTGGTTTCCATGAAGACCACGGCGTTGGAGCTCCAAGTGAGTATGTGATTGAGTACTATACAGGGGAACAAATCCCAACAGTTCCAAGCAATCCAAATCGTGTTAAAGACGAAACAGACCATCCATTTAACAATCCAGCTAACTGGAAAGAAGTCAGCAACCTAACCGTTGAAGAACCGGTAGCAGCTGGTAAGATGAATCATTTCAGTTTTGATAAAGTCGACACCTATGCTGTTCGTATCCGTATGAAGACGCCAGAAGGAAAACGTGGAAGCTCTATTTCAGAGATTCAGATCTTTGCCAATAAGGTTGCGGCAGAAGAAAAGAGCCAGTTGACCATTCGCGTCAATGGCGATGTATTGCCAGGTGTCAACCCAAGTGTGACAGATTACTACATCGATGCGCGTGATCGGGCTTATCCACAAGTGGAAGCGACAGCTAGCCATCACGGCCTTGCAACGGTTGTGCCAAGCGTCCATGAAGGTGAGCCAATCCGTGTCATCCATAAAGCAGAAGATGGTACTATCTTACAAGAATACCGTCTCCATCTCACAAGTGATACAGAAAAGCTGAAACAAGCTGCTCCAGTAGCAGTGGAAGCAGGTAGCCGCTTTGTGAAAGTCGGTCAAGATCTGGTTCTACCATCTACCGTAGGCGTTTACTTCCAAGGGGATACAGGCTATGAACGCAAGGAACTTACGGTGGACTGGCAGGCTATCCCAGCTGATGCGCTTTCTCATGAAGGCAGCTTCACGCTAGAAGGAAAAGTCCTCGGCTATGATCTGACAGCTCAGCTGACTGTCCGGGTGTCAGAAAAGACAGGAGAAAACCTCTCTGTGAACCGTGACTACAATGCAGAAGATACCAGGGCATTTGCTAGTGAAACCAATGATCTCGATCCAAATCAAATCGACTATATCGATTACATCAATGATGGTGGCTACAACGAGTACTACCGTTGGACCAACTGGAAGAGAGAACCGGATCAAACTGAAGTATTTGCTGGTCTTATCTTCAAGAAAAATGGTCAAGTAACAGAGCGTTTGGTCAATAAAGTAGCGGTCGACTTCTTTGCAGATCAGGAAACAGGCCTGCCAACGAAAACGGTTCTTGAACGCTATATTGGTCCAGACTTTGAGGTTCCGGATGATTATGGCAATCTGAAGAATCTTCCAGATCATCCATTTAACCAAGCCTCTAACTGGGAAGAAATTCCTTATAGCTTAGATTATGACTTTGAAGCTGGCTATATCTCTAACCTCAGCTTCAATGAAACCAGAACCAAAGCCATCCGTTTAAGAATGGTTCGTGATGAAAATCTTAAAGGAATCGGAATCATTGAATTGAGTGCCTATGCCCCAACAGAAGAGGCTCAGGCAACAACTGATGTCACGATCCAAGTGAATGGCAAAGATCTAGAAGGCTTTAAACCAGATGTGACAGATTATCATCTAGAGTATGAGGGGGATCGTCCAATCGTTTCAGCACAAGGCAAGAATGGAACAGCCGTTACGGTCGTGGATGCTAAAAGTGCTAATGCCCCTGTTCTTGTCAAGGTTGTCTCAGAAGATGGCAAGCTCGAAAAAGTATATCAACTTTCTCTCTCCGCAAAAGCACCTACAGGTTCAGCCATTCCTGAAGAAGGGGTTAAGAATCTGGTCCATACCAAACCAGAGTTGGTGATTGAGCCAGAAGAGATGGACTTTGAACGCTTAGAACGTCCAAATGCGGATCTTCCAAAAGGTGAGAAACGTGTGGTTCAAGAAGGTCAAAAAGGCCGCAAATTGCGCTTGGTGGAAGTCTCTCAAGAAAATGGTGTAGAAAGCCGGAAGGAACTGGATGCCTTTGTAGAGCTAGATCCAGTGGCAGAAATCACAGAGGTGGGCACGAAAGAAGTGCTTCCAGACACTCCACAACCAGAACCACAACCGCAGCCAGAGCCACAACCGCTTCCGAACCCAGAGACTTCTCATGTCTCAGAAGGACCAGTAGCTACCGCAACTCCTCAAGCATCTCTTGAGGTCAAAGCGGTGCGCCAGGAAGGGACAGATGCAGCAGGGGAGGAAGTCGAGAAAACCGCTCAAACACCAGCAGTTTCAGCTGCTCCAGTTTCCGAAGGTAGATTACCAAATACGGGAACGGAAGAAAGCGTCGCAAGCCTCGTTGCTGGAATCCTAGCAGCAGGCCTTGCCAGTGCTGTGCTGGACGATCAGAAAAAAAGAGCCAAAAAGGCCAAGTAAAAAGCTGGATAAGCCAGCAAAATACGGTGAAAAGTTCACAGGTAAAAGAAGGAGGATGGGGAAACCCACCCTCTTTACCTGGTGACATAAAGGAATAGAATATGGGAAAAAGATTAGTTGATAAGAGAAATCGATTTGGCATTCGTAAACTCTCGGTAGGCGTCTGCTCGGTAGTCGTAGCGACTTGTTTTTTAGGAGCTACTACCAGTTACGCAGAGGAACAAGCTGAGAATAGTGAACCACGTGAAGAACGAGTTGAAACAAGCGATGTCGATCACCAAGGAAAGGAGGAGAAAACTGTGAACGAGCACCAAGAAGAATCAGAGCATGCCTCAGCAGCTACTAGTGAGAAAGAAAACGGCGCAGTCAGTCAAGGGACAGAAGCAAGCCAACCAGCCACTTCTCTAAATGAGGAGCCTGAGATTGCAGACTATGGTCCGCTTCCAAGCAAGGCCCAAATGCAATACCACCGCGAAGAACTAGCAGCCTTCATCCACTTTGGGATGAATACCTACTACGATCGTGAATGGGGAGATGGGCAAGAAGACCCTTATTATTTTTATCCAGAGCATCTGGATACCGATCAGTGGATCAAAACCCTGAAGGATGCTGGTTTTAAACGGACGATCATGGTCGTCAAGCACCATGATGGCTTCCTCTTGTACCCTTCCAAATACACCGACCATACCATTGCCAAAAGTGGTTGGAAAGATGGAAAAGGCGATGTCCTAGCCGAGGTTTCTGCTTCTGCCAGCAAGTATGACATGGACATGGGGGTCTATCTCTCTCCTTGGGATGCTCACAGCCCGCTCTACCATGTGGATACAGAGGACCAATACAATGAATACTATCTCAACCAGCTTAAGGAAATCCTTGAAGATCCAAAATATGGGAACAAGGGTAAATTCGTAGAAGTCTGGATGGATGGAGCGCGTGGCGATGGGGCTCAAAAAGTCACCTATACCTTTGACAAGTGGTTTGAAGCCATTCGCAAGGCCCAAGGGGATATTGCCATCTTCTCAGCTGAGCCGACCAATGTTCGTTGGATTGGAAATGAAAAGGGGATTGCCGGAGATCCGGTTTGGCAAAAGGTCAATCCAGATAAGATCCGCAACAATCCATCTAATAGCTACCTCAATCACGGGGATCCGGAAGGGAAGCAATACTCAGTGGGAGAAGCCGATGTCTCTATTCGCTCCGGCTGGTTCTACCATGACAATCAAGAGCCTAAGTCCTTGCGCGAATTGATGGACATTTACTTCAAATCGGTCGGCCGTGGAACTCCACTCTTGCTCAATATTCCACCCAACCAAGACGGAAAATTTGCGGATGCCGATGTGGCCCGTTTGAAAGAATTCCGTCAGACCTTGGACCAACTCTACAGTGTGAACTATGCGGCAGGAGCTTTGGTAGAAGCTGACGCGACACGACGCAATCCGCTCTACAAGGCCAGCCATTTGACAGATGGCGATGAAAAGACCAGTTGGGCACCATCAGATGATGCCAAGACCGGCTCTTTTGTCCTTGATCTTGGAAAAGAGCAACACTTTGATGTAGTAGAGCTCAAAGAAACGATTGAGAAAGGCCAACGGATTTCCGGTTTTACTATTGATGTGGCAGTGAATGGCCAATGGGTTCCTTTTGGGGCTGGCTCAACCGTAGGTTATCGACGTTTGATCAAAGGGCAACCTGTTGATAGCCGCTATATCCGGGTGTCCATCACCGATGCCCAAGCTACTCCAATCTTGAACGGTGTCTCTGTCTATAAGACCCCAGCTAGCATCGAAGAAACCGATGGTTACCCGCTTGGTTTGACTTATCATTCTGACCGGACAGCTGAGCGGGCCAATGGCCAATGGAATGAAGAGGGAGAAGGTGTTCGAGGCACCTCTATGTGGACTAAGGAAAAGGGAGCTTCGGTGACCTATCAGTTTGAAGGCAGCAAAGCCTATGTGGTCGCAACTGTCGACCCTGGTCATGGGGAAATGGATGTCTATGTCGATGGCCAAAAACTAGCGACGGTCAATACCCAAAGCCCAAGTCGCAAACGTAGCCAAAAGGTCTATGAAACACCGGACTTGGCAGCAGGATCCCACACCTTGACCTTGGTCAATAGCAAGGGAGATGCGATCGCAACGGAAGGGATTTATGCTCTCAATAACCAAGAAAAGGGTCTCTTTGAGTTTGCTCAGCCAACCCTAGCTGTTAAGAAAGGCGACCCAGCGCAAGTCGTCGTCAAGAGAAAAGGTGGCTCTAAAGGAAGTGCCAACCTTAAATTAATCACAGAACCAGGAACAGGGGTTCATGGCAAGGTCTACAAAGATACCAACGTCACCCTTGAGTTCGCAGATGGCGAGACGGAAAAAACAGTCCAAGTTCCAACCCTTGATTTTGCAGGAAAAGCGACCGACGTCTATGACTTTAAGGTCAAATTGCTCCATCCGGATCAAGGAAGTCTGGTCGGCTTTATTCCAGAACTGACAGTCCAAGTAATGAACGAGGACCAGTTGCCAAAAAATCGCAAAGAAGTAGATGACCAAGATCCGAAACTGCACTATAGCCAAGGTTGGTACCATGAGACGGACAACAAAGACTTCTCAAATGGCACAGAATCTTGGTCGAGCTTTAACCAAGTGACCGATGAAGAAGGCAAGAAACATATTGAAGTGACCATCGCTTTTAAGGGCACAGGTGTGGAGGTCCGAGGAGTGGTCGACCCAAGTCATGGCCTCTACAGCGTCACCCTGGATGGAAAAGAAATGGCCTTCGAAGAAGGTCGTGGCCATGATTATGAGATCGACGGCGATCATTATTTCAGTGGCTATGGAGACCAACGCAAGCTCGACCAGAGTTTGGTCAATCTGCAAGGCCTAGCAAAAGGCTACCACCAGCTACGCTTGCATCTGGATCCAGCTCTCAATGACCCTCAGTCATCTAGAGCCATCCAGGTAGATCGATTTATCCTATCAGGGAAAGATAGCCAGTTGCTCAGTCAAGAAGAGTTGCAACAGATCATCAGAGAAGGAGTAGAAAAGATCAAGGCTACTTCTCTCGATCGTTTGAAAGCAGACCTCAAACCGACGGTTCAAGGACAGTTAAAGGAATTGACTCAGTTGTTGGATCGAGAGGGACCAGATCTGGTTGCTGCAGCTAATCAAGTGGAAGCCCTTGAAACTATCTTAGAAGATGCTCGCAATTATGAACCGCTGACGCAGACACGCCCAGAAGAAGGTGTTCGGGATTTGATTCTTGAAAAACCAGAACTTCTCATCGAAGCGGAGGAGATTCCATTTGAGAGTCAAACACGTGAGAACAAGGACTTGGCCAAGGGCGAGAGCCGGATCCTTCAAGCAGGGAAGGTCGGACGCCGCTTGAAATTAATCGAGGTTCGACAAGAAGAAGGCAAAGAAATTCGGACAGAAGTCGATGCCTTTGTCGAAGTGGAGGCCCAGGACCAGATCACAGAAGTCGGAACGAAGGAAGCGGAAAAAAGTCCGTTGATAGCTGATATGCCGACTCCAACCACTCCTGTCACTCCAAGTAAGGAGCAACCAGAAGTTGCGACTCTTTCTCAAGCTGAAGACAAAAAAGAAAAAGAAAGACCCGTTCTCTTTCAACCGAAAACCTCAGAAGCAGTTTCTGTTTTGACTTCAGACCATTCGGAAAAAGAAGGTGTTGAAAGTCCGACTCTGCAATCGGAAGGAAAACTTCCTCAAACCGGTACAAAAGAAAGTGGATTCTTTGCTTGGTTAGGCCTTCTTGGTCTAGGTTTCTTGGGCGGAGGCGCCAAATTCGCTCGTCGCAAAGAGTAGTTCATTCTTGTCATAAGAGAGTGGGACAGAAATCGGTAATTCGTTAGAATTCGATTTCGTCGTCCCACCTCCGCACAGTTGAGTAGGGCTGTAAAAGCTGATGAAATCAGCGTAGTAGAGCCCACTCAACCACTGCGTCTTGCTCGACAATCCAAAAATAATTGAGAGGCTAGGACTTTTGTCCCACTCTCTTTTATTTTCTCCTTTCCTTAAGAGATTCCTCTTTCCATAGAGTCTTTGCTTTATTTACAGCCGTAAAAATTGTATAATAGTCAAATAAGGTCAATGATGAGAAGGAACACTCCAAGGCCATTTTTTATGGGCCAAAGAGCAGATCATCTATCTAGAAAAAAACAAGCCAGAAAGGAGCATCATGGCAAATAAGAACACATCTGATAGCATTGAAGCTTATATCAAGGCCTTGCTGGCTCAAGCTGGCATGGCAGAGCTCAAAAGAAGTGAGTTAGCCGATGTCTTTCAGGTCGTACCCAGTCAGATTAACTATGTCATTAAGACTCGTTTTACCGAGAGCCGAGGCTATATTGTAGAGAGCAAGCGCGGTGGTGGGGGCTATATCCGCATTGGCAAGGTCCAGTTTTCAGATCACCATCAGATGCTTCAAGACTTGGCAGCCAATATTGGAGAGACCATCAGCCAGCAGGTCTTTAATGATATCCTCCAGATGCTCTATGAAGAAAAATTATTGACACAACGTGAGACTCAGCTGTTGCTTGCGACGACCTCCGATGAGGTCTTAGGTCGAGATGCTCTCATCCTACGAGCAACGATGCTGAAAAAAATCATTCAACAAGTAGATAGAAAAGGAAATACCGACTAGATGAACTATTCAACAGCACTGTTAGAAAGTATAGAAGCGGCCCAAATACTAGCAGGCCACTATCAGGGACATACCTTAGATACTTGGCATCTCCTGACGGCTATGGCCAATAATCCCTATAGCGTGGCAGGTTCTGTACTGAACGATTATCCTATGCAGATCGATGAGTTTCAGGATGCAGCGGAGCATATTACAGGCCAAGCTTTTCAAAGCGACAATCGGTATGAAATCTTCCCATTTTCTTATCGGATGGAAGCCATTATGAAGCACGCAAGAGAGATTGCCCAGGTCCTTCATGCCAAGACCTTGGGAACAGAGCATGTGCTCCTCTCTCTTCTAGCAGACCGTGGGACCTTGGCGAGCCAAGTCATGGAATTTGCCGGCTTTGCCTTTACAGAGCAAGACAAGGGAGTTCCTATTGCCTCCCTTCGCAAGAATTTAGAAGACAAGGCAGGCTGGGACAAGAATGATATCAAAGCCATTCGGAGTCTTTATCGGACTCAAAACCCTAACCGCCAAACCATGGGAAATATGATGGGCATGCCCCCAAGCACCAGTGGAGGTCTTGAAGATTATACCCGTGATTTGACAGAAATGGCGCGGGCAGGCCAGCTTGAGCCTGTGATTGGTCGGGATGCTGAGATTTCACGCATGATCCAAATACTCAGCCGCAAGACGAAGAACAATCCTGTATTGGTGGGAGAAGCAGGGGTCGGGAAAACCGCCCTTGCATTAGGTCTGGCCCAGCGTGTCGCTAGTGGCAATGTTCCAGCTGAAATCGCGCAAATGCGTGTCCTGGAATTGGATCTCATGAATGTTGTTGCAGGGACGCGCTTCCGTGGGGACTTCGAAGAACGGATGAACAATATCATCCAGGACATCGAAGAAGATGGTCACGTGATTCTCTTTATCGATGAACTGCATACCATTATGGGGTCAGGATCCGGCATTGATTCGACCTTAGACGCAGCCAATATTCTAAAACCAGCCCTGGCACGGGGAACCTTGCGTACAGTTGGGGCCACGACTCAAGATGAGTACCAAAAGCATATCGAAAAAGATGCAGCCCTCTCTCGGCGTTTTGCGAAAGTCACCATTGAAGAGCCAAGTGTTGCAGATAGCATCCAAATTCTCCAAGGCTTGAAAGAAACCTACCAGGACCACCATCATGTGACCATTACCGATGAAGCGATCGAAACAGCTGTCAAATATGCCCACCGCTATTTGCCCAGCCGTCAATTGCCAGATTCAGCCATTGATCTCTTGGATGAAGCGGCAGCTACCGTACAAAACCGCGATTCCAACGGTCACGTAAAAGAAGAGTTGACCGCCTTGGACCGGGCCTTGATGGACGGCAAGTGGAAGAAAGCAGCCCAGCTCTTACAAGTAGAGACCGCTCCCATTGTCTACAAAAAAGAAGTCACTGACCAAGATGTCTTGGTGACCTTGAGCCAATTATCGGGTATTCCAACTCAAAAACTGACTCAAACCGATGCCAAGAAGTACCTAAACTTAGAAACAGAATTGCACAAGCGCGTGATTGGTCAAGACCAAGCCGTTTCGAGTATCAGTCGGGCCATTCGACGCAATCAATCGGGGATCCGTAGCAATAAACGTCCGATCGGTTCTTTCATGTTCCTAGGACCTACCGGTGTCGGAAAAACAGAGCTAGCCAAAGCTTTGGCGGAAGTTCTGTTTGATGATGAATCGGCCCTCATCCGTTTTGATATGAGTGAGTACATGGAAAAATTTGCGGCTAGCCGCCTCAACGGTGCCCCTCCAGGCTATGTGGGCTACGAAGAAGGAGGCGAATTGACCGAGAAAGTTCGCAACAAACCATATTCAGTTCTCTTATTTGATGAGGTGGAAAAAGCCCACCCAGATATTTTTAATGTCCTTTTGCAGGTCTTGGATGACGGAGTCTTAACGGATAGCAAAGGCCGGAAGATTGATTTCTCCAATACCATTATCATCATGACCTCAAATCTGGGAGCAACAGCCCTTCGGGATGATAAGACAGTTGGCTTTGGTGCCAAAGATATTCGCTTTGACCAGGCCAATATGGAAAAACGCATGTTTGAAGAGTTGAAGAAGACCTATCGTCCAGAGTTTATCAACCGGATTGATGAAAAGGTGGTCTTCCATAGTCTCTCAAGCGAGGACATGCAGCAGGTGGTGAAAGTCATGGTCAAACCGCTCATCGCGACCTTGGCGGAACAAGGCATGACCCTCAAATTCCAGCCTTCAGCGCTCAAGTTGCTAGCAACCAAAGGGTACGATCCAGAAATGGGAGCTCGCCCACTGCGTCGTGTCTTGCAGACCGAAGTGGAAGATCAACTAGCAGAGTTATTGCTGAAAGGTCAAGCCCAAGAAGGGCAAACGATCAAGGTTGGAACGACAGCCGGAACGATCAAGTTTGAGATTGTCTAGGAGGACGTCATGACGCTTCAGCGATTAACCCGTATTTCGCTTTTGGCGGCCCTTTGTGTCGCTCTACGTCAGGCTTTTGCCCCTTTTCCAAATGTCCAACCGATTTCGGCCATCTTTTTTCTCTTGGTGATGTTTGAAGGGTATAGCTTTGCTTTTCTTGTGATGATGATCACCATGTTTGTCTCCGCCTTTTTCCTGGGGATGAGCCTGATTGTGTTCTTTCAGATTGTCGCCTTTGGTTGCTTGATGCTCCTTTGGCGTATCTGTTACAAGTGGTTGCCCTTTGTCCTTCAGATCCTTTTTGTGGGCCTACTGTCCTTTGCTTATGGGGTCTTGATCGATAGTGTTTATGCCTTGATTTACCATATTCCTTGGTGGACCTATGCTTTGGTCAATGGTTTTAGTTTTAACCTTGCCCATGCTCTGTCGACGATCATTTTCTATCCCATTATCTATCAAATCTTTAGGAGATTTTATGTTGAAAAAAACCATTTCTAGCTTGATGACCTTACTTGCAGCTCTTCTTTTAGCGAGTTGCGCTCCGTCTCATAGCACAAACAATCAAACAACTGCTTCTAGCACAGAAGTTGCCAAGAAAAACGAAATTTCGATTACAATTAGCGTGACGCCAGAAGGTCAAAAAGCGCAATCGAAAACCTTGAAAGTAGCAGAAGAGAGTAACCTCATGAAAGTGCTCAAAGCCAACTACAAGATTGAAGAAAAAAATGGCATGATCACCTCGATTGATGGTCACAGCCAAGACGAGGCCAAAGGACTTTACTGGATGTACAAGATCAATGGCGAAATGGCTCCAAAAGGTGCTGCTGAAACCACCGTTAAAAAAGGGGACAAGATCGAATTCTATCAAGAAGTGTATAAATAATGAGAAGCTGGACAGTGTGTCCGGCTTCAGATTAAAGATAAAGTTATCTTAGAAACTTTCCTTAGGTGAGTACGGACGTCAGCGAACTTCGAAGAAGTTC
>ERZ772945.1818-NODE-1818-length-14242-cov-18.732361_pt1 | contig 14242 bp, 9 predicted proteins | sample MGYA00511681_ERZ772945 | MGnify/ENA primary metagenome ERZ772945 (study PRJEB29015, sample SAMEA2737943) | human oral metagenome | biome: human oral; feature: human-associated habitat; material: dental | place: China | collected 2143 ...
ATTTCACCTCCGCATTGTCTAACACAACGATTTCAACTACTGCAGCATGCAACTGATTTTCATCACGCATAGGAGCAGTACAGCCTTCAAGATAGCTAACATACGAATCATCATCAGCTACAATCAATGTACGCTCGAACTGACCAGTGTTGATCGCATTGATGCGGAAGTACGAACTAAGCTCCATCGGACAGCGAACACCTTTAGGAATATACACGAAGGAACCATCACTAAAGACCGCAGAATTGAGTGCTGCAGAGTAGTTGTCACGATAAGGAACAACACTTCCAAGGTATTTACGCACCAAGTCAGGGTGCTCTTTGACAGCTTCACCAATAGAACAGAAGATAATCCCCTTCTCTGCTAACTGCTTCTTAAAGGTTGTCTTCACTGATACGGAGTCCATAATGGCATCAACTGCCGTACCACTCAGTGCTAATCGTTCCTCTAAAGGAATACCTAACTTATCGAAAGTCTTCTCTAACTCTGGGTCAATCTCCTTGTTCTTAGGCTTCTTCGCCAAAGGATCAGCATAATAGGAGATATCCTGCAAATGTAGTTCTGGCAAATGCAAGTGTCCCCACGTTGGTATAGGGAGTGTCTGCCAGTAACGGAAAGCCTTCAAACGAAAATCGAGGAGCCACTCTGGTTCCCCTTTCTTCTGCGAAATAAGTCGAACGACATCCTCGTTCAGACCCTTCGGAATGACCTCCGTATGTACATCAGTCGTAAAGCCGAACTCATATTTCTGCTCTGCGACTTTCTTTACAAATTCATTATTCTTGTTCTCAGACATTTGTTTTGTGATTAAAGAGAGGAGAGGCTGTTCAGTCGTTAAAGAGGTTAAAGGGTGTCAGAGAAATCAAGATCAATACTTACAATTGCCGTAGACCTCTTTATCTCTAACGTTTAGCCCATCTGAAAAACACTCTTTACCTTTCTTATACCTATTGCTTGACTCATCAAAACCTATCGCTCATGTTCATCCAACAATAAGTCTTTTTAGCTCTCGCCACCTCTATTCTCTATATTAAATATACACTCTATGACCATACAAGATGTATGCCATGAAGTTCTACGGCAACATTTGTTACCATGAAGAAAAAACCGTCTTTACTCCTTTACCGGAGAGAAGACGGTTTTTTATGTTGTTACAATTTCTGTTCAACCTCAATCTCCGTGAAGGTTTCGATGATATCACCAACTTGTAAATCATTGTAATTGACAAGTGATATACCACATTCAAGTCCCGTAGCGACCTCTTTCACATCATCTTTATAACGTTTCAGGGCGTCGATAGGAGCTGTATGAATAACAATACCATCACGGACTACGCGACCTTTATCCTTGCTATGAACCTTACCTTCAGTAACCATACCACCGGCAACCGTTCCAACCTTGGATATCTTGAAGACTTGTTTCACCTCAAACTGACCAGTGACAATCTCCTTCTTCACCTTGTCAAGCATACCTACCATCGTAGACTTAACGTCGTCGATAGCATCGTAGATGACAGAGTAAGTATTGATCTCAACACCCTCACGGTCGGCCAAGCGGCGTGCATCAGCAGAAGGACGAACCTGGAACCCTACGATGACAGCATCAGAAGCAGATGCTAACATAACGTCACTCTCAGAGATCTGACCTACCGCCTTACTGATCACGTTCACATTAACCTTCTCTGTTGACAGTTTGATGAATGAGTCAGACAATGCCTCGATAGAACCATCGGTATCACCCTTCACGATGATATTCATTTCATGGAACTCACCACGAGCGATTCGGTGAGAGATATCAGACAGAGTAAGACGTGTTTGTGTACGCAAGCCCTGCTCACGTTGCAACTGCTCACGCTTGTTAGCAATCTCACGTGCCTCCTGTTCAGTCTCCATAACATGGAAGGTATCACCAGCTGTTGGTGCACCATTCAGACCAAGGATAATAGCTGGTTCTGCTGGTCCTGCACTCTCGATGCGCTGGTTACGCTCATTGAACATAGCCTTAATACGTCCCCATGAAGTACCAGCGATAACGTTATCACCAATCTTCAACGTACCGTTAGATACAAGAACCGTACTTACATAACCACGACCCTTATCGAGTGATGACTCAATAATAGTACCTGTAGCCTTGCGGTTAGGGTTAGCTTTAAGATCCATCATATCGGCTTCAAGAAGGACTTTGTCAAGAAGCTCATTCACTCCCAATCCCTTCTTAGCACTGATCTCTTGACACTGATACTTACCACCCCACTCTTCAACAAGCAGATTCATCTGTGACAAGTCTTCACGTATCTTATCAGGGTTAGCTCCCGGCTTATCAATCTTATTGATAGCAAATACCATTGGCACACCAGCTGCTTGCGCATGTGCAATAGCCTCCTTGGTAGTAGGCATGACAGAGTCGTCCGCCGCAATGATGATAATCACGATATCGGTAACCTGCGCACCACGAGCACGCATAGCAGTAAAGGCTTCGTGACCCGGAGTATCAAGGAAGGTAACCTTACGGCCATTCTCCAATGTTACACTATACGCACCAATATGCTGGGTAATACCACCTGCCTCACCAGCAATCACGTTCGTGTTACGGATATGGTCGAGTAAAGAAGTCTTACCATGGTCGACATGACCCATGACAGTAACGATAGGAGCACGTGAAACGAGATCGTTCTCATCATCAACCTCCTCGCTAACAGCCTCCTGCACCTCAGCACTGACATACTCTGTCTTGAAGTCGAACTCATCAGCAACGAGATTGATAGTCTCAGCATCCAAACGTTGGTTGATAGAAACCATGATACCGACAGACATCAATGTTGAGATGACATTCGTTACAGGAACGTTCATCATTGTAGCCAACTCTGATACAGTAACGAACTCTGTCAGCTTCAATATCTTACTTTCCTTGCGCTCTGCCTTAGCCTCCGCATTCAGACGCTCTTGAACAGCATCACGCTTCTCCTTACGGTACTTAGCACCCTTCTTGTTCTGGCTCTTACTTGTCAGACGAGCAAGTGTCTCCTTTACCTGACGTGCTACAGCCTCATCATCAACCTCTAATGGTTTCTGATTACGATTACGGTTCTTCTTACCCGCATTCTTGTTGCCACCGCCATTGTTATTACCTTTCTTACCATTCTGGTTTTGCTGTTGATTAGCGGCAGCATTGATATCTACGCGTTCCTTATTAATACGAACGCGTTTTTTCTTGCCCTGACCATTATTCTGACCAGCCTTCTCCTCACGCTCTTTACGGCGTTCTTCCTTACTCTTCTTCTTAGGACGAGTACTCTGATTCAGCGTACTAAGGTCTATCTTACCTAAGACATTCACCTTAGGAGTATTCAAGATCTTCTTCTCGTTCTTGGTCTGGAACAAGCCATTATCTTTCTTTTCTTCTACAGCAACAGGCTCAGCCTGAGGCTTAGAAGTAGCTGGTTCGCTCTTAACCTCTGGTTTAGTCTTCACCTCAGCCTCAACAACAGGAGCCTCCTTCTTTACAGGCTCAACCTTCTTCTTTACTGGTTTCTCAACCTTAGGTGCAACCGGTTTAACCTCTTCCTTGCTTATTACAGGCTTTTTACTTGTCTCATGCTTCTCAACCTCCTTCTTCTCTTCTGCTGGTTCCACGGCAGCTGCAGCAGGAGCAGGAGCAGGTTTTTCCTCTATAGGAGCAACAGCTTTCTTAGCAGCCGGTTTATTCAGCTGATCAAGGTCTATCTTTCCAACAGGTTTATACTGCTGGCGTTCAGCCTTCAAGATCGTCTCACCTTTATGATCAGTAGCGCCTTTCTTCTCCTTAGTCTTCTTCTGTAAGAGTTTAGCTGCGTCCTTCTTTACCTCCTTATCATTATTGAAGGCACCTACGAGAGCCTTATACTGGTCCTCGCTTAGCTTAAAGTTAAGTTCGTTCTTCACCTCGCCTAACTCTGGCTTCTTTTCCAAGAACTCCACTGCCGTTTGGAGTCCTATATTCAATTCACGAATTGCTTTGTTTAATCTGATGCTCATTAACTTTATTTTACGGTGTAGGGTGTTGGTTGTTGAAATGCCTTTTGGTAGAGAGGGGTTCCGAACATGGAGTTGCTGAATAGTCACACCCGTTAGCTTTCAGTCAACAACCATCACCCACCAACCAATCACCTTTTACTGTTCAAACTCTGATCTCAATACGTTCAATACGCTATCAACGGTCTCTTCCTCCAAGTCTGCCTTTTCAATCAGCATCTCTCGTGGAGCATTGAGCACCTGACGTGCTGTGTCGAGTCCGATACCCTTGATGGCATCGATAACCCACTGGTCTATCTCATCAGAGAATTCATCCAAGTAAATATCCTCCTCTGCGTTCGTTTCGTCAAGTTCACGGAACACGTCAATGGTGTATCCTGTCAGCATACTTGCCAACTTTATATTCATACCACCACGACCGATAGCAAGACTAACCTCCTCTGGTTGCAAGTAAACCTCGGCCTTCTTATTCTCTTCGTCAACTGTCAAGCTGCTCACCTTAGCTGGTGCAAGTGCGCGCTGAATGAAGAGTTTGGTATTTGCTGTCCAATTGATAACATCTAGGTTCTCGTTGCAAAGCTCTCTAACAATGCCATGAACACGGCTACCACGTACACCTACGCAAGCACCTACTGGGTCGATACGCTCGTCAAAGCTCTCAACTGCAATCTTTGCACGCTCACCAGGCATACGAGCAATCTTACGAATAGCTATCAAACCATCGTTGATTTCAGGTACCTCAGCCTCAAGCAGACGCTCAAGGAACTCTGGGGCAGTACGTGAGAGGATAATCTTTGGATTATTATTCTCGTTATCAACGCGATGGATCACCGCACGAACTGTCTCACCCTTACGATACTGATCACGTGGAATCTGCTCGCCCTTAGGAAGAATTAACTCGTTATTCTCTTCGTCAACAAGCAGTACTTCACGTTTCCAAGTCTGATAAACCTCACCAGAGATAATCTGACCCACACGGTCCTTATACTTATTATATAGAGAATCGTGCTCCAGCTCAAGAATCTTAGAAGCCAATGTCTGACGAAGATTCAAGATAGCACGGCGGCCAAACTTATTGAAATCGACCTCTTCACTAACATCTTCACCAACCTCATAGTCTGCTTCTATCTTACGTGCATCCGTAAGGCTAATCTCCTTATTCTCATCCTGAACCTCGCCATCAGCCACAACCACGCGATTACGATGTATCTCGAAATCACCCTTATCAGGGTTTACAATCACGTCGAAGTTCTCGTCACTACCGAATATCTTAGCGAGTACGTTACGGAAGCTCTCCTCCAAAACGCTCACTAACGTGGTACGATCGATACTCTTGGTATCCTTAAACTCCTTGAAAGTCTCGATCATATTCGGACGTTCTTCCTCTATTTTCCTTGCTGCCATAGCTTTACTTGAAACTTATTATGTATTTTGTATATTTTACTTCATCCATCTTGTACGCATGGTCTACGTCCATCTTCACTGGACGCTTCTTGCCTTCCACTTGTACCTTCTCGTTGACAGCCACAATAAAGTCGTTTCCATCAACACTCTTCAATACGCCTTTGACTTTCTTTCCATCCTTACCAAGCACCTCTACTTCCTTTCCAATGAAGTTCTGATACTGCTGTGGGACTTTGAAAGGTTGACCTAATCCTGCAGAGCCTACCTCAAGTTCATAGTCTTCCTCATCACGCGAAAGACGGTCTTCGATATACTTGCTCAACTCTACACAGTCTTCAATCCACACACCATCGGCATGGTCAATCTCAACGACAATCTTGTCGTCAGAACTGATCTGTATGTCAACCAGGAAGTACTCCTTACCTTCCAGCCACTCGTCAACGAGTCCTTTTACAACGTTTTTATCTATCATAAGCGTTTTAATATGAAAAATGAGGGACTATTAAAAAGCCCCTCATTCCTCTGAACGTTTGCAAAGTTACAAATATTTTCGCCACACACCAAATGTTTTACGGCTTTTTTATCAGTACGTAAATGATTTAAACGGAATAAGAGACAAGCCTAACAACTCATTCTTTTTCCACTTCATTCTGTTCATTTGCATGTGGATTTTGCTTTAGCACAAAAACCACAGCTAAACCTATAGCTGCCGTTATCATAATTCCAGCTGTTACATCATGCCCATAAAAAGCTAAAAGTGTCGATAACCCAATAAGAATCACAACAATAGAATATCCCATCCATTGTCCTCTCCTACTTTCTTTCAATCCACTTGTAACAATATTCCTTTCTGTGCTTATGCGATGCTCCACCTGCTGCTCCATCAAACATAAAATACGTTCTGGTGCATTAGGAATAACTTCTCCATAGGCTTTAAAATCCTCAGGAGCAGGCAAAGGACCACGAAAAGAATGTTCTGTTTCTAATGCCATGAAAGCACTTACTATTTTAGAGCGTTGCTCAGGCTCTAAGTTTTCAAGTACTTCATTGATATCAGTTATGTCTTCTGACAGCTCTTCTTTAGTAGGTAACGTAGATGTGTCTTGTTTAGCCTCTTTTTGTTTATCGCTTTCCATAGTTTAGCCGTTTTAGGACAATGTTCATGTCATTTGCAACAATCCTTGTATCTCTCTGCAAATCTTCTAAATCATTTCCTTGCAGATAGCGTTCAAAGCGCCTCCTTGACATAATACCAATCACAGACAAGAAACCTGACCGCATCGTTGGTCTTTCTGAAAACAAGACCGATGTGGTAACTTTCTTCTGTTCTTTTTTCTTTATAAGTTTCATAACGACAATGATGTTCTTAAATGAACACGCCACAAATTTACATATTTTGTTCGAGAATTCCAAGCCTTCACGTAATTATTTTTTTGTGTTATAAGAAGAAAAACACCATTTCTTCACATCGAAAGAGTTTACCAAAATCCAAATTCCTTTCATGAAAGAAAATATTTCTTTTCGTGAAGAAAAATATTTTTTTTCATGAAGATAAATTCTTTCTTTCATGAAAATAATTCTATGCGAACCTTTCTTTAGATAACTAAAAGATAGAAACTGCCCATATAAAATTCACTAAATCAACTGCATATAAGCACATATCGCCACTTATCAATTCTAAATAAACAGCGAATTCTGTATTTATTGTTTGATAAAACGAGTGATATCTTCCAAGACTTCTGGCGAGATCGTTTCTTCAATCATCCTATACTCCGAAATATTTCCCGTCTTACAATGTTGGAATAGATGGTTAAGCGAAGGATACTCTTTGATGATGTTTTTCGGATTAGGCTTTAGATGGGCCTTTACCCCCGCCAGATTAAGCGACGATATCACCTGAACATCACGATTACCATTAATAGCCATAACAGGACAAAGCGTCTTTGAGATATCCGCTGATGGGTCATAATCAATGAAGAAGTTCAACCAAGGTGACCTCTTTATAATTGCATTCATGCGATACTGATGCGTGGAGAAACGCATTGATTGCCCCGTAAGTTCGAGTATCTTGTTTGCTTGTGCTGTCAACGCCGTGTCTCCTTTCACGCCAACCCCAGCCATACTAATGACAAAATCAACTTTCCCTTTCGCACCCAACATGAAGGCTATAGACCCACCTTCACTATGTCCGAGTATGCCGACCTTACCAAATTGCTTCGATATGCGCAGGAAATCAACTCCACTTGCAGCATCTCGCATAAAGTCAAGCGTCGTTGCATGTCCCACATCTCCACCTGTCGATTTACCAAAACCTCGGTCGTCATACCGCAAAGTGGCTACACCATGTCGTGCCAGATAGTCTGCTATAACAAGGAAAGGCTTATGATCGAAGATTTCTTCGTCTCTGTTCTCCTGCCCACTCCCAGTAACCATCAACACGACAGGGGTCTGTCCTTTCTTATATCCAATAGGGTATGAGAGTGTTCCAACAAGTGTTGCGCCATCTGCAACGTTCTTAAAAGCCACTTCTTCTGTCTTGTATGGATAAGGAGCTACGGGGTTCTGCGGCCGATTTAGTTTCTCTTCTCCTCGCCTCAAGACTAACGGGAAGGATTGACCTTGGCTAAAAGTACCGACTATCTCATCTCCTTTCAATTTTCCTTGAAAGCTGAGAGCCAAACTCGCAAGGCTTATACTGATAGAATCAGAGGAGCAGTAATCTGTTTCTACCGCTATTCCCTTCGCCCCTTGATCGGGACTATCGAGCGTACATTCAGCCTTTCCTTGTGCATTGCAGTTCACATGCAACACAATTGTCAATGATTGTGGACCAAGGTTCAACTTGCCCATCCAATCTCCTTCTATGGGTTTCTGCGCAAAAACTCCAACCCACGAACACAATAAACAAATGCTTAAAATAATCTTTTTCATTGCTATCAAAATTAAAGAACAAAATATTTTAAGAGAAATAAGCAACCGAAAAAACATCGTTTCTAAGTCGCTCTCTTTAATCATTCCTCACCTTCTTTGGTGCTGAATAACAAGTAAATAGCGTTTACACAGGACAAAGATAACAAAAAAACTTATAAGTCAACTCCTTTGAGAAGAAATATATCATATAAACGAAAGATATTTCACATAAGAAATAGTTTTCCTTCATTTTATTTAATAACAAGTAAACAGATAAATAAAATGGCTATATAAAAATAAGGCCTATAAGTCCCTACCGAACTTATAAGCCTTATTCTTTCTTTTATAATGTTCCCTCTATTTCGCCTTTGTTTTGTTCTTTTTATCGACGACAACACTGCTTGCGGGTTCAATCTTGACTAATGGCTGGGCAACAACAGGCTGCAGAAGTTTCTTATACTCGGCTGGATGCTGCAAAATCTCCACAGCCTTCTTCCATTGTTTATCAAACTGCAGACTATTCTCTATAGAACCTTTCTGATAGTAGTAAGCTGACACAAGATCGCTTGTCAACAGCTTCTTTAGTGCCTGCTTGTTATATTCAAGATCTTTAGCAAGGTTATGTGTGAGTTTCTTCTCCAAAGCGTCAAACTCTGGTTTAGCATCATCATAATAGCCTTCGAACCTTGCTAATTTCACAAGATTCTCTAAATACTTCTGACTCTCACGGTCGTATTTGAAGCCACTCTTCATCACTGCTTGCTTAAAGTCCTCAAAGTCGGCATCTGAAATAACAAATGTCTTTGCAGGACCAATTGTAGGATGCTTCTTCAAATACTGCAACTCCCAATTCCACATTACCTCTGTTGAATCGCGTCCAGAAGAAGCAAGATAAAAAGCAATGTTTGGTAGAGAGTCTGGACGCACTTCAACATCTGGCTTGATACCACCACCATCACGCACCTCACGTCCGTTTGCCGTATGGAACACATGTGTTAGCGAGTCTGGTACATGTTCAGTATATCCGCCATTTGCATGCTTATAGTTGATTGCTTGAATACAGCGTCCGCTTGGAATATAATACTTACTTGACGTTAGTTTTAAGTTTCCATTATAAGGGAGGTCCATTGACACCTGTACAAGCCCTTTACCGTAGGTGCGAGTACCAAGGACTACAGCACGGTCGAGGTCTTGTAGACTACCACTGGTAATCTCACTGGCACTTGCAGTCTCGTCATTCACCAATACGACAATTGGCATAACAGTGTCGATAGGTTCGACTGTCGTCTTATACTCTTTGTTTGCACGCTCCATCTTACCTACGGTCTTGACAAGGGTTATACCCTTCGGTACAAACATATTTACGATGTTAACCGCTTCTTGTAAACTACCACCACCGTTGTTGCGAAGGTCGAAGACAAAGGAGGTCATGCCCTGCTTCTTCATATCAAGGAAGGCACGACGCACATCCTTAGCACAACCCGTTGTGAAAGAGTTGAGGTTTAAGTAGCCTACTCCACCATCCTGCACACCATAATAAGGTACAGCAGGGAGCTGGATAGCACGACGAGTAATCTTAAACTTCATCTTCTTATTCGTTGATGGACGCTGAATAGTCAGGATGAAGGTTGTACCAGCATCGCCACGTAGGTGATTGCTGACGTATGTAACATCCTTTCCCACCATTGAAGAGTCGCCTATAGCAAGGATGACGTCACCCTTCTTTAATCCAACCTCCGCAGCGGGCATATTCTCGTATGGCTCATCAATCACTGTGTTCTTTATCAAGAAATTATAACGAATCAATGCACCGACACCAGCATACTTACCCGAAATCATCAAGTCGAGGTCTTTCACCTTCTCCTCTGGGTAGTAAATCGTGTAAGGATCAAGTGAACGGAGCATGTAATTGATACCATTACCGATTACTTCGTCGGCATTCAGCGTATCAACATACATCAAATCAAGATACTTATAAATAGCCGAAAAAGTCTCAAGGTTCTTTGCTACATTGAAATTATGCTCCTTCTCCGCAGTGCTTTGTGCCATAACAGACCCACTGAAAGCAAGTAGCCAGAGTCCGAAAGCCAAAAACAATTTTCTCATTATATATTATTCGTTTGTTATTTAATACTGTTATAATGGGACAAAAGTACATTATTATAATGGAAAACACGCCTTCCAACGTACGAAAATAAAGAAAATTACGATTTTACTGAAATTTTCTTCAAAAACATTTGGCAGTTTCAAAGAAACATACTACCTTTGCAACCGCTTACAAGAAATAAGCAATACAAACTGCTTCAGTAGCTCAGTTGGTTAGAGCACCTGACTGTTAATCAGGGGGTCGTTGGTTCAAGCCCATCCTGGAGCGCATCAAAAGGAATTACGAAAGTAATTCCTTTTTTGTTTTTATAACTTTCAAGAGCTTTTGAGAAGATTATTAAGAATTTCTAAATTAGCTCTTATTAGCCTAATTAGGCTAATTAGGCTAATAAGCCCAACATAATAAAAGAATAATAGGAAAAAGGAAAAGAAAAAGGTGTATGGTCTCCTTTTTGAGGAGACTCATACACCACTATTATATGTAAGTCTGAAAAGTTGCTCTTACTTTGAACGCCAAAGACCATGGAGGTTGCAGTACTCGCGCGCATAAACCTCAGTTGCATCAGTCTTAAACTCAGCTACTGGACGGTCTGTTGGCTCAAGATACTTGCGGAGAACCTCGTTGTTATTAGTTACCAACTCAATCCAAAGGATAGAGTGTGCCTCTGTCATTGGGTGCTCAACCTCACCAACAGTTACACGGTAACCACCTTCAATCTTCTCAACAACGGGTACGTGTTTCTCTGTAGCAGCATCAGTAGTATTCTCAACTACGTGCTCCATACCAGCAACACCACACTCACCGCCTACCAATACTTCAACGATCTGACCACTCTCTGAACACTTATATAATTCGTTTCTCTTTGACATAATAAATTATTTCTTAATGTTTTATCTCTGCAAAGATATATCTATTTTCCGAAAGAAACAAACTTTCTACTTGTAAATATTACAAGTTTTACATTCTTTAAGACTTCGCTCACTATAATAGTTGCTTATCAATTACGAATCTTCTTACATTACTTTCATTCGAAAAACTTTGTTTACTCCACCCTATTCCACCATCTTTTCCCATTGTAATGATGCCCAACACCAATGGTGTTAATGCCTAACACCAATGGTGCGAACTATGAGCACATCATGTGTGGAGGGCCAAACACAATACAACTCATTGTATAAATAAGCACAATATAACCTTAGCAAAGACTTATAAAATAAAAAGTAAGCCTCCTTAATTTTATAAGAAGACTTACTTTCTCAATGTCACTACGCATCTAAACAAAAGTGATTACATAAGAAAGAGTATGCTATTTTTCTTTTTATCTGGTAGCTTTTCTTATTTTACAATAATCTTCTTGCCTGCATGAATATAAACACCACGCTGCGTAGGCTTGCCAGTGAGTCGCTGACCGGAGAGCGTATAGTAATATTTATCAGCCTTACTCTGCTGAACATCAGCCTCAACTCTCTCAATACCCGTTACCGTTTCCGTTACATTGTTGACTGTAGACTTACCGTTCTCTTTTGTTGATGAGATTTCAAAATAAGACGTTTTCTTCACACGTTCGATATCCACTGTCTGATTAGCACTGGCACTTGAAGCCGTACCAATACTAAACACAAAGTTCACATAGTCATCTGCTTTCGTGAGCGTATAGTCCTTATAAAACCAAGTCTTACCATTTACAGTTACTTTTGTAGTAACCTTATCACCCGGCCACGACGTTGCAGTATGTGTACCGCCCCATGAATGATAGTTCACGTATGAGTTCCAACCCACCTGATCAGTATTCACATAGACACGGATTGTCTCTGGCGTGTAAGGAGCAGTAGCAGCTATCTTATAGCTGCGAGTGATAATAACCTTACCCACAACACCACCTGCCAACAATGCCACCTTCAAGGTTGTTTCGCCCTCAGGAAGGGTTATCTCCGTTCCAGAAGCCACCTGTGCGCTGCTTGCCGTTGGTGTTGTGCCGTCCGTTGTATAAACAAGTTTAGCGCCCGCATTGGCAGACACGGCAGTTAGTTTTACCTTTAAATTATCTCCTTCATACGCTCCACTTGCCTTATCAACCCAAGGGGTCTCAGCATCATTAGTCAAATAATAAGCGTAATGATAACCACTCAAGAGCTTTGTATAACGTGAAGTAGGAACTATCAATTGGTTAGCATTGCTACCAACAACTACCAGCAGCTTACCATTTGTACCCGTAACAACATTCGCACAATAACCAGCAGAAGAGCGATAGTTCTGATAACTGCTCGTATTCGTTACACCAGCTAACTTGCGGGCATCAATCATTGCCTTTATTTCCTTTGGATAAGCGAGGTAATGAGTATAGAAAACACAAGGCGTTCCGGGCATTGCCAACAAGTAAGCATTGGCTGCAAGCGTATCTTTTCGGATAGGGTCTGGAGTGTAACCGCTCGTTGTTCCTCTGTCTTGAACATCATGATTCTCAACGAAGGTAACAGCATACTGCTTATAAGCACCACTGCCAACATTGAGTCCCGTTGGTCTGCTGTCACTAAGCACCGCCCAGTTGTTCTGGTTAATAGCATCACGAACAGCATAGCGGAAAGCAAAGTCGAAGGCAGCACTACGTTTTCCTGTGGCATCAATCCACGCCTTTACAGTATTCGCATTGCCGTCCCAATACTCACCTACAGAATAAGTAACGTTTGCTGCTGTATTATAATCACCAACATGAGAAGCACCAAATCCCTTCACCATATCATATCGGAAACCAGCATAACCGAGGTCATTAAGCAAGAAATTTTCGTATGCCTTAACAATCTTCTGTACGTTACCACTCTTGTGATCAAGGTCGCGCATACCACCCCAACCTTCACCTTCGTCATTGTTCTGACTAAGTTGAGTGCTCGTTTTTCTTGCTTCTGTAGCAGCTTTTCCACCGTCATCATCAGCACAAACATCCGTAGAAAGGTTTTGATAAGTTACTCCCTTATACACTTCTGCAGGGAAACCAAACCATCCATTATTCGTTCCATGGTGATTGATAACCACATCGGCAATCGTACCTATCTGCTTATTCTTAAAGGTAGTAATCATACTCCTCAACTCCGCTTCCGTACCGAAAGTAGAGTTCTGATTAAAGTAATAGAGCGGATCATAGCCCATTGACTTCGTTGCGGCAGCCTTACCACTCTGTGGAACCCATACAAGATCGAAGTAACCAGAGAAGTCATTTGCCTTCTTCTCCAATACAGTCCACTGCGAATCATCAAATGAATCCCAATAAAAACCTTGTAGCATTACGCCACCATAACCAGCAGGCCAACCCTGTGCTATGATGTTCAAACACACAAAAAGTGCACATAAACTTGTCAAAATACGTTTCATATAGATCTCGATTTTAGTTATCTTTTGCCGATATGTACAAAGTTAATGATTTTCAACACATTGTATTGCCAATCACCACACGTCTTTCATTATTTTTCATGCAACCGTTTGCACTTTAAACATAGGTTTATTAAGTGAACAACTAACATCAGGTTCTCACCCTCATCATCAACCATTTCTGCATATAACATGCTTAACTTTGATTAAAAGATAACATTCCAATTCATTACAAAAGGCTTGTAACACCCTTACCAAAAGCTTATAATATAGATAACAACAGCTATGCCTTAAACGAACAATGTATACCAATAACGAAAAAGACTACCATTGAAGAGAGAAGATAAGTCATAATGATATACAAACAGCGTACTTTAACGTTTTTCTTGATAGTAAACAGCTTATTAAAGTATAATCGTTACCTTTGTAATCTAATACAATAAAAATC
>ERZ772945.1820-NODE-1820-length-14222-cov-2.900685_pt1 | contig 14222 bp, 8 predicted proteins | sample MGYA00511681_ERZ772945 | MGnify/ENA primary metagenome ERZ772945 (study PRJEB29015, sample SAMEA2737943) | human oral metagenome | biome: human oral; feature: human-associated habitat; material: dental | place: China | collected 2143 ...
TTAACACCTAGCAAAGAGGTAAATGATTTTCTTGAGACCAAGTTTGATTCATTGATTGATAAATTTAAGAGTACCTATGCAAATGTTAAAATTGAAAAGTTAGAAACAGTCAATTCAAAAGAATTAAACCCTAGTGGTGAAATTACAGTTGGCTTCAATCTTAAAAATCTAGTTTTGCGCTTAGCAGTTATAGGAGTTCTATGTGTTGTTCTCCTTATTATGGGAAATGTTCTTGTCTATATTTTTAATCCGACAATTAATCGTGCAGGCGACTTTTTGGCCTATCAACTAGATTTTGTTTCAAATATCACTACCAATGATAACCTATCACAACTTTTGAGTTATAGATGTGAAGGTCAACCGTTAGCAGTTGTTAGTTCAGATAGTCGTATCTTAAAGAAATTACAAGAAAATTACAAATTAAATATAGAGGGTATTCATTTTGTAGATTTGCAAAATGTAAAAGATCTTTTAGCAACGGACAATATTCTATTCGTTGAGGAATATGGTGTTACTCGTTATAAAAAATTTGAAGAAAGTTTGCAGATGGTTAGAAATCTAAATCGTTCAGTTTTAGGAGTCATAGCTTTTAATCTATAAAGTATCTTTATAAAAAGTGAAGAGGTTCAATACTTAAAGAGGACGTGATAGTCCTCTTTTTTATGCCTACGATAAGGTAGAAAGGAAGTCCAATGATATTAGGGTTAGGGTTATCAACCTATCTTTGAACGAAGAAGAAACTTATAATAAGCGAAATAGAAATGCGTTTTTGAAACTAGTTTTCTCAATCAAAAAGGCCTTTTTAACTAACTTTATGATATAATAAACAACGAGGTAAATTGAATGAAAAGTATAAAATTAAATGCTCTGGCTTTTATGGGGATTCGTGTTTTAAATATTATTTTCCCTATTTTAACAGGTACATATGTTGCTCGTGTTTTGGATCGAACAGATTATGGTTATTTTAACTCTGTTGATACCATCCTATCTTTCTTCTTGCCTTTTGCAACTTATGGGGTTTATAACTACGGTCTTCGTGCCATTAGCAATGTGAAAGATAATAAAAAAGAGCTAAACAAAGTTTTCTCTAGTCTTTTTTATTTGTGTGTTGCTTGTACTATTATTACAACACTTGTATATGTTTTCTCCTATCCATTATTCTTTACAGCTAATCCTATCATTCAAAAGATCTATCTAGTAATGGGATTGCAACTCGTTGCTCAGATTTTTTCAATTGAGTGGGTTAATGAGGCGCTTGAAAATTATAGTTTTTTATTTTATAAAACAGCTTTCATACGTGTTCTCATGTTGGTATCAATATTTTTATTTGTAAAAAACGAACACGATATTGTTGTTTATACTCTGGTAATGAGTCTATCAACCCTAATTAACTATCTCATTAGTTATTTCTGGATTAAACGAGATATAAAATTTGTAAAAGTTTCACTAAGTGAATTCAAACCGCTCCTCCTTCCACTGACAGCCATGCTTATTTTTGCAAATGCAAATATGTTATTTACTTTTCTTGACCGTCTATTCCTTGTGAAAACGGGGATTGATGTGAATGTCAGCTACTATACCATTGCACAACGAATTGTAACGGTTATTGCGGGGGTTGTTACAGGTGCAATTGGAGTTAGTGTCCCTCGTTTAAGTTATTATCTTGGAAAAGGAAAGAAAGAGGAGTATGTAAATCTAGTTAACCGAGGAAGTCGTATTTTCAATTTCTTTATCATTCCCCTTAGTATAGGCTTAATGATTTTGGGACCCCAAGCTATCTTAGTATATGGTAGTGAAAAATATATAGGTGGTGGTATTTTAACTTCCCTCTTTGCTGTTCGAACGATTATTCTCGCTCTAGATACAATTCTGGGATCGCAAATCCTCTTTACAAATGGATACGAGAGAAGAATTACCGTCTATACTGTTTTTGCTGGTATTTTGAACCTTATTTTAGATAGTTTACTCTATTTTTATGATATCTATACACCTGAGCATTATCTGATTACAACTATGCTATCTGAAACATTTCTTTTGATTCTTTACGTCCTCTTTATTAATAAGCGTAGACTCATCAATCTACGACATATTTTTAAATACACTTTACGATACACTCTATTCTCATTGACATTTGTTCTGATTTTCTTCCTAGTCAATTTTATATATCCGGTACAAATGGTTATCAACTTGCCACTCTTTATTAATATGTTTATCATTATGGCGTTATCTGCACTCAGTTATATTGGCTTACTAGTATGGACAAAAGATAGTATTTTCTATGAATTTTTAGGACACTTTATTTCGCTAAAAAAACGCGTTATAAAATAATAGGAGGAATATATGAGAAAATTAAGCATTGAAGAAGCTAAAAAGATTGAACTTGATATTTTAGACTTTATAGACTCCTTTTGCAAGGAGAACGGTATCAACTATTGTATTAACTATGGAACCTTGATTGGTGCTATTCGACACAAGGGATTTATTCCTTGGGATGATGATATAGATCTTTCCATGACTCGTGAAAACTATGAGAGGTTTATTCAGTTATTTAGTGAGAAACAATCCAGATATCAAATTCTCTCGTTAGAAACGGATAACCAGTATTTTAATAACTTTATCAAAATTGTAGATTCCACAACAAAAATAATTGATACGAGAAATACAAAAACTTATGATTCAGGTATATTCATTGATATTTTTCCGATGGATACATTTAGTGATAGTAAGATCGTCGATATCTGCTATAAGTTAGAAAGTTTTAAACTATTATCCTTCAGTAAGCACAAGAATATTATTTATGGAGATAGCAAGTTAAAAGATTTGATTCGTACTTTATTCTGGCTTTTTCTTCGCCCTGTTTCTCCACGCTTCTTCGCTAATCAAATCGAAAAGCAAATTGAAAAATATAGGGTTGAGGATGGAAAATATATAGCTTTTATTCCATCTAAACTCAAGGAAAAGGAAATTTTTCCAAGAGATATGTTTGATGAACTGGTTGAAATACCTTTTGAACACCTTGTTCTTCCAGCGCCTAAACGTTTTGATGTTGTTTTAAAACAGTTTTATGATGATTATATGACTGTTCCACCTAAAGAAAAACAGATTTATATTCACGAATTTGAAGCCTATAAATTGGAGGACTAAATGCAGTATTTAGAAAAAAATGAAATTAAAGAGATACAACTAGGCATTTTGGACTATGTTGATGAGATTTGTAAAAAAAATAATATCTCCTATTTCCTTAGCTATGGAACGATGCTGGGAGCTGTTCGCCATAAAGGCATGATTCCCTGGGATGATGACATTGATATTTCTCTGTATAGAAAAGACTATGAACGTTTGTTGAAGGCTATTGAAGAGGATCAGCATCCTATTTATCGAGTTCTTTCCTACGATACTTCCTCTTGGTATTTTCATAATTTTGCAGCTATTTTAGATACATCAACTGTTATTGAAGATAATGTAAAGTATAAGCGTCATGATACTAGTCTGTTTATCGATGTCTTTCCTGTAGAACAATTCTCAGATTTGAGTATTGTGGACAAAAGTTATAGGTATGTTGCTTTACGTCAACTTGCCTATATCAAAAAAGAACGCGCAGTCCACGGAGATAGCAAATTAAAGGATTTTCTTCGATTGTGTACGTGGTACCCTCTTAGACTTATTAATCCAAGATATTTCTATAGGAAAATAGATAAATTAGTTAAAAATAGCGTAACAGATCATCCGCTCTACGAGGGGCCGGTAGGGGTTGATAAAGAAGGGATGAAGTGCATTTTTTCAAAAGATACTCGCAAAGAGCTGATTTTAACAGAATTTGAAGGAAGAATGTTACCTATTCCCAAAAACTATGATCTCATTTTGACGCAGGTGTATGGTGATTATATGACTCCTCCATCAAAAGAAATGCAGGAGTGGTATAGCCATAGTATAAAAGCCTATCGTAAGATAGAGAAGTAGCTCAGTTTCATAGGAGAGCGAATCTTTTGAGTGTTTATTGGGAAAATCAGGACAATACTATTCATATACAAAGCAGGACATGAAAATAGGCTAAAATGATAGTTCATAGAAATGATAAAGGGAAGTGTGATATATAATGAAGAATACAAAGATAAGAAAGTTAATATTATTTAGTTTTCTCATATGTACTTTAATTATGGCTACCAAATTATCATCAGTCGATGCGGATACCATTTTCGCAGGGGATGGTAATCGAATCCACTTTATTAATTTAAAATCTAAGTCAGGAAGTGATGCCATTCTCTTAGAAAGCAGAGGGCACTTTGCTTTAATTGATATGGGTGAGGATTATGATTTTCCGGATGGAAGCAATTCACGTTATCCAGATCGGTGGGGAATTACCAGGGATAACGGTCAAGTTTTAGAGGATAGATTGTTCCGTCATCTGAAACAAGTTGGTGTTAAAAAATTAGATTTCATTTTGGGTACTCATGTCCATAGTGATCATATTGGTTCTGCAGATGAAGTACTAAAACGTTATCCTGTTGATAAATTCTATTTAAAAAGATACTCAGATGAACGCATTACAACACAGTGGAGATTGTGGGATAATCTCTATAACTATGATAATGCAGTTAAAACAGCTCTTGAACGCGGTGTAAATCTTATACAAGATATCTCTGACAACGATAGTCACTTTACCATGGGTGATATGAATATTCAGCTTTATAACTACAAAAATGAGTATGATAGCAAAGGAAAGCTTAAAAAGGTTTTCGATGATAATTCAAACTCAATAGTTGCTGTTATTACTGTAGCTGGAAAGAGAATCTATCTAGGTGGAGATTTGGATAATGCCGAAGGAGCGGAAGATAAGTTAGGTCCAGTTATCGGCAAGGTTGATATGATGAAATGGAATCATCATTATGATGCGACAATTTCAAATACAGTTAACTTTATTAATAACTTATCACCAAGTATTGTTGTTCAGACAAGTGGATCAGATATTAATCGTGAATCCACTAGAGCTCTACTTCGAGAAAAGAATATAAAAATAGTAAAAGCTTATGGTCATACCAAAGATGCGACTGTTTTTGATATAGATAAAGAAGGATTTACTAACGTTTCGGAAGTTTTTCCCGATATACCGACAGTTAGAGAAAAATGGTATAAAGAAGATGGTTACTGGAAATATCGCTTGTCCGATGATGAAATGACGATTGGTTGGCGAAAAATAGACGGTGTTTATTATTTCTTTAATGGACAAGGACAAATGCAAGCTGGCAAATGGTTGCATTTGAAAGATTCTAGAGAAAAAATTGATGGAAACTGGTATTACCTAAATAACAACGGTGACATGCGAGAAACTGGTTGGTTTAACCAAGATGGTAATTGGTACTATATCACATCAACGGGAGCAAGAAGCTATAATGAACTCTTAGAAATTGCGGGGCAGAAATACCTATTTGATAAAGATGGGAAGATGCTAACAGGATATCAAGTCTTTAATGGCAAGAAGATGTTCTTTAGCGAAAGTGGTGCACTCCAAGCAGCAGGTAAGCCTTCAACTTGGCAAAAGATTGATTCAGATTGGTATTTCTATGATGAGGATGGGCTAAAGACTGTCGGTAAAAAGAATATTAATGGAAGCACATACTACTTTAATCAAGAAGGTGTCATGCAAACTGGCTGGACCTTTGTTGATGGTCACTGGAACTATTTTGCAAGTTCTGGAGTTATGAAAACTGGTTGGTTGAAAGATAAAGAATCATGGTATTATTTGGATCCAGAAACTGGTATCATGGCTGTAGGATCTAAAGAGGTTGACGGTAAGAACTATTTCTTCAGCTCTGCAGGTACTATGCAAGTTGGATGGCAGTGGTCAAATGATTCTTGGCATTATTACGCTACGTCTGGCGCAGTCCAAACTGGTTGGTTGAAAGATGGTGAAGCTTGGTACTATCTTGAAGGAAAAGAAGGCATTATGCTGGTCGGCCTTCATCAAGTAGATGGTAAGCAATATTACTTTAGCAAATCTGGAGCCATGCAAACTGGATGGAAATGGTTTGATAATCATTACCGTTACTTTGAATCAAATGGAGCCATGAAAACTGGTTGGATAAAAGACAAAGGCGTCTGGTATTATCTAAATCCTGAAGATGGCATCATGTTGGTTGGCCTTCATAAAGTAAATGGTGATCATTATTACTTTGATGAATCAGGAGCTATGCAAACTGGTTGGAAACAGCTTGATGGTAATTGGTACTATTTCCAAGCTGATGGTTCTTTATTGAAGAACGCAACAACACCTGATGGTTACAAGGTAAACGAAGAAGGAATTTGGAAAATAAGTCAAACCACTGTAGCAGTGGAGCAAGATAAGAAAGAGCAAATAACTGAAACTTCTACTTCGGCTGAGAATTCATCTCATGTTGAGGATAATTCGTCACACCATATGATTGAGGAATAAATGTGATGTGTAAACACCTTAGAAGCAGGTAGGACTAAACCTGATTTTAAGGTGTTTTTTAAGTTTTATATTGACGCTGATATTATAAAGTTAACTCTAAATATACAATATTCTCGCTTCATTCTTTTGATAAAATTGTAAAAATCTAGTATAATAGATAGACTGAAAGTATGAGGTTACTAGATATGAAGATGAAACAAATTAGTGATACAACACTAAAAATCACGATGACTTTAGATGATTTGATGGATCGGGGAATGGAGATTGCAGACTTTCTCGTTCCTCAGGAAAAAACTGAAGAGTTTTTCTATGCTATTTTAGATGAACTGGAAATGCCAGACAATTTCTTGGATAGTGGCATGCTGAGTTTCCGTGTGACGCCAAAACCAGATAAGGTCGATGTCTTTGTGACCAAGTCTAAGATTGACCAAAATCTAGATTTTGAAGATTTGGCGGATCTACCAGACATGGAAGAATTAGCCCAAATGTCGCCGGATGAATTTCTCAGAACCTTGGAAAAGAGCATTGCAGATAAGACCAAGGACGATATTGAGGCTATCCAATCTTTAGAGCAGGTCGAAGCAAAGGAAGAAGAGCAAGAGCAAACAGAAAAGGAAACTGAAAGTAAGAAAGAACCTTATATCTACTATATCCTGCGTTTCGCAAATCTTGCTGACCTAGTTGCTTTTGCAAAGACGGTTAACTACCAGATGGAAACATCTGAACTCTATAAGATGAATGGACACTACTATTTGACAATCTTAGTTGATGTGGAAAACCATCCTAGTCCATATCCAGCCTGGCTCTTGGCTCGTATGCGTGAATTTGCAGACGACAGTGATATCAGTCGTTCAGTCTTGCAAGAGTATGGGCAAATCTTGATCAATCACGATGCGGTTCTCGGTCTTCAAAAAATTCATTCATAGTTTTTAGAAATCAATTTTCATTTATCAGGAAAGACGAATCATGGGATTCGTTTTTTCTTTACCAGACTGAAATAGTGATTTACTATATTAGGAATTTTCGCAAAATTCTGTTATAATGGCTATATCAGAAAATTTCTAGGAGACAAACATGACAGTTAAAATTGCTTTACTTGGATTTGGTACCGTTGCAAGTGGTGTGCCATTCCTCCTAAAGGAAAATGGAGAAAAAATCGTTCAGTCAGCTCATTCGGAGATTGAAGTGGCCAAGGTATTGGTCAAGGATGAAGATGAAAAGAACCGCTTGCTTGCAGCAGGAAATGACTTTAACTTTGTAACCAATGTAGACGATATTTTATCAGACAAGGACATTACTATCGTAGTGGAATTGATGGGGCGTATCGAACCAGCTAAAACCTTTATCACTCGTGCCTTAGAAGCTGGGAAACACGTTGTTACTGCTAACAAGGACCTTTTGGCTATCCATGGTGCAGAATTGTTAGAAATCGCTAAAAATCATAATGTAGCACTTTACTACGAAGCAGCAGTAGCTGGTGGGATTCCAATTCTTCGCACTCTAGCAAATTCATTGGCTTCTGATAAAATCACGCGCGTTCTTGGTGTCGTTAACGGAACTTCTAACTTTATGATGACCAAAATGGTCGAAGAAGGCTGGTCTTATGATGATGCTTTGGCTGAAGCTCAAAGACTTGGATTTGCAGAAAGTGACCCAACAAATGACGTTGATGGGATTGACGCAGCTTATAAGATGGTGATTTTGAGCCAATTTGCCTTTGGCATGAAGGTTGCCTTTGACGATGTAGCCCACAAGGGAATCCGCAACATCACACCAGAAGACGTAGCTGTTGCCCAAAACCTCGGCTATGTAGTGAAATTGGTAGGTTCTATCGAGGAAACTCCTTCAGGTATTGCTGCGGAAGTAACTCCAACCTTCCTTCCTAAAGCACATCCACTTGCCAGTGTGAATGGGGTAATGAACGCTGTTTTTGTAGAATCTATTGGCATCGGTGAATCTATGTACTACGGACCAGGTGCGGGTCAAAAACCAACTGCAACAAGTGTTGTAGCAGATATTGTCCGTATCGTTCGTCGCTTGAATGATGGTACCATCGGTAAAGACTTCAACGAATACAGCCGTGAACTTGTCTTGGCAAATCCAGAAGATGTTAAAGCAAACTACTATTTCTCAATCTTGGCACCAGATTCAAAAGGTCAGGTCTTGAAACTTGCTGAAATCTTTAATGCTCAAGATATTTCCTTCAAGCAAATCCTTCAAGACGGAGAAGAGGGGGACAAGGCGCGTGTAGTCATCATTACACATAAGATCAATAAAGCGCAGCTTGAGAAGGTTTCAGCTGAGTTGACCAAGGTATCAGAATTTGACCTCTTGAATACATTCAAGGTGCTAGGAGAATAAGATGAAGATTATTGTACCTGCAACCAGTGCCAATATCGGGCCAGGTTTTGACTCGATCGGTGTAGCTGTTACTAAGTATCTTCAAATTGAGGTCTGTGAAGAACGAGATGAGTGGTTGATTGAACACCAGATTGGCAAATGGATTCCCCATGATGAGCGCAATCTTTTGCTTAAAATTGCCTTGCAAATTGCGCCAGACTTACAACCGAGACGCTTGAAAATGACCAGTGATGTTCCCCTAGCGCGTGGTTTGGGTTCTTCAAGCTCTGTTATTGTTGCTGGAATTGAACTAGCTAATCAACTGGGCAAGCTCAACTTATCTGACCATGACAAATTGCAGCTGGCGACCAAGATTGAAGGACATCCTGACAATGTGGCTCCAGCCATTTATGGTAAACTCGTTATTGCAAGTTCCGTTGAAGGGCAAGTCTCTGCTATCGTGGCTGACTTCCCAGAATGTGATTTTTTAGCTTATATTCCTAACTATGAATTGCGTACTCGTGACAGCCGTGGTGTCTTGCCTAAGAAATTGTCCTACAAGGAAGCTGTTGCAGCTAGTTCTATCGCCAATGTGGCGGTTGCAGCCTTGTTAGCAGGAGATATGGTGACAGCTGGACAAGCAATCGAGGGGGACCTCTTCCACGAGCGTTATCGTCAAAGTCTGGTCCGTGAATTTGCGACGATTAAGCAAGTAGCCAAAGAGAATGATGCCTATGCAACCTATCTTTCTGGTGCCGGGCCAACAGTTATGGTCTTGGCTTCTCATGACAAGATGCCCAAGATTAAGGCAGAATTGCAAAAGCAATCTTTCAAAGGTAAACTTCATGATTTGAAAGTTGATACCCAAGGTGTCCGTGTCGAAACAAAGTAAAGAATAGAAGATAGGATGGGGAAACTCTTGATTAGAGGGCTTCCTGTCCTTTTTTTGAAAAGAAGTCTAGTTAAAAACTTGATAGAGGAGAAACGAAGATGGCAGAAATTTATCTAGCAGGTGGTTGTTTTTGGGGCCTAGAGGAGTATTTTTCACGAATTTCAGGCGTATTAGCAACCAGTGTCGGCTACGCTAATGGGCAATTCGAAACGACCAATTACCAGCTACTCAAGGAAACAGACCATGCAGAGACTGTTCAAGTGATTTATGATGAGAAAGTAGTGTCACTCAGAGAGATTTTGCTCTATTATTTCCGTGTTATTGATCCCTTATCGATTAATCAACAAGGGAATGACCGTGGTCGCCAATATCGAACTGGGATTTATTACCAAGATGAAACAGACTTGCCAGCTATCTATACAGTGGTGCAGGAGCAAGAGCGCCTGCTTGGTCGAAAGGTTGCAGTAGAAGTGGAGAAACTTCGGCACTACATTTTGGCAGAAGACTACCACCAAGACTATCTTAAGAAAAATCCTTCAGGTTACTGTCATATCGATGTCACAGATGCTGAGAAGCCATTGATTGACGCAGCAAACTATGAAAAGCCTAGTCAAGAAGTGCTGAAGGAAAGCCTAACTGAAGAATCCTACCGAGTAACTCAAGAAGCTGCTACAGAGGCTCCGTTTAGTAATGCTTATGACCAAACTTTTGAAGAGGGCATTTATGTAGACATTACGACAGGTGAACCACTCTTTTTCGCCAAGGATAAGTTTGCTTCAGGTTGTGGTTGGCCAAGCTTTAGTCGTCCAATTTCCAAGGAATTGATTCACTACTACAAGGACTTGAGCCATGGGATGGAGCGAATCGAGGTTCGTTCTCGTTCGGGCAATGCTCATTTGGGTCATGTTTTCACAGATGGTCCTCAGGAATTAGGTGGCCTGCGTTACTGTATTAATTCTGCATCCTTGCGCTTTGTAGCCAAGGATGAGATGGAAGAAGCAGGATATGGCTATCTATTACCTTACTTAAACAAATAAAACTGAGAGGGTAGGGCTTCCCACTTTCTTCATTTCCAGAATAAGAATAGAAGGGATTTATGAAACACTTACTATCTTACTTCAAACCCTATATCAAAGAAGCCATTTTAGCTCCCTTATTCAAGTTACTTGAAGCTGTTTTTGAGCTCTTGGTTCCCATGGTGATTGCTGGGATTGTTGACCAATCTTTACCTCAGGCAGATCAAGGGCACCTCTGGATTCAGATTGGCCTACTCCTTATCTTTGCAGTGATTGGCGTTTTAGTAGCCTTGATTGCTCAATTCTATTCAGCCAAGGCAGCGGTAGGTTTTGCCAAGGAATTGACAAACGACCTTTATCGTCATATTCTTTCCTTACCCAAGAACAGCAGAGACCGTCTGACAACTTCTAGCTTGGTGACTCGCTTGACTTCGGATACTTACCAGATACAGACTGGTATCAATCAATTCCTGCGCCTTTTTTTGCGAGCACCTATTATCGTTTTTGGGGCTATCTTTATGGCCAATCGCATCTCGGCTGAGCTGATTTTCTGGTTTTTAGTTATGGTTGTCATTTTGACAATCGTTATTGTAGGGTTCTCTCGGCTGGTCAATCCTCTCTACAGCAGTCTCAGAAAGAAAACGGACCAACTGGTTCAGGAAACACGTCAGCAATTGCAAGGGATGCGAGTTATTCGTGCTTTTGGTCAGGAAAAACGAGAGTTACAGATTTTTCAAACCCTTAACCAACTCTATGCTAGATTACAAGAAAAGACAGGTTTCTGGTCTAGTTTATTAACACCTCTGACCTATCTGATTGTCAATGGAACCCTCCTCGTTATCATCTGGCAGGGCTACATTTCAATTCAAGGTGGTTTACTCAGTCAAGGTGCCCTCATTGCCCTTATCAACTATCTCTTGCAGATTTTGGTGGAATTGGTCAAGCTAGCTATGTTGATCAATTCTCTCAATCAGTCTTATATCTCAGCTAAACGAATCGAGGAAGTCTTTGCTGAGGCTCCAGAAGATATCCATTCGGAGTTAGAACAAAAGCAAGTTACCAGTAATCAGGTTTTACAAGTCCAAGAATTGACTTTTACCTATCCTGATGCGGCCCAGCCTTCTCTGAGAGGCATTTCCTTTGATATGACTCAAGGGCAAATCCTTGGTATCATTGGGGGAACCGGTTCTGGTAAATCAAGCTTGGTGCAAGTCTTACTTGGTCTATATCCAGCAGATAAGGGAAGCATTAACCTTTATCGAGATGGACGTAGTCCTCTTAATTTGGAGCAGTGGAGGTCTTGGATTTCCTATGTGCCTCAAAAGGTCGAGCTCTTTAAAGGAACTATTCGTTCCAACTTGACTTTGGGTTTCAATCAAGAAGTAACTGGCCAAGAACTCTGGCAGGCCTTGGAGATTGCGCAAGCAAAGGATTTTGTCAGTGAAAAGGAAGGACTTTTGGATGCCCTAGTTGAGGCAGGAGGACGAAATTTCTCAGGTGGACAAAAACAAAGGCTGTCTATTGCTCGAGCAGTATTGCGACAAGCTCCGTTCCTCATCCTAGATGATGCGACCTCGGCCCTCGACACCATTACCGAGTCCAAGCTCTTGAAATCTATTAGAGAAAATCTGCCAAATACGAGCTTAATCTTGATTTCTCAACGGACTTCGACACTACAGATGGCTGACCAGATTCTCCTCTTGGAAAAAGGGGAGCTCCTAGCTGTTGGCAAGCACGATGACTTGATGAAGACTAGCCAAGTCTATCGCGAAATCAATGCATCCCAACATGGAAAGGAGGACTAACATGAGACGACAAACCGCAAACCAGACGCTCAAACGTTTGGCCATAGATTTAGCAAGCCATCCCTTCCTCCTTTTCCTAGCCTTTCTAGGAACTATTGCCCAAGTTGCTTTATCGATCTACCTACCTATCTTGATTGGGCAGGTCATTGACCAGGTCCTAGTAGCTGATTCTTCACCAGTTTTTTGGCATATTTTCATTCAGATGATCTTGGTAGTCATAGGAAATACTCTGGTACAATGGGCCAATCCTCTTCTTTATAATCGTCTAATCTTCTCTTATACCAGAGACTTGCGAGAGCGAATCATCCATAAACTCCATCGGTTACCGATTGCTTTTGTGGATCGGCAGGGCAGTGGAGAGATGGTCAGTCGTGTGACTACAGATATAGAACAGTTGGCAGCTGGCTTGACCATGATCTTTAACCAATTTTTCATTGGCGTCTTGATGATTTTGGTTAGCATTCTAGCCATGCTTCAAATTCATCTCCTCATGACCCTCTTGGTCTTGCTGTTGACGCCCCTGTCCATGGTGATTTCACGCTTTATTGCCAAACGCTCCTATCATCTCTTCCAGAAGCAAACAGAGACCAGGGGGATTCAGACTCAGTTGATTGAAGAATCGCTTAGCCAGCAGACTATTATCCAGTCCTTCAATGCTCAGACAGAGTTTATCCAAAGACTACACGAGGCGAATGCCAACTACTCAGGCTATTCTCAGTCAGCCATCTTTTATTCATCAACGGTTAATCCTTCAACTCGCTTTGTTAATGCACTCATCTATGCTCTTCTTGCTGGAGTAGGAGCTTATCGTATCATGATGGGTTCAACCTTGACCATTGGGCGTTTAGTAACTTTTTTGAACTATGTTCAGCAGTACACTAAGCCCTTTAACGATATTTCTTCTGTTCTAGCCGAGTTGCAAAGTGCTCTCGCTTGCGCAGAGCGCGTCTATGCTGTCTTAGAAAGTCCAGAGGTAGCTGAAACAGGTAAGGAAGTCTTGACCAGCGACCAAGTCAAGGGAGCTATTTCCTTTAAACATGTTACTTTTGGCTACCATCCAGAAAAAATCTTGATTAAGGATTTGTCTATCGATATCCCAGCTGGTAGCAAGGTGGCCATCGTTGGTCCGACAGGTGCTGGTAAGTCAACTCTTATCAATCTCCTCATGCGTTTTTATCCTATTAACTCGGGAGATATCTTGTTAGATGGGCAATCTATTTATGATTATACCCGAGCGTCATTGAGACAGCAGTTTGGCATGGTGCTCCAAGAAACCTGGCTCAAGCAAGGGACCATTCATGACAATATTGCCTTTGGAAATCCTGATGCTAACCGGGAGCAGGTGATTGCTGCTGCAAAAGCAGCCAATGCAGACTTCTTTATCCAACAGTTACCCCAAGGCTATGATACCAAACTGGAAAATGCAGGTGAATCTCTCTCTGTCGGTCAAGCTCAGCTCTTGACCATCGCGCGTGTCTTTCTAGCAATTCCCAAGATTCTCATCCTAGATGAGGCGACTTCCTCTATTGATACGCGGACAGAAGTGCTGGTACAGGATGCCTTTGCCAAACTCATGAAAGGACGGACAAGCTTTATCATCGCCCACCGTTTGTCAACCATTCGAAATGCTGACCTTATCCTTGTGATGAAAGAGGGTAACATTATTGAACAGGGAAATCATGATGAGCTCATGGCAGCAGAAGGTTTCTATGCTGATCTTTATAATAGTCAGTTTACGG
>ERZ772945.1821-NODE-1821-length-14221-cov-9.693633_pt1 | contig 14221 bp, 22 predicted proteins | sample MGYA00511681_ERZ772945 | MGnify/ENA primary metagenome ERZ772945 (study PRJEB29015, sample SAMEA2737943) | human oral metagenome | biome: human oral; feature: human-associated habitat; material: dental | place: China | collected 2143 ...
TTATCGGCTCTCATGTTGGGCCCGGTATGGTTGCGGTTGTCTTTTGGGGTACCGACCGCCGCGAGAAGCTCTCTCTTGCCGATAAGATTGCAAGTAAGGTTCGCGGTAACAAGCAATAGTACGTAATTGTTTTATGCGGGTAAAAATGAATGGATTTACCATAAGCGGTTGCTTTGTATATGAAAGGGTTTACGCATGTTGTTAGGCAAAAGTTCCAAAATCGCCTTTATTGGTACGGGAATAATGGGTGCGCCCATTGCAGAGCATATTCTTGATGCCGGATACGATGTGACGGTATACACAAGAACACGATCTAAGGCTGAGGGACTTCTCGCCAAGGGAGCTCATTGGGCTGACGGTGTTGTCAATGCCGTTACCGATGCCGATGTGATTTTTACTATGGTCGGGTATCCGAGCGACGTTGAGGATGTCTATCTCTCTTCTGACGGCATTCTTCGTGCGAGTAAACGTGGAGCTTGGATGATTGATTTGACAACTTCGTCTCCACAGTTGGCTCGCGATATTCATGATGCCGCAGAGATTGACGATAAACACGCAATAGATTGTCCGGTTACCGGTGGTGAGGCCGGTGCAAAGTCCGGAACGCTCACGCTTATCGCTGGGGCTAAAGAGAAAGATATTGAGCCCATACGAGCGCTTCTTGAAACGTTTTCCGCAAAAATTTATTGCATGGGCAAGGCAGGTATGGGTCAAATCGCCAAATTGTGCAATCAGGTTTCCCTTGCGTCTTGCATGATTGGCTATGCAGATGCGATGGCTCTTGCCCAGCAAGGAGGACTGGATGTCAGACAGACACTTGAGATGATTGCGTCCGGCATGGGCTCTTCTCGCGCACTTCAAGAACTTGCACCCAAGTCTCTCGAGGGTGATTTTACTCCCGGATTTTTGGCCGAGCACTTCCGCAAAGATATTGCGCTGGCACTTGCACAATCTGAGGATTTGGATATTACGCTTCCGGGTACCGAGACGGCATTTGCCCTCTTTGACATGCTGTGTCAAGTGGGAGGATCTCGTATGGGTACGCAAGCTCTTACCCTTTTGTATAGTGATGAACAAACGGGAACTGCCGCCGGGATTGATTGGTCGCTGCTTGATTCCAAAGAAGAGGAGTGCGGTCATCACCACGAGAAGGGCGACTGCTGCGGCGAACATCATCATGAAGGCCACGATTGCTGCGGTGGTCACCACCACGAGGATGGTGATTGCTGCGGCGGTCACCACCATGACAGTCATGAGCACACCTGCGATCACCATCATAAACACTAGAAAGTAGCAACATTGAGCGATATAACAACCCCACAGAGTTCCATTGCGGTATTTATTGATTATGAAAATTTTCCGGTAGGTTCCAATGGGTCTCGAGATGCCTTAAAGCTTGTTTTTGAGCGGCTTGTTGACAAAGGGCGAATTACCATAAAGCGCGCTTACTGCGATTGGAGCCGCCACGAGGCGGTAAAGCCCGCCCTGCACGAGCTTGGCGTTGAGCTTATTGAGATTCCTGATAATTCCCAAAAAGGGAAAAACTCTGCCGATATTCATTTGGCTGTTGATGCACTGGAGGCATGTCTTACCAAAGATCACATCGATACCTTCGCTATCCTTTCAGGAGATTCGGATTTTTCTCCCTTGGTGGCAAAGCTCAAGGAGTATGACAAAACCGTTATTGGTATTGGACGTAAAAAGGGAACGGCATCCCTGCTTGAAAATGTATGTGATGAGTTTATCTTTTATGAAGATATTGCAGAAAAGGAGAAGTTTAGCGCGGTTACCCGTTTTCCAAGCTATAAGAATAAAGTCGCAAAGGATAAACAGAGCTGCTATAAGCTCCTGTTCCAGACAATTGATTCACTCCAAAGCGAAAATGACCAGGCAATTTATGCCTCACAGCTCAAGCTGACTATGAAACGCAAGCGCCCCGATTTCTCTGAAACGACATATGGATATCGTACGTTTACTGCTTTACTTCAGGAAGCTTCGCGATTAGGATTTATTAAAATTCATAAGGATGAAAAAACCGGAACAATGGTAGACGGTTTTAGTGATGAGTAGGCCGAAGAGCAGAGAAAGGAATTGCTTCGATGGCTACCAAAAAAGAGACTGATAAGAAGGTCGTTGAGAAAGCCAGCCATAAGGACGGCGAGAAGACCGATAAAAAGAGTAAGAAGGCCTCTGGGACTACTGAGAAGTCTACTGCTAAGAAAGGTGCAGCTAAGGAGTCCGCAGCCAAGAAGCCTGTTGCTAAGAAAGTTGCAGCTAAGAAGGCTTCCGCTAAGAAGCCTGCGGCTAAAAAGTCTTCCAAAGAAGAGCCCTCTAAAGAAAAGGCTTCTAAAGGAGAATCTTCTGCTTCGGTAAATCCCACAAAAAAGGATTCAAAATCAAAGGGCCTCACCGCTGCTCAGAAGAAAGAAATTGAGTCCTTTATTGAGAGTCTTTCAAACCCGAGCCGTCGCCGGCGTCAAGAAGCAGCTCATGAAATTGCAGAAATTGCACAAACAACTCCTGAAGCATTTGAAGGTAGGGTTGAAGATCTTATTGATGCTCTGTATCGACCAGAAGCACAGACTCGTTGGGAGATTCTTGCCGCTTTGGCAAACCTAAGCGAGCTCTATGGGAATGAAGTTATCAAGGCGTTTGACGGTGCGGAGGCATCACTTTTTGATGACACTTCATCAACGGTTCGTCTTGCGGCGTTTCTGTTTTTGACACGCTATGGTGCAACATCGCAAAAGCATTCCGATCAGGCATGGCCTCTTTTGAATGAGGCAATTCAGTGCTACCACGGTGATGCAGAATACTATGACATGCTTGTCGGAACTTTGAATTTTGCGAAAGGCGCCGTTTCTAAAGAGACGAAAGCAGCCCTTAAAGAGCGTTTTGCGTTCGACGCAGAAAATGCAACGGGGTATATACAGAAATTCTCTGTCGAGATTGTTGCGGCCGCTCAATAGCTTTATTTTGCTGCAAGAAGTTCTTCTCGCCACGGTGGGCGTAAGGAGAAGAGAGCATGTATATGTGAAGGAGAGTGTGCGTGAGGTACACAACCCTTCACAATAGGGTACACTTCTTACGGTTCTTACAAAGTAAGTAATTGAAATACGCAATGTATGAGTATGAAAGGTTTGTTATGCCAAACGTAGATGTAAAGCACATGAATACCAAAATTGTGCTGCCTGTGGCGATTGTGGTTGCTCTCGTTATTGGAGTGGTAATTGGTCATTTCCTTCCCATTCCGGGAGGAGTCGGAGCCACTTCAGTACTCGGTAAGACCACTGTTTCCGAAGCTGAGCTTGATTCTCCTATTGGTTCATACACGGTTGACGGAAAGACTGAAAACATCACCGCTCGACAGGTTCTTGATTCCTCAACCGGCGTAGATAGCGCTAAGCAGAAAGACGGTACGTATACGCTTCCGTCCATGGATAAGGCTTTTACCTATGCCCGCAATCAGGTTATTCTCAAGGGTGCTGAGGCGGCTGGTTTTTCTGCATCCGACGATGAGATAAGCGAATACGCCAAGAAGAACCTTCAGACCGACGACTATGAGGCTATCGGTAAGCAGTATGGATTTTCAGCTGATGCCACCAAGGAACTTCTCCGCCAGGCGGTAGTCATACAGAAGTATCGCGAGTCCGTTATTACTACCAAACTTCCTGCTACTCCTACCATGCCAACCGCACCATCCGACGGCAATCAAGATACGGCAACCGCGGATTATGCCAAGTACATTATCGATCTTGCAGGCGATGAATGGAGTGCCGATAAGAACACGTGGGCTTCTACCGATGGTCCTTATTACAAGGCGCTGAATGGCTATTCCATTTCTAACGATTCTGCAACGTATGAGGCAGCTTTGGCTGCTTACAAGGTTGCCGGCAGCAACTACCAGCAGGTGGCAGCTCAGGCAACTGCAGAGTGGCGCAACGCGGCAAATAAATTGCTCGAAAAGTCCTCCGTGTCTATCTACTCTCTCGCACTATAGTCTGAGTTTTGGTGGTTTATGCTCTGCGATGTGTGTCGTGTAATTTTTAGGGCAAAATCATGTAGCTACTAATCCATAAAACCTGTAATCAGTACCATGATTACAGGTTTTATTTTGGAGATGGGAAGCGTGATGAAGGTTGTAATAAGCGCGTGTCTGCTTGGCTTTCCTGTTCGATATGATGGCGGTGCAAAAACATCTCGTGCGGTTCAGGAGCTTGCTTCAAAAGTTGAAGCAATGCACTTGTGTCCGGAGGTTCGCTCCGGACTGCCAACTCCACGTCCGCCTGCAGAACAGCGGGATGGCCGTATATGGCTTAAGGACGGCACTGAGGTTACTGACAGCTTTCAGAAAGGAGCGCTCTGCTCCCTTGCCACCGCTCAAGAATTTGGAGCAACGCTTGCCGTTTTGAAGGCTAAAAGCCCGTCTTGCGGCGTACATGAGGTCTATGATGGTACATATTCAGGAAGACTCATTCCCGGTGAGGGTATTTTTGCCCGTCACTTAGAAGAGGAGGGGATTTGTGTGGTTACCGAGAAGACCGTTGAAGAGATAAAGCCATCAGTTGAGCATCCTGTTGCTCTTGTGTTGGGAACCGGTCTTGGACATTTAGCAAACCTCGTAAAGCCGGTGCGTCGCATTGATTACCGTGATATTGAGGGGTTTCCGGTAGATGCCCAGCCGGTTACCGGACATAGCTTTGAGGCTACCATAGGAACCATTGACGGCGTTCCCGTTGTGGTATATCCGGGTCGAGTACATCTCTACCAGGGATATTCTGCAGCCGAAGTAACGGCATTAGTGCAGCACGCACATCATTTGGGCTGTCGCGATATCATTTTTGCAGGTGCCACGGGAGCCGTTCCGGGAAATGCCGGCACCGGTCTTGGCATTATTACCGACCAGATTAACCTTACCGGCACCAATCCTCTTGCTGAGTGGGCCGGTCTCAAGAATGTTGAAACTCCCTTTGTTGATATGAATGATGCGTATTCTCCCTATCTCCGTACGCTTGCACGAGGAGTCGCCGATGATTTGGGTATTACGGTAGAGGAAGGGATTTTTGCCGGTCTTCTCGGTCCTAACTTTGAGACACCGGCAGAAGTGAATATGTTACGAGCCATGAATGTCTCATACACAGGCGTTTCAACGGCGCTTGAAGTTATTATGGCTCGCGCGCTGAACATGAATGTGTTGGGGCTTACACTGGCTGCCAATCCCGCCGGTGCTCGGGGTACTACGCACAAGAGCGTTCTTGAAGCAGCGGAGCACTACGCGGATGATTTTGAGCGGCTTGTGAGGGGTATTTTGCGTCTTCTCTAAATTATGGCTTGAAATGCGCCGGTGTTCCCCGTATAGTTGTTAGCCGCACATGCTTGTATGGTCTGCCGTACGAGATCTTGCAATGCAGCGTGTGCCAGCTTAGCTCAGTTGGTAGAGCACCGCTCTCGTAAAGCGGGGGTCACCAGTTCAAGTCTGGTAGCTGGCTCCATAAAAGAGCAGGCAGCGGCTTTGTAGTCGCTGCCTTTTGCTTTCTTTTCCGAATTTTTTCCGAATTTTTTCCGAAAATTCTGGGATTACCCGGTTTTTACTTTTTAGTTACTTGCACGTTACCGGACACGCTACTTTCGTTTTGCCAATCATCACGGTAGCGGTCTCCATTGATTTCTCTACGATGTAATAGACGGCTGCACGCTTTTTCTCGCCGACTTTGCAGGACAGAAACGCCCCCGCAGCCGCCTCATATTGCCCATAATCCGCCGCGCTATTGAGTGGGCTAAGGCTGATACCGTCTGCGTCTTTGACAGTCATTGCCTGCTGTAAATCAATATCGTCAGGGTTGTACTGGTCTTTGTATGACACATTTTCAAGAAGCATCAGAAGGGCGCCAACTGTTTGTGTGTCGCTCACCTTATCGGTGCTGTATTCCCCGGTATAACGTTCTCTTATATCGTCGCTTGTCTCAAATCCTTTTACCGTGATTTTAATATCGCCGTATTTTGTTGTTGCGGATACCTCTTCATCAATGTTAGCGGTTTTCTCTTGCTCTTTCTCTTTTGGCTTCTCTTCTTTCGGAGTGTCTGTAGCCTTCTCTTCGGCCTTCTTGCTTGTTTCTTGCTTCTGAGAACATCCGGCCATGAGCGCCGCCCCAGTAAGTCCCGCAAGACCGATAAAGCCTCTTCTTGTGATGTTTTCCATACGTTTCCCCTTTCGCTTGTTTAACTCAACTCTATCCGATTTCGTGTGGTGACTGATACCACACGACAACACCGCATATAGTAAGTGTGTCGGTGTCTACTCTCTCTACGATGGTATCACTATAGCCGGTATCCCAACTGTCGATGCCGAGCGTGACACAATCAGCGCCAAAGTATACGCGGCGCACGATTGGCGTTGCCTCTTTGACAGAAACAAGAGCAAGCGCACCGTCAGAGGGTTTACGAGCTACATCTACGATGACATGAGCACCTACTGGTATTACACGATTAACTCCCGCATCAGATACGACATAGGCGCGTAGATCAGTATGCTTGCGGTTAAGCTGGCAAGGTATTGGCACTTTATCAAGGTCTCCTCCGAGCGGCGGCGCATATGTGACCAGCGGGAAACCTAGATATTCCTCGTGTGGGTGCCATTCCGGATCCTCGTCAAGCCCTAAGAGCCACGAAGCCGTGCAACCATGCTCAAGGCATATACGCTTGATTACGGTATCGACAAGCGGCACAGTGCCTTCTTCGTAGTCCGTATAAGCTGCTTCCGTCACGCCTAAGAGCGCAGCAAACTCACGACGCGACATCTTGCCCCGCAAGTTGCGCAAGCGGTTTCTATGCTCTTTAGGATTGCCGCCGAGGTCTCGACTATCAAAGACATATTCCGAGCCTAAGAGTGACGCAAGGCTTACGCCGTATGCACGCGCAAGGATGATGACGTAATCGACGCGCGGTATTACCTCGTCGCGCTCCCACATCCATATAGTCTTTTCGGTTTTGTTACATAGTTTTGCGGCTTTTACAAGCGATATACCAGCGTTAACGCGGTATTGCTTGAGGCGGCTGCCGAGCGTAATTATAGGTTCCATATTCTCCTTTTATGTAGGTTTTGTGATTTGCTTGCTGTAAAAAATGTAATGAGTACATTACATAAATGTAATGTTTTGTACATTGAGATTTGCATACTAGGTCATGTAATCATTCATGGCCGCCCCTATTTTTAAGCTCTAAATGGTATGTTTGTTCCATGATGCCGCCTTTTCTCGTGGCTTGATAGTACATATGTTTAACTCAGCTTTTAATTCTTGTCCGGTTCATGTCGTAAAACGAACATGTGTTCTTTGACAAGAGAATTACCCATCTTCTAACGCCTTTGTAGCAGCCTTTATCCGCGCGAGTGCTTCATTAAGTTCCTGCTCGTTTTTTCGCATTTGCTCGGTGACCTCATTGCCCGCAAGCTCGTCAAGAGTACAGCCAAGAGCGCGGCATATCTTAAACGCCATATCGAGTGGGAGATTTGTTATTTCGCGCTCCCAATTGCTGACCATATCGCCGGTTACTCCTAGGGTTTCTGCGAGTTCTTCCTGAGTAATCTTTTGCGCTTTACGAATCTCTTTTAGTCTTAACTTGTAATCCATATTGAGACCTCCTTTACAAGCACTAATTTTACTCTATTCGTAAAAATCCGCAATAAATATGAAAAAAATCGCTTTACATCCGTTAAAAATACGATTATATTAGTAGTCGTTCCGTAAATACTACGGATTCCCGCACCTTGAAAACCGTATAACCGGACGTGACGCAAGCCGGGGGAGCCGGAAGCGCCCGCCGTCCGCATGTCGTCAGCCCTCACGAGAAGAGCTGTCAGAACTTCTGTCTATTTCATCAAAAAAGAAAGGAAAAGCATGGAAATCAAACCCGATCTATCCGAACGCTTAAAAGTCGCTCGAGCAAAGAGAGATTACACACAGGGCGCACTCGCTCGCCTGAGCGGCGTATCTGTGACAACAATCTCAGAGATTGAGCACAAGCCCGGTCGCAATGTCAACCTTTACACCGTTCGCGCCCTTGCTGATGCTCTCGGGGTGTCTACAGCGTGGCTCTGTGGTTTTGATGACTAAGAGATTGTAAATGCCCAGAAAAAATATCCAACAAAAAAGCCCGCGGGGCAGGCGGGCTGCTCACCCAGAAAGGGGTTAAACATGAGCAATACCAGTATACAAGTTTTTAGCAATCCCGAATTTGGCGAAATTCGCACAACAGGCGATTCAGAGCATATCGAGTTCATCGTTAAAGATGTATGCGACTTCTTCGGCATTACAAACAGAAACCGAATAATGCAACAGCTTGACGCTGACGAAAAGGGGGGTACGCGAATCGCTACCCCTGGCGGCGAACAAGAATTTCGCACTGTAACTGAAGCAGGGCTATATCATCTTTTGTTTATTTTGCAGCCAAAAGAAGCACGAGGAATTGACCAAAGAGAGATTGATTTTAAGTTTGAGCGTATTCATCGTTTCAAGCGTTGGGTTACTCACGAAGTTCTGCCATCTATTCGTCGCTCTGGCGGTTACATCGCTACAAACGGAACAGAAACGAACGAGGAGCTTCTCGCACGAGCAGTTCTAGTCGCGCAAGACGCTATCAAGCGCAAAGACGAGCAAATAGCTGAGCTTGAGCCAAAAGCACGCTTTGCCGATGCCGTAGCGGCCTCTGATGGCACCTGTCTTGTTGGCGAGCTTGCAAAGATGCTGCGGCAGGAGGGTGTTGAGATTGGTCAAAACCGCCTGTTTGAGTGGATGCGCACAAGTGGATACCTTGGCAATTCCGGCAGCAACCGCAATGTGCCGACGCAAAGAGCGATGGAGCAGGGTCTTTTCCGTATCAAAGAGACGGTGATTACACATGCTGACGGTCATACGTCGATCAACCGCACGCCAAAAATAACCGGAAAAGGTCAGACGTATTTCATTCGCCGCTTTTTGAGCGACGAAGAGTATGCGTAAGCCTACTAACGAAGATGTTATATCAGTCGCCGAAGCCGCCGCGCTCCTAGGCATGTCGGAGCGCTCAATCGCTCGCGCATGTCAGCGTGGCGAGTTAGTTGGTATCAAAGTTGGCAGAAGATGGCTGATCAATCGCACAAGGCTGTATAGCGGCCTCGGATTTGAGTCCGCAAAAAAAGGAGAAGAAGATGTTAGATAAGATACGGAGCGTACTTGCAGAGTGTAAGGACGCTCTTATTTTTGAGGCAATTATAGTTTTTGCCATGATTACTGCAAGTATCGTAGAGAATACTAATCTTGTCGATTGGCTCTTTATCCCGGCAGTTGCCGTACTTGTCGCACTAGTCGTAGTAGGCGTGGCATATCCCTGGTGTGCTCGTCGCCAGCAAGATGCGGTGATTAATGATGACCGGGATTGATTTTTACGTGCCATTTGCTCACGGATTGCAGCGAGCAAGGTCAGGACAGGGGCATATGTACGATACCAAGCGCAATAAACTTGACAAATTTGAGATACAGGCGGCCTTTCGCACGGAGGAAATAGCCAAGCGCATTACTTTTTTCGCAAAAAAAGGCACCCCCGTACGCCTAAAAGTCGATGTGTACTTGCCTCTTGCAAAGAGTACGCCGACAAGCTTAACAAGCGCACCAAATGTGCGCAAACCTGACCTCGATAATGTCGTAAAACTCGTGTTAGACGCCCTAAATGGTGTCGCGTGGGAAGATGACCAGCAGGTTAACTGCATTTTTGCCAAAAAACTTGAGCGGAGAAGATTCGGAAATCCACATACGCACATACGCGTGGAATACCAGAAGGAAGAGGAAAGTCATGTCTAAAAAAGAGCAAGTGCAAGATGTCGAAGCTGAGGTAATCAAGCCGCCAGCGGTACTAACAGAGGCCGATAAGTGGCTATCAGCTACGACAGCCAAGGCGGACGAAATTGCTAAGCAATACAAGCCTCATGAAATCACTACAGCGCAGGAGTACAAGGACGCAAAGCAAGCGCGGGCATTTTTACGCAAGGAAATAGCCGCTATTGAGGCCGAGCGCAAAGACCAGACGCGCGAAATCGAGAATACTCTCGCACGCTTTAAGAGCGGCGCGAAGGCTGCTATAGCACGGCTCTTGGAGCTGGACGAGAGCTACAAAGGCAATCTCGATGCGTGGGACGAGCGCTGCATTGCCGAGCGTAAATTGACGCTCGCCGAAGAGTACGCCAGCTATGCGCCAGACCTTGCAGAGCCGCTTGAGGGGCAGGACGCGCCATTGGTGCCGTTTTCGCGGCTTGAAGGTAAGTATGCCTCCGAGGGCAAGTGGTACAACCGCTCTACCAGCGAAAAAGCAGCGATTGAGGACATGCAAAAGCGCGTGGAGAAGATTGCCGCAGACGACCACACGATAGACCAGCTCGACATGACCGACGCAGAGCGCACCGAGCTAAAAGCGGAATACTTCGCCACGCTCGATTTTGCACAGTCTATGAGCGCAGCTACTCAGCGCCGCGAAGCCCGCAAGCGCGCGGAAGCGCTTGAGCAGGAGCGCCTAGCTCGTCAGGCATGGGAGCAGGAGCAGGCAGCACAGCAGCAAGCCGCAGAGCCGGAGCCGATGCCGGAGGTAGCAGTACAGCCAGCACCGGTCGCGCAAGCGGCACCGGAGCCGGTAGCAACACCGGAGCCGGTAGCAACACCGGCGGAAATCACATCGGTCTTTGTGCTTGAGGTTGAGGTCACACCTACACAAAAGGCGGCACTTATCAGCTATCTCAAGGCGCAGGGAATCCACGGAAGAATTAAAAGGAGCTAAAGATGACAGGTCAAATTGTAAAGTCAGATTCACAGCGCGGCGCAGATGTGGTTCGCGCGCAGGTCAATCAGATACAGTACCTTATGCGCGATGTCCTGCAAAAGGGTACGCACTACGATACCATCAAAAATTGTGGACCAAAGCCGGTACTTTTACAGCCTGGTGCTGAAAAAATTGCCTACATGTTTAAGCTCGTCCCAAGCTACGAGGTAAGCCGCACAGAGCTTGAGGGAGGTCATCGCGAGTATGACATCACCTGTACGCTTACTGACAAGGACGGTCAAGCAGTAGGCGTAGGCATTGGGCTTTGTTCAACGCTTGAGAAAAAATACCGCTACCGCAAAGACTGGCATACCGGCCAGCAGGTCGAGAATCCCGATATAGCAGACGTATATAACACAGTGCTCAAGATGGCCAAGAAACGCGCCTTTGTCGATGCAGTACGCTCCACAACGGCGGCCAGCGACATCTTTACGCAAGACGTAGACGAGGAGAGCATGCAGCCGCAGCCCGTACAGTCGGCGACTGATCTCAGCGAGCTGAGACAGCTCTATAAGCCGTGGTGTGAGGCGATGGGCTACGACACAGCAAGCGGAATGCAGACCCTGCTCAGCATTACCGGCGCGGCCAGCATGGAGACCATGAGCGCCGACCAGGTTGCTGCGGCCTTATCAGCGATGCGACAGGACATCGCAGACGCCGAGCAGCAAACAGAGGCCGCGCCCGACGACGCAGAAGCGCAAGTGATATATGAGGAGGAGGAATTTTAATGGCTGTGAAAGGCTACAAAGCATTTAATTCCGACCTCACATGCCGCGGCATGCAGTACGAGGTCGGTAAAGAGTATACACACGATGGCGATATATCGCTGTGTGAGCAGGGCTTTCATTTTTGCGAGCAGCTTACCGACTGCTATCAATACTACAATTCTAAAAGCCGCATCTGCGAGGTTGAAGCCTTAGGCGAGGTCAAGACCGACGATACAAAGAGTGTGACCGACCATATACGTATCGTGCGTGAGCTGACACGAGAGGAGATAGTAGCGCTGGCGAATGTTGGCGTCGATAATACGGGTGTCTGCAACTCCGGGGACTGCAACTCCGGGAACCGCAACTCCGGGGACTGCAACTCCGGGGACTGCAACGTTACTAATTTTTCTTCCGGCGTACTCTGCACCGAGAAGCCTGAATGCCTGATTTTTGATAAGCCATCAGGTATGACTCTGCGCGAATGGCGAGAGACCAAGGCGGCATACCTCATGTGTTGCATCCACTTTGGCACAACCGAGTGGGTATGCGAGGAGCGGATGACAGATGACGAAAAGGCAGAAAATCCACAGCATGAGATACTCGGCGGATACCTCAAGGAGTACCCAGAGCCGCACTATGCCTTCGCCGAGTGGTGGGATGCACTCACTGAGGACGAGCGCGACGTCATCAAGGCAATTCCCAATTTCGATGCCGACAAGTGGTACCAGATTACCGGGATTGACTTGAGAGGAGAGCACAATGAGTAGTGATATTAAGGTTGAGATTGGATCTGCACATGCTCTTAGCAATGATCTAAAGCTGGCGTGCGGGTGGTGCGACCAAAACGGAAATTACGATACAGGTATGGTCAGTGTCGATGTCTTGCGACTTAGAAAATGGCTTGAGATGGTAACCCTGCTTGATTTAGGGAGGTAGCCAGAGTGATGAATGATTCCCTGTTTACGTCAAATCGCGATGATTGGGAGACACCACGAGCGCTTTTTGACAAGCTCAACAGCACTTATCACTTTACGCTCGATCCTTGCTCGACAGATACCAACGCAAAATGCAAAAAGCATTACACCATCAAAGATGATGGACTTGCTCAGTCGTGGGCTGGCGAGCGCGTCTTTTGCAACCCCCCCTATGGCAGAGAAATCGGCCAGTGGGTTAAAAAATGCTACGAGGAGTCGCAGCAAGGTACGCACATAGTGCTACTCATACCTGCACGTACCGATACGACGTACTTCCACGACTACATTTACGGAAAAGCACACATTGAGTTTTTGCGAGGACGGCTTAAGTTCGAGCTTGACGGAGTACCGGCGCAAAGCGCCCCTTTTCCGTCAATGCTCGCATTTTATGGCTTTAAGACGCTAAAGCAAGCCGCTCTACCAGCAGAGGACTATATCGACAATCAAACACTTGCCCTGGCAACGTAAAGGAGGAGCCATGATGACAGAAGGTGAATACATCATTGGTACCGACAGCAACAGTGGGCATTGGCTCATAGATGAACCAATCGTGAGATGTCGAGATTGCATCTACTACGATACCGTGCATCTTGATTGTGCGCGTCAAGGCTGGTCAGACTGTGAGAGAGACGGCTTTTGCTCATGGGGCAAGATGAAGGAAGAAAAATGCGTAGATGTGAAAATTGCGTACATGTAAGATGTTTCCTCGCGCCCGCCCCCGGCCTGCCTGATATATGGCTATGCAAAGCCCGCGGCGACGAAATACTGCTGTATCCAATTCTGCGTGCGCTCACATGTCGAGCGTATGAGAGTCGGTACAGATTACAAATCAAAAATCAAGAAGCCCATCTAGCAGGTACCAACTTTGGCATCTGTTTCATCGACGATTTGTCAAGCATTAAAACCCATAAAGCGGTTGAAAAAGCGAGGCTTGATAGCCTCCAAGCCGCACGCTCTGAGTTTGAGAAGCGCACCGGATATACCCGAGAAGAAAAGTGAGGGCACAATGAATCACAAGTCCACTAAGCAACCAGGTGAAAAGCTTACACAGCTGATCTCCAAGCGACCCGATCTACCGATATACAAGATGGGCAAATCGTATTACGGAGAGACCGATGACTGCTTCGTCCTTGAGCTTACCGGCGCTTGCCTTGGCGAGTGGTGGGAGTACGAAACTATGGTCTTTAACGATCGCGATGATGTCGTAGACCTCCTTATGAGCGATGGTGATATGAGCGAGCGCGAGGCAGAAGCCACCGTGGACAGTCTGCCGCACGGTGAGTGTATATGGCTTTTGATGGACTACGCGTCCCTATGATTGGCTAAGAAGAGGTGAAAAATGCAGGTAAAGCCTATTGTTAAGTACAAGTAAAAAAGGAGGACAAATGACATTTAATTTCGGCGCACCGCAGATCATATATATGATACTAACGACGCTTGGTATCGTAATCGCTTGCGTAAATCATGGCAAAGAGCGCGAGCCATATAACGCATATATCCAGCTTATAAGCGCAATCATTACGACTGCGCTTCTTGCGTGGGGAGGTTTTTTCTCATGAGTATTAACAGAGTAAATATTTCGGGCAACCTTACGCGCGATGCTGAGCTTAGAGCATCGGCGACAGGTACGTCGATACTATCGTTAGGCGTCGCTGTTAATGATCGCCGCAAGAACCCTTCTACAGGCGAATGGGAGGA
>ERZ772945.1822-NODE-1822-length-14213-cov-15.201582_pt1 | contig 14213 bp, 10 predicted proteins | sample MGYA00511681_ERZ772945 | MGnify/ENA primary metagenome ERZ772945 (study PRJEB29015, sample SAMEA2737943) | human oral metagenome | biome: human oral; feature: human-associated habitat; material: dental | place: China | collected 2143 ...
GGCCGCGGCCGCGCGGGACAGTCGGGCGCCAGTGCGCGGCGATGGGCTCAGCGGCTGCGGACGATTCCTGCCCGGACGGCGTCGGCGGCCTCGTCGCCCAGCATCTGGCGCACCAGCTCGAGGCCGAGGTCGAAGGCCGTCCCCGCGCCGCGGCTGGTCGTGATGGCGCCGTCCACGACGACGGGTTCCTCCTCGGCGGTGGCGCCGCCCTGCGCGATGGCCTCCATGAACGCGGGGTTCGCGGTGGCGCGGCGGCGGTCCAGGACCCCCAGTTCGGCCAGGATGGACGGCGCGGCGCAGATCGCGGCGACCGGCTCCCCCGCGTCGGCGCGGCGCAGGACCTCCACGGGGACGGCGGGGCACGCCTTGAGGTGCAGGGTTCCGGGCATGCCGCCGGGCAGGTAGAGCAGGTCGTAGTCCGCCAGTTCCACATCGGCGATCAGCGCGTCCGCGATGATGCGGATCCGGTGGGAGCTGACGACCTCGAGGGACTGCGAGACCGAGACGAGGTCGGCGCGGATCCCGGCGCGGAAGAGGGCGTCCACGACGGCCAGGGCCTCCACCTCCTCGCATCCGGCGGCGAGCAGGACGGCGGCCTTCTTGTCGGTGGCGAGCTGTGGGGGTGTCGGCATGGCGGCTCCTTCGCAGGGCGGGACGGGTGGTTGCGCGACCAGGCTACGCCACTTCGCACCGCACCCACGATTGTCCGGTAAACGACGGTCGGGGGCCCGATCCCGGCACGGGCCCCGCCGCACATACTCCGAGCGCGGGGCCTCCGCTGGCTCCTGGCAGCGCCCGCCCCGGTCCCGCCCGCCTACTCCGAGCGCAGGGCCTCCACCGGATCCTGGCGGGCGGCCCTCGTAGCCGGGACGAGGCCGGCGAAAACGGTGAGCCCCACCGACACGGCGATGAGCGCCAGAGCCGCCAGGAGCGACAGCTGCGCGATGTCGTGCACGTCGAACGCCGAGGAGACGACGGCGTTGACGAGGGCGCACAGGCCGTAGGTGACCCCCACCCCCATGACGCCCGCCAGGAACCCCTCGATCACGGTCTCGGCGTTGAACACGCGGGACACGTCGCCCTTGGAGGCGCCTATCGACCGCAGGATGCCGATCTCCTTGCGCCTCTCCAGCACGGAGATGTAGGTGATGATCGCGATCATGATGGAGGAGACCACCAGGGAGATGGACACGAAGGCGATGAGCAGCCAGGAGATGACGTCGATGATGCTGGTGACCGAGCTCATGAGGGTGCCCATGAGGTCGGTGTAGGTGATCGCCTTGTCCGGGGCTCCCGCGCTGACCTGGTCGGCGCTGTAGGCGTCGAGGATCCTCTTCACCTCGTCCTTGTCCGCGAAGCTCTTCGGGTAGATGCTGATCGTGGTCGGCGTGTCGATGGCCGCCCACCCCAGGCCCTTCAGGTTCGTGTCGTAGTCCGGCACGCTCGTGCTCATCATGGTGGCCATGAGGGCCGCCAGGGACTTCTCGTCGAAGTTCATGGAGAACGCGTCGGCGAAGGCGCCGGGGTCGATGGACACGGCCGAGCTCATGGCCTCGGCGAAGCCGTCCATCGCGGAGGAGATCCGCGCGCCGATCTGCTCGGCGAACCCCTCCATCATCTGGCCCATGGCCTGCCCCATCGTGTCGCTCATCATCTGGCTGAGGGACGCGCCCAGTCCTTGGCCGAGGAGCCCGGAGAGCTGACTGGCGATCTGGGCGGAGACCGCGTCAGCGATCTGCTGGGACACGGCCTGCGCGATCTGGGCGATCGCCGGGTCGTCCCCCAGCGCCTTGGTGAGGTTGGCGATAAGTCTGCCCGAGTCGATGACCTGGTCGGAGGTGACGGCGTCGGTCAGCTGCCGGACGACGTCGGCGGACGTCATGTAGTCGCTGACCAGTCCCACCAGGTCGATGTCGGGGATGCCGTCCCCGTCCAGGTCGGGGGCCTTCGCCGCCTGCTCGCGCGCGTAGGCGATGAAGTCCTGGGCGATCTGCGAGGCGCGGGACGCCAGGTACTCGCCCGCGCCCTCCTTCACGGCGCCGTCCTTGAGGGCAGCGGAGATGATCCCCGCGAAATCGATGTCCGCCAACTGGGGGAACTGCTTCGTGAGCTCCCCCAGGTCCATGCCGGGCAGCAGGCCGGACTGGGCCCCCGACTGCGCGCCCGAGGGCACCAGCGCGGACGGGTCGAGCCCGCTCAGGTCCATGCCGGACATGTCGAGCTTCGAGAAGTCCAGGCCCGAGAAGTCCAGGCCGGAGAAGTCCAGGGCGGACATGTCCATCTGAAGCTTCGACGGGTCGATCTGGAACGCCGCCCCCAGTTTGCCCTCGTCCACGCTGAACAGGGAGGACATGTCGAAGCCCGACGCCTTGTCCTTCTGGCCGTCGGCGAGCTCCTTGAAGGTCTTGCCGGTGAACACGTCGATGGTGGGCGAGGCGATCTGGTCCTTGACGATCTGGCTGGCCCCCGCCTCGTCGATGACCCGGTGGGTGAGGTCGGCGGTGTAGCCGATCCCCTGGCGCAAAGGGGTGCGGCTGGAGGACTTGGGCTTGACGATGCCCGTGATGGTGAGGCGCTGGCCCTTGGAGACCAGGTCCTTCATGTAGTCGGTGTCGGCGGAGTGGTCGGTCCACACCCGGTACGTGGAGTCGTAGGTGTACTGGTCCGGGGCGTTGACGCGGGAGAACGCCGTGCCCAGGATCTGCGAGTAGTCGTACACCGCGGACGGGGCATCCCCTGCGCCCGACTGGGCGCCCGACTGGGGCGACCCGGCGCCGCGGCCCATCTGCCCGGAGTAGTACGAGCGCATGAGGGACTGGAGGTCCTTGTGGTCCTTGAGCCCCAGGGTGTACTCGAAGACGTCGGAGATCTGCCCCTGCGCGTCCAGGACCAGGACCAGGTCGTCGGCGCCGGTGGGCCACGTCCCGGCGAGCACGTCGTAGGCGTCCGCGTACAGGGACTGGTCGGTGGGCATCTGGTAGAAGGCGTCGGTGGACAAGGAGGTGGAGGACATGGGGTTCGCGCTGCCGCCCCTGGCGGAGGCGATCGGTGAGAACGCCGGCTCCGGGCTCACCTGGTTGAGGCCCTTGCTGGTGTCCTGCTGGAAGATGAGGGGGGTGATCCCGTAGCCGTATTCCACGGACGAGGCGTGGGCTTTGATGCCGCCGCCGTTGTTGTCCAGGTAGACCTTCAGGGACTTGAGGTCGTTGGTCTTCGCGTTCTGGATCATGCCGGTCAGGGACCGCCGCGACGAGACCCTCACTCCCCCGGGGTCGCCCTCCGTGGACGAGCCCCCGAGGACGGCGCTGCTCATCATCGACTCCATGGAGAACCCCTGCTTCTGGATGGTCAGGGGGTAGGAGCTGAGTGCGTCCTCCTCAGTGCGCTGGATGTACGCGTTGGCCCCGTTGGCCAGCGCCAGGATGGCCGCGATGCCGATGATGCCGATCGACCCCGCGAAGGAGGTCATCAGGGTGCGGCCCTTCTTGGTCATGAGGTTGTTGAAGGACAGCGCCAGGGCGGTGAGGAACCCCATCGAGGTGCGCCTGGCCGGTTTCGCCTCGCGCACCTCCTCCGTTCCGGGGATGAACGGCTCGGAGTCGGCGACGATCCGCCCGTCGGCCAGCTCCACGATGCGCGTGGCGTACTGGTGGGCGAGTTCCGGGTTGTGGGTGACCATGATGACCAGGCGGTCCTTGGCGACCTCGCGCAGCAGGTCCATGACTTGCACGCTCGTCTTCGAGTCCAGGGCTCCGGTCGGCTCGTCGGCCAGGAGGATCTCCGGGTCGTTGATGAGGGCGCGGGCGATGGCGACGCGCTGCATCTGCCCGCCGGACATCTGGGAGGGCAGTTTGCGGACGTGCTCGGACAGCCCCACGCGGTCGAGGGCGTCGAGGGCGCGCTTGCGCCGCTCGCCCCGGGACACGCCGGACAGGGTGAGGGCGAGCTCGACGTTGGCCAGCACGCTCTGATGGGGGATGAGGTTGTAGGACTGGAAGACGAAGCCGATGCGGTTGTTGCGGTAGGCGTCCCAGTCGCGGGCCCTGTAGTGCTTCGTGGAGACGCCGTCGATGACGAGGTCGCCCTCCTGGAAGCGGTCGAGCCCGCCGATGACGTTGAGCATGGTCGTCTTGCCCGACCCCGACTGCCCCAGGACCGCGACGAACTCGTTGTCCCGGAAGGCCACCGACACGCGGTCGAGGGCGACTTGGACCAGGTTCGCGGTCCTGTAGGCCTTGGTGATCTCGCGGAGCTCCAGCACGGACAGCCCTCCTCCTCCAGCACGGGTTCCCCTCCACCCTAGCGCCGCCCGGGCTCGGAGAGCGCCCCGGCCCCCCTGGTTCTCCCCTGATTTCCGCCATCCCGTAGACTACGGCACATGACGAGCGCTCCACTGGCACCTGTCCGCGTCCCCCTGCGCGGGCCCATCGCCTCGCAGGTGCACGCTCTCTACCGCCGGGCGTTCCCGCCCGAGGAGCGGGTCCCCCTGCCCCTGCTCCACGCGAGCGCGATGCGGCGGCGCGCCATTTCCTTCACGGCGTGGGTGGACCCGGAGCTGTCCGACCCGTCGGCGCACGACGCGGAAGTGGTCGCCTTCACCTACTCCTTCGTGTCGAAGGACCTCGTCTACCTGGCTTTCCTGGCGGTGGACGACCGGCTGCGCTCGGCGGGCTACGGGAGGAGGATCCTGGAGTGGTTCGCCGACGAGCACCCGGATCTGCCGTTGTTCCTGGAGATCGAGCCCATCGACGAGTCCGCCGGCAACTACGCCCAGCGCCTGCGCCGCCTCGCGTTCTACCAGCGCAACGGCTTCACCGTGTCGAACATGCTCACGCACGAGGCCGGCCAGACCTTCCGGGTCCTCCACAGGGGCCCGGGCGCCGGCGCCATCAGCGCGGAGCGCCTGGAGGGAGAGCTCAACGCCTTCGGGGCGGGGCTCGTGCACACCCGTGTGACGACCGACTGAGGGCGCCTTGGGGCGACGCGCCCTAGGCCGTATTGTCTGGTTCCGGTCCTTTGTGTGCGCGGTTGGGGAGGGGCCGCGTGTGCGATTCTCTGTCGGCGCTTTGCGCGGCTTCCTGCGCTGCACTGCGAGGCGCGCCCGCCGCTGCACCACTTAGCGCGCTCCTGCGCCACTTGGCGCGCCGTTGCACCACTTAGACCCAAGTAGGCCCCAGGATTCCCGGCGTGTCGGGGGCCCAAGTGGTGCGGGCAGCGCCTAAATGGTGCAGACGCAGGATCAGGGCAGGTCATGTGAGACGACCGCTCCGCCACTTGGCGTGCCGCTGCACCACTTAGCGCGCCGTTGCACCACTTAGACCCAAGTAGGCCCCAGGATTCCCGGCGTGTCGGGGGCCCAAGTGGTGCGGGCAGCGCCTGGGGCGTGTCTCTTTAGTGGGCCGGGTGAGGATTTGGACGATGGCGAGTTCGTCCGTGGCGGGTGTCCAGCGCACCCTCCTCCATTGCTTGTGGGAGGCGAAGGCCCGCTCGACGACGGTGCGCCTAGTGCAGCAGACGGGGACTCGCGCCCACCTTCGCGCCCGCCCTAGTGCGCCCCGCGCCCACCGTCCCGGGCGGCTCAACGCTCCGGTTCCCGCAACTCCGGCGAGCCCCCCGTGCGGCAGGACGTGCTGGTCGCGCGCTGGTGGGCGCGGACGACGCACGAGTCCACACACACATCCCAGCCGAGGCCGCCACGCTCACCGGCCCGGGCCATCAGGGCCCGCAGGACGGCGCCCCGCGCGCCCTCCCACGCCCAAGCGCGGCGCCGTTCCCACACAATCTGCCGCGGCCCACACCACTCGGGCAGACCACGCCACACCACCCCCCCGCTGCCAGCGGACGACCCCCCAGAACCTCGCGGCGACCACAACGCGGCCCGCCCCGCGCCGGCCTCTAAGACGACAGCAGGCCCTCCACAACCCCCACCGCCCATCACCGACCACCCACAACCCAGACACACGACCCATCCCCCACCCCGCACCACCCTCAGAAACGCGCCCTAGTGGTCCAGGCCGTGGGAGCCCGAGACCAGGAGGATCTCCTCGTTGTCGAGGCGGGCGAGGGCCCCGTCGAGGGCGACGGAGGAGAAGAGCCCCTCGCCGCGCGCGTCCAGCAGCGCCTCGCGCTGGGCATGGATCGCCTCGAGGGCGAGCTCGCGGATCTGGGAGCGGGTGAAGGCGCGGGCGACCTCGTCGGCGTCGTCGGACCCCTCCGCGGGGCCAGCGCCTCCGGCCCCGGCGCCAGCGGGGGCGTCCGCGAGGCCCGCCCGGAGGCCGTCTATGACGCGCTCGGCGGTGCGCGGGGGCGCGGAGCCACCGCCCTGGGCGTGCTCGATGCGCACGAGCGTGCGCGACAGGCCCGCCCGCACCACCTCCTTGCCGTCCATCTCCTGGATGGCCTGCGCCAGCGCGGTGTCCACGAGCGCCGAACCCATGACCTTCGCGAGGAGCCTGCGCTCCTCGTCATCGACCTCGCCCGACGCCATCTGGGGCCTCACCAAGCGGATGACGGCGGGCAGTGTCAGCCCCTGGATGATGAGCGACCCCGCTGCGACCAGGAGCGCGACCAGCAGCAGGAACCCGCGCATCGGCACGTCCTGGGCGATCGTCTGCGACGCCGCCAGGGTGATCGCCCCGCGCATCCCGGCCCACACTACGACGGCGCCCTCGCGCGGCCCCAGGGGCTCGTTCGCGAAGTACTCCAGGTCCGAGCCGCGGCGCGTCTGGCGCCGTTGGACGCGGTCGAGGCGGCGGTGCCACCTGTTCAGGGCGGCGCGCCACTCCTCCTCGGAGAGGTTGCGGGCCTGGAGCACCTCCTCGTCCACCGTGCACGCGTCGGCGAGGCGCTCCTCGAAGACCCCGATCCGGGCCTCGTCGCGCTCGTGGCGCCGTTTGGAGTGCTTGCGCCTGTGGTCCAGCCACACCAGCAGGGCACTGACGAACCCCGCCCGGACCGCGACGGTGGCGCCCCCCGCGACCACCGCCACCAGGGCGGCGCGCCCGAGCCCCTCGTAGCCGGTGCCGGTCGCCTCGTCGGTGACGATCCCGTAGGCCTGCAGGCCCATCATGAGGAAGACCCCGCTCTCGAGCACCACGGTGACGGTCGACCAGTTCTGCGTGGCGAAGCGCCGGTTGTTCGCCGAGATCAGGCCGACGCGGCGGATGGACACGACCAGGCCCGCCACGACGGCGGCCACCAGGCCGGACCCTCCCAGGTGCTCGGCGGGGATGGAAGCCAGGAAGGGCATGGCGAAGGAGAAGACCGTGTCGGAGGTGGGATCCTTCAGGCGGGCGCGCACCCGCACGCCGAGTTCGCCGACGGCCCAGCCCACCCCGATCGCGACCACGAGCGCGATCAGGAAGGCGGAGGCCAGGGCGCCGGGGTTGAGCGCGTTCTCACTGGCGGCCACGCCCGCGCTGGTCGCCGCCGCGAGGAGGACGAGGGCGGTGGCGTCGTTGAACAGCCCCTCGCCCTCCAGCACCGTGATGATCCGGTGGGCGACCCCGCTGCGCTTGGCGATCGAGACGGCGACCGCGTCGGTCGGCGAGATGACGGCGCCCAGGGCGATGGCCCAGGGCAACGAGATCTGCGGGACCATCCAGCTGACCAGGAAGCCGATGGCGGCGGCGCTGATGACGACCAGGGGGATGGCCAGCATGGCGACGGCGGACAGCTCGCGCCGGAAGTCCATGGTCGGCATCCGCACCGCGGCGGAGAACAGCAGCGGGGGCAGGACCATCTCCAGAACGATGTGGGGGTCGATCCTGACGGGGGCGACCACGGGCAGGAAACCGATCGCCAGGCCCACGCCGAGCAGGATCAGCGGCGACGCCACTCCGACGCGGGGCGCGGCGAACTGGCAGGCGACGATGATGAGCATTCCGATGAGGACGATGGGCAGCGGTTCCACCCCTCCAGTGTAGTCGGCGGCCCCTCGCCAGCGGTCCGCGCCCCCGCCTGCGGGTCCCTCCCCCGGGGCGCGGGAATCAGGTCGTTCAGCAGCACCCTCTCGGCGATGTCGGAGGCCCCTTCCCCGGGGCGCGGGCGCGCGGGAATCAGGTCCTCCAAACCTCTGTGCCCCGGCCCACAGAGGACGTATCCTTAGAGTCCATAGAAAGGAGCGGCGCCGACTGCTGAAGCGGAACCCCCCGGTTCCCCCGGCGTCCCGGCCCGGTCGCGAGGCCCCGGACCAGGACGTCGGCACACGCCCCGGCAGTGGCCGCGACCGCCCGGGATTATGCGCACGAAGACGTTCCCCACCAGCGACGATCTCGCTATCGCCATCCACCGCGGCCCGTTGGGCCCGATGACGCTCGCAGCTCACGGGGGCACTCTGGTGGGGGCGTGGTTCTACCGGCAGCGCTTCTTCGGCGCGCCCTACGGTGTGGACGAGGCGGTGGTCGGCTTCGCGCGCGACGCCGAGGACCCTGCGCTGCGCGCGGCGGACGCGTGGCTGGACGCCTACTACGCCGGCTCCAACCCCCCGCTGGACTTCCCGCTGCGCGCGTACGGGAACGACTTCCAGCTCCGCGTGTGGGACGCCCTGCTGCGGGTCCCCTACGGGACGACGACCAGTTACGGCAAACTCGCCGAGGCGCTCACCCAGGAGTCGCAGCGCCCGCAGGGCGCCGCCGCGCAGTCGGGCAACGCGGGCAAGCGCACGCGCCGCGCGGCGGCCCCCTCCAGGCCCGTCTCGCCGCGGGTGGTGGGCTGGGCGGTGGGGCGCAATCCCATTTCCCTGTTCGTGCCGTGCCACCGGGTCCTGAGCGCGTCGGGGGGCGTGTCCGGTTACGCAGGGGGCGTGGACCGCAAGGAGTGGCTGCTCGCACTGGAGTCGGGCAGGGTGGTCGCCGGCCTCTTCGGCGACGTCGACGGGGCGTGAGCCGCGCGGGACTCCCCCGGGCCGGGGTCAGGCGCTTCGGGGCCCCACCAGCTCGGCGACCTTGTCCTCGTCCACCGGCAGGTTCGCGTGGGCGAAGGCGCGCACGTCGTCCTCGTTGGCCACGATCTGCCCGGCGAGCTCGTCGGCGTCGGAGCGCAGCTGGGAGGCGTCGGCCACCGAGGCCTCGGCCAGCGCGCGCACGTCGCGCCGGTGCTCGGTGGTGTAGGGGGCGCGGGGCGTGTGCTTACGCAGCAGGAGCCGGACCATTTTGCGGCGCAGGTTCTCCTCGCGGCCGATGTTGTGGCGCTCGCGCCACCAGCCCATGGCGACGACCACCATGAGGGCCATGCCCAGGTAGCCCAGGATCGGGTACATAATGCCGACCAACGATTTGAAGCCCGCCATCGAGGCGGCAAGGCCCGCGACGACGACCCCGATGAGGATGAGGCGCATCCTGGCCTCGCTGCCGCCCGAGAAGCGCCGCGCGACCGAGTAGAACAGCGAGAACACGGTGTTGTAGATGAGGGCGAAGATGGCGAGGGTGTAGACGAACGCGAAGGCGGGGTGGATGGAACGGGCGATCTCCTGCATCGGCACGTCGACGTCCTTGACGGTTCCGACGTTGAGGAACAGGGTGATGCCGGTGAGGACGACCACCCCGGCCAGGACGGCGCCCCCGATGCGCCCGGCGCTGCGCGCCACGTCGATGCGGAGCACGGAGCCGCCGAGCACGAAGGCCATCGCGACCCCGCCCAGGACGCACAGCGCGCAGTAGTTGAGGGCGGACAGCCACACGTCCGGCAACGCCGGGACGACGGAGCGGGCGGCCGCGTCGAGCTGTTCGATTGGTGGATGGGACTGGGTGAGGGTGTGGGCGGTGAGGACCAGGATCAGGACGACGATCACCGGGGTGAACACGCCGATGACCCGGGTGATGCGGTCGATGTCGAGGAAGGCGGTAACCACCACCAGGAGGCCGCAGACGACGGCGCCCCACATGGTCGGCAGGCCGAAGGCCTGCTGCAGGTTCGCCCCCGCCCCGGCCAGCATGACGAAACCCATGATGAAGCTGGAGGCCACCAGGACGATGTCGATGAGGCGGTTGACGACGGGGTGGGCGATCCGCCCGAACACCTCGTCGTGGTGGTCGGAGCGGAAGTAGGACCCCAGCTGCAGGGCGAGCGATCCGAAGACCACGTTGAGGCCGCCCATCACGGCGATGCCGAGCACCCCCATCACCCCGAAGCTGAGGAAGTACTGGAGCAGGTCCTGTCCCGAGGCGAGTCCGGCGCCCGCGACGACCCCGACGTATGCCATCGCGACGGAGAGGTTCTTCTTCGGCATGATCGCCTTTCAGTTCGTTTCCCGCCGTTCTCGGCGGTTGGGACGCGAACCACCGTACGCGACGGGCCGGGCCGCGGCGCCCGAAGGGGAGGCAGCTCACGCCACGTGCTTTGCAAGGTTTTTATGAAAATGAAATACGGATTTGATCGAGAACCGCACCGCATGGTCGGCCCTGGACGCCCCGTCCCCATTGACCAGTGAGAAGCGCCACGCTACCCTCGTTCAAATGACGCAGGACACATCCTCCGCCCCCGCGCCGGTGAGCGCCTCCGGGCGCCCGCTGGCGCCGAACTGGTGGTGGGTGGTCGCCACGATCTGGAGCGGCCAGGCGTTCTCCGTCATCACCAGCGGGGCGTCAGGGTGGGCGATCATCTGGCACGTCACCACCACCGAGGGCTCGGCCCTCAAACTCGCCCTCGTCATGGCCCTCTCCCAGTTGCCCCTGGGGCTGCTGGCCCCCTTGGGGGGCCTGGCGGCGGACCGGTACAACCGCCGTGCCGTCATGATCGTCTCCGACCTTGGCGCGGGGTCGATGTCGCTGGCGCTGGCCGTCCTGGCGTGGTTCGGGCACGGCGACTTCGCCCTCATATGCGTTTTCGCGGCGCTGCGCAGCTGCTTCCAGGCGTTCCACTTCCCGGCGATGAGCGCGGCGATGCCGATGCTGGTCCCCGAGAAGCACCTCATGCGCATCAACACGCTCGACCAGGCGATCAGCGCCGTATCGAGCATCGGCGCCCCCGCGATCGGCATCGCCCTCTACTCCGCCTTCGGACTACCCTTCACACTGGGGCTGGAGTTCACGGGCGCGCTCCTGGCGGTGGCCGGCCTGGCGCTGGCCAGGATCCCCTCGGTCGAGGCGGAGATGCCCCCGACCGTCATGGGGCAGATCCGCCAGGGGTGGGCGGCGTTGAGCGCCAACCGGGGCCTGGTGGTCCTCATCGCCGCACTCACCATCGGGATGACGGTTTTCGCCGCCATCCAGGCGGTGTACCCGCTCATGGCGAAACAGCACTTCGGCGCCGACGGGGGCATGGTGTCCCTCGCCGAGGCGATCACAGGCTCGTGCATGCTGGCCGGCGCGCTCATCATGATGGCCTGGGGAGGGGGGAAACGGCTCGCGCTGCTGATGGGCTGCGCGACCATGATCGTCGCGCCCCCGATTGTGGCCATCGGGCTCCTGCCCCCGGGCGGGTTCTGGGCGCTCGTGGCCCTCATGGGATTCGCCTGCGTGTTCCTGGCGTGGTTCCACGCGCCCCTGATGACGCTCATCCAAAGGCACATCGAAGAGGACAAAGTCGGGCGCGCGCTGGGCTTCTTCCAGATGATGATCGGACTGGCGGTTCCCGTCGGCGTCGCCCTGGGGGGCGCCATCGCGGAGCGGACGGGCGTGCCCGCGCTCTTCACCGCCGCGGGCCTGGTCTTCGGCGCGCTCGGGGCGTTCATGTGCGCCGCCCCCTCCGTCCGCGCGCTCGACGCCCCCGCGCCCGCCGCCGACGGCCCGCAGTAGCCCGCCAGCAGGCCCCAGCGCGGTTGTCCGCTGGAGATGGCGATCGCGCGCCGCCCCTGGCGCCCGGGCCGCCCGCCGCTGTTCCATGGGAGGTGGGAGGACCGCCCTCCCCCGGGGCCGGGCGCCCCGCAGACGGATGGAGGAGGGCCCGATGGGATGCGTGGTTTCGGCGCGCGGCGTGTGGAAGGAGGTCGCCCGAGGGGGCGGACCGCTCACAGTCCTGCGCGGCTGCTCCCTCGACGCCGGTCCCGGGGTGACCGCCATGGTCGGCCGCTCGGGGGCGGGGAAGACCTCCTTGCTCCACATCATGTCGGGATTGGACGCCCCGACCCGCGGCGCGGTCGTGGTGGACGGCCAGGACTTGGGCGCCCTCAACGAGGCGCGGCGCACCCGGTTCATGCGCGAGCGCATCGGCTTCGTGTTCCAGGACGCGAACCTCGTCCCCTACCTCACCCTCGAGGAGAACGCCGTCCTCCCGCTCGAGCTCGCCGGGCGCAGGGCGGACCCCGCGCGGGTGGGCCGCCTCTTCTCCCGTTTCTCCCTGGCGGGGAGGCGGCGCACCAGGGCGGAGGCCGCCTCGGGGGGCGAGGCGCAGCGCTGCGCGGTCATCCGCGCGCTCCTCAGCGCCCCGAAGATCCTCTTCGCGGACGAGCCCACCGGAGCGCTGGACTCGGGCAACTCGCGGGTCGTGCTCGGGGCGCTGCGCGCGATGGGCGAGGAGGGGACGACGGTCGTCATCGTCACCCACGACCCGGCGATCGCCTCGTCGGCCGACCGCGTGGCGTTCATGCGCGACGGCCGGATCACCCGCGTCGCGACCGCTCTGTCCGCCGGGGAGGTCCTCGAGGGGATGGACCAGCAGTGCGGGGAGGCGCCAGGTGCCTAGGCGCGCGCTGAGGATCCTGGCCAACGACTGGGGCGCCTGGATCCCCCTGGTCGCCGTCATGTCGCTCACGACGGCCCTGGTGGGCGTGTGCGCCAACCAGTTCGCGTGGACGCACTCTCCGGAGTTCCTGGCGGCCACGCGGGCGGCCGGCCTGCGCGCGGAGGAGTTCCACGTCGTCTCGGTGTCGGTCTACTGCTGCGTCGCGCTGGTCGCCGCCTTCTCGCTGACGGTGGTCGGATCGGCCACCGTGGTGCGCTGCGCCCCGGACTTCAGCCGCTGGCGGCTGCTGGGGGCCACGCCCGCGCAGGTGGGGGCCACCGCGCTCGCCATGACGGCGGTGGCGTGCGGCGCCGGGGCCCTGGTGGGCTCCCTGGCCTCGGTGCCCGCCTCCTTCGCCCTGGTCCCCTGGTTCAACGGGCTCGCCGCGCAGGGCTTCCCCGGCGGAACCGGGGGCTTCGACCCGCCTTTCGCGGCATCGCCCGGGGCGTGGGCGGCGTCGCTGGTCCTGTCGTGGCTCACGTGCATGCTGGGCTCGCTGGGCCCCTCGCTGCGCGCGGCCCGTATGAGGCCCGTCGAGGCCCTCCGCTCCACGAGCGCCGGAGCCGGGGCCGCGTCCGGCCATCCGGTGGCTGCGGCCGCAGTGGCTGCCCTCGCGCTCCTCCTGCCGGTCGCCGGGACCTGGGATCCTGCGGTGGGCGGAACGGGCGCGGGCGGGGCGCTGAGCTCGCTCATGGTGTGGCCGGGCGCCCTCCTGCTGGTCGCGGTCGCCCTGTGGGGCGCGCGGGGCGTGGAGGCGGCCATCGCCTGCGCGGCGGCGGTCCCCGCCCTGGCAGGTTCGACGATGGGGGTGCTCGCGGGCAAGGCCCTGCGCGCGCGGGCCGGGCGCAGCGCCGTCGCCACGATCCCCCTCGTGGTCGCCGCAGGGGGCGGATCGCTGCTGCTGTGCATGGTCCGCACTTTCGAGCGCGTCATGCGGGCAATGGGCGTCCAAACGGCCTTCAACTACACGGACACCACCGTGCTGGTGGGCCTCGTGGCCCTTTTCTCCCTGGCGACGGCCGCAGCGGTGACCGCGCTCGGCTCGGACGACCAGGGGCCCGGGATCACGGCCCTGCGCGCCCTGGGCGTGCCGCGGGCGCAGGCCTCGCGCATGCTGGTCTGGCAGGCGGCCCTCCTGGCGGCGGCCACCGGGCTGCTCTCCCTGGTCCTCACCCTGGCCGCAGCGGGCATCGGGCTGTTCCTCTCCCTGCGCCTCTTCGCAGTCCCGGCCTTCTGCCCGCCGGTGGATCTGTGCGCCGTATTCGCCGTGGCGTCCTTCCTGGCGGTAGTGTCGGTCCTGCGGTGGCGGCTGGCCGGGTGGCTCGGGCGGTGGCCCGCGCTGCGCGGGGACACCAGGGGCGCCAAGTCGGCGGAGGGAAGGAGGAGAAGGAGCTGATGGATGGTGGCGGCCGCAGTGGGCGGGGCCGCTGGGACTGGGTCCCAGCGGCGGTCTGCGCGTGCTACGGGGCGGCCGTCCTCGCCTCGGTGCTCGTCCCGGGGTTCCCCGCCGGCCCCGCGGTGCCGCAAGGGCTGGGCGCCGCGGCCACGGCCCT
>ERZ772945.1827-NODE-1827-length-14198-cov-8.380966_pt1 | contig 14198 bp, 8 predicted proteins | sample MGYA00511681_ERZ772945 | MGnify/ENA primary metagenome ERZ772945 (study PRJEB29015, sample SAMEA2737943) | human oral metagenome | biome: human oral; feature: human-associated habitat; material: dental | place: China | collected 2143 ...
ACTTTTTTATTTTTTAAATAGAATTTAGTATTAATATATTTTACAACATAATTTTAATTTTGCAACTTTTTTATGATAATTTTCATAAAAATTTTATAAATTTTAAAACAAGAGCATAAAACAATGCTCCTGTCTAAAAAAAACTATTTATATAAATTTATTGATTCTGTCAATTTGGCAATTTTATTTTCAAGTTCTTCTTTAATTCTCTTTTCCTTTTCCACAGCTTCAGGTTTTGCCCTATTAACAAAATTTTCGTTAGACAACTTATTTAAGGTTTTGTCCAAATCCTTTTGTACTTTTTCGATACTTTTTTCTAATTTTTCAATTTCCTTATCTAAATCAATTAAATCAGCAAGTGGCACATAAATTTCAGTTGTGTCAACTAATCTAAATCCTACTAATTTTGGAATTTGGGCATCAAATTTATATTTTTCAACATTTGCCAATTTATCCAATATTTTAGCATTATGCTGCAAAATATTTTTTTCTGCATCATTTACAGTTTTGAAAATCACTTCGATTTTCTTAGCTGGACTTACATTAGCTTCTCCCCTAATATTTCTAATTGCATTGACAATTTCTTTTAAGAAGTCAAATTCTTTTTCAGCTTCCAAATTAACAAATTCTTTTTCTTCTTTAGGAAAGTCCGATAACATTATTGTTTCTTCTCCTAAATCCAGTTTTTGCCAAATTTCTTCCGTGATAAACGGCATAAATGGATGAAGCATTTTTAAACCTTTGTCAAGAACAGTTTTTAGAACATATTGCGCTACTGTCTTATCTCTTCCTTCTTGTCCATAAACACGAGTTTTCGCAATTTCAACATACCAATCGCAGAAATTTCCTCTAAAGAATTCATAAGCAAGTTTTGCTGCCGTGTCAAGCTCATATTTTTCAAAACTTTCATTAACTTGTCTAGCCGTATTTTGCAATTTTGATAAAATCCATTTATCTTCTAACTTAAATTCTGAACTATCAATTTTTGCGCTTGAATCAAAATCTTCCAAATTTGACAACACAAATCTTGACGCATTCCAAACTTTATTAGCAAAAGTCGATCCCATTTCAATCAATTTTTCTGAAAAGTGAATGTCTTGACCTTGTGAAGTATTGTATAAAAAGCTAAATCTTATGGCATCTGCTCCATATTTTGCAATTAAATCTAGTGGATCTGGCGAATTTCCAAGAGATTTTGACATTTTTCTGCCAAGTTCATCTCTTATGATTCCGTGCAAATACACATAGCTAAATGGAATTTCATCTTTTATGTAAAGACTCATCATAACCATTCTTGCAACCCAGAAAAATAAAATGTCTGCTCCTGTCACAAGTGCATTTGTCGGAAAGAATTTTTTCAAATCTTCAGTTTCCTTTGGCCATCCAAGTGTTGAAAATGGCCACAATGCCGATGAAAACCAAGTATCAAGCACATCTTTTTCTTCTGTCAATTCAGTTTCAACTCCAAATTTTTCTTTTGCTTGTTTTTTAGCGTCTTCCAAGCTCTTTGCCACAAAAACCGTTCCATCTTGAGCATAATAAGCAGGAATTCTATGTCCCCACCAAATTTGACGAGAAATTGTCCAGTCTCTGATATTTTCAAGCCAATTATAGTAAACTTTTTCCCATCTTTGCGGAGTTATTTTAATCTGTCCATTTTTTACTACTTCCAAAGCTCTTTTAGCAAGTGGCTTCATTTTTACAAACCACTGTGTCGACACTCTCGGCTCAATTACTGAATTACATCTATAGCAATGCCCAACTGCGTGATTATGCTCTTTAACTCCAACCAAAAGCCCTTCTTTTTCCAAATCAGCTAAAATAGCATCTCTTGCCTCATATCTGTCAAGACCTTTATATTTTCCTCCGTTTGAATTGACATGCGCATCTTCGGTAAAGATATTTATAAATTCAAGTCCTGTTCTTTTTGCCACTTCAAAGTCGTTAGGATCGTGAGAAGGTGTCATTTTTACAACTCCTGTTCCAAATTCCATATCGACATATTCATCGGCAACTACAGGGATCTCTCTATTCATAATCGGCAAGATAACTTTTTTTCCAACTAAATTTTTATATCTTTCATCATTTGGATTAACGGCAACCCCAGTATCTCCAAGCATTGTTTCAGGTCTAGTTGTCGCAATAATCACATAGTCGTCGCTATCTTTTATTTTATACTTAATTTCCCAAATTTTTCCATTTTCATCAGTATGATCAACTTCATCATCCGCAAGTGCAGTTTTATCAAACGGACACCAGTTTACGATATACTCTCCCCGATAAATAAGCCCATCGTTGTAAAGTTTTATAAATACTTCTTTTACGGCATCTGAAAGTCCTTCATCCATCGTAAATCTCTCTCTTGACCAATCCAGAGAAACTCCCAATTTACGAAGCTGCTTAGTTATAAGTCCTCCGTGTTTTTCTTTCCATTCCCAAGTTCTTCTTAAAAACTCATCGTATCCGATTTCTTCTTTTGAAGTTCCTTCTTCTTTTAACATTCTCTCAACTTTATTTTGAGTTGCAATCCCAGCATGATCCATCCCTGGAATCCAAAGCGTATCAAATCCGCTCATTCTTTTAAATCTAATAATCGCATCTTGAATGGAATTATTTAACATATGTCCCATATGCAAAATTCCTGTTACATTTGGCGGTGGAATCGCAATTGAATATCCTGGTTTTTCAGCATTGTGCTGAGCATTAAAATATCCATTTTCTTCCCATATTTTATACCATTTATCTTCAATTTCATTTGGTGAATATGCTTTGCTTAATTCTTCTGACATCTTTTCCTCCTATTTTTTCTATTTTTCATCTTTTTATTATACTACATTTATCCCAATAATTCCATAAGTTCTTTGTCACTCATTTCAAATAGCACTTTTTCTCCATCTTTGCTTTCCAAAAGATTTTCACTTAACTGCCGTTTTTTCTCCTGAATTTTTATAATTTTTTCTTCAATTGTCCCTTCTGTCACAAGTTTTATAACTTGCACACTTTTTTTCTGCCCAATTCTATAGGCCCTGTCACTCGCTTGATTTTCCACCGCAATATTCCACCAAGGGTCGTAGTGAATAACAACATCGGCTCCCACAAGATTAAGCCCTGTTCCTCCAGCTTTTAACGAAATCAGCACAACTTGTCTTTCTCCATCATTAAATCTATTACAAATTTCCACTCTCTCTTTAGATTTCACATTTCCGTCGATGTAAAAATATTCAATTCCCATATTTGCAAGTTCTTTTTCAATTTCTTTCAGCGTTCCGACAAACTGAGAAAAAATCAAAAGTCTATGTCCATTTTCAGTAATATCTGGCATCAAATCTTTTAAAACTTCAATTTTAGCCACTTCTCCGCTGTAATCTTCTTTAAATAAAGCTGGAGAATTACAAATTTGACGAAGTTTTGTCAAAATCGCAAGAATTTTTATTCTGTTATTTTCATTTTTATCAAATTTTTTCATTTCTTTTTTAGCCTGTTTTACATACGACAAATAAAGCTGTTTTTGCTCACTGCTCAAAGTTACAAATACATTTGATTCCATTTTTTCTGGAAGTTCAGTCAAAACTTCCTTTTTTGTTCTTCTAAGCAAAAATGGCGCAATAATTTCACGCAAATTATTTATTTTTGAAGAATTTGGATTTACAATCGCTTCTTTATAAGTTTTTTTAAATTTGCTCAAAGAATCCAAATATCCAGGAATGACAAAGTCAAAGATTGACCACAGCTCTAAAATATTATTTTCCACAGGAGTTCCTGTAAGTGCAAAATTTACTTTACTGTTAATTTTCATAACCGCTTTTTTAATCTGCGAAGTTGTAGTTTTAATATTTTGCGCTTCATCTAGTACAACAATGTCAAAATTTCTGTTTTTATACTCTTCAATATCGTTTCTTAACGCCTGATATGTTGTTATCAAAAATCCATTTTTCTCATTGGCAATAATTTTTTTTCTATTACTTGCCACACCTTCCACAAGTGTCGGAGTAATTCCAGTAAATTTGATAATTTCTTCCTTCCAGTTATAAAGAAGCGAACTTGGCACAATTATGAGTCCCAGAAAATCTTTATTTTCCTGATAAACTTCATTTAACAGAGAAATTGTCTGAAGCGTCTTTCCAAGACCCATATCATCCGCTAAAATCCCTCCAAATCCGATGTCATACATATTTTTTAGCCAGTTAAATCCTAATTTCTGATACGGAAACAAACTAACCTTCACATTTTTTGGCTCAACTTCCTTCCGATTTTTTATTTTATGAAAAAGCTCTCTAAATTCATCCAATTTTTCCAAATCATTTTTAATATTTTTAGAAATTTGTGCAAGTTGCAGCGCTTTTACTTTTGAAATTCTATTTTTCCCAATTTTAATATTTCCGATTGAATCGACGATTCCAAGCAGTTCTTCCATACTTTTATTGGCAATTTTGACAAGTTCTCCACTTGACAGCGTTATGAACTTTTTCTCTTTTTTTATTGCTTCTGTCACAATTTCAACATCTTGCGGCTTAATCCCTTCAATCTCAAAATTTACATCTAAAAAGTTATTACTAGCCTTTTTTACTTCAACTCCAACATTAATGCTTCTCGCATTTTTTATTTTATTTTCCAAATGAATTTTCACTTTGTCAGAATATTTTTTATCAATTATTTCAGAAAGTTTGCTCAATCCTTCATAATTTAAAATATAAGTATTTTTTGTCAAAGTCGGATTTGAAATAGCAAAATTTCCAATAATTTCTTCCAATTTTTCAAAAAGTTCCACATTTCTTCGTGGAATATAATATTTATTACCTTTTCTTGTCGCACAAACCGTGTTTGAAATATTGACTTTTACAATTTCATCTTCTTCAGTTTCCAGCACAAAAATATCAATTTCTCCGTCTTCTTCAACATATTCGGCGACATTTATGTCTTCAAATTCCAATGTTTTTTTTAATTTTTCACTTTCTTTTTTTGGCAGCTGATTAACTAGCTCAGCGTCAATAAAATCAAATTTTTCTAAAAACTTAGCTTCATTTTCCGCCATTTTAAATATTTTGGAAGAATCATTTTCAAAATGATAAAATGGACTTGTCTCATTAATTTTTTCAATCTCTCGCATTTCAATTTTTCCATTTTCAAAAACAAAAATTGGCTCATAACTAGACATAACTTGCTTGTCTTCCCCCAAAAGCAAAAAGTTTTTCCCTTTTTCCATCGCAAAAAGAAGTTTATTTAAAAGCATATCATAAACTTTTAATCCTTTTTTATCTTTTATTCCATTTTCAATAACAGTTTGAATCTGTTTGCTGTATTCATAAATCGCTAAAATAATATTTTTATTTATCTCGCTAAAATAACATTTTTCAGGCTCATATTTAATTTTAGAAGTTATCTCAAATTCTTTTTCTAAAACAATTGCTTGTACAAACTTTATAATATCTTTGACATAATAAGTTTTTTGAAAACCAGTTTTTATTCTCAAAATATAATCTGGAATATTGTTTTCTTCGTTATAGTCATAGCCATACTTATAGTCGCTATAACTTCCTTCGTCAATTTCAACTTCCAGTCTCAGCTCTTTTTTATCTTCATTTAAAACTTTTTCTTTTTGAAGATGAAAATTATAGATTTCATCTATTTTTTGACTTATACTTTCAACATTTTCCAAATTTTCCAAATCATCAAAACTTTTTTCTTTTTTAGTTTCGACTTTTGTGTCAAAATTTTCATCTTTATCTTCTTTATCTTCTTCTTTTTTAACTTTTTTATTTTCTTCAATTTCTGATAAAATTCCCACTTTTTTATTATTTTTTTTGTCCGAAAAATCACTAACTTCTTTTTTTTGCTCCAAAGATTTTCTTTCACTTCTTTTTAAATCTTTTTTTTCTCCATCTTTTTCCAAATTTTCATTTTTAGTTTCTTCTTTTTTAACTTTTACAATTTCCTCTTTTTTATTTTCTTCTTCGAAGTCATCTTCAAAAAGCACCTCAAAATCGTCCGTTCCAACAATATTATTAATTTTCTCAGATTTATCCGCAATGATACTCAGTGCCACAATATGCTTACAAGCTCCGTGCTTCTTATTATTTTGAAAAAACATGCAGTCACAGCTTGCCTCTTCTAGCGCAGCGGTTTTCTGATTTAGCGTAAGAGATGTATGATAAAGTTTATTTTCCTGAAATTCTCCATCCAATGTAACTAGATTTCCATCCGCATAAAGTGCTGTAATTCCTCCAATTCTCTTTTTGTAATATTCCATCCCAATTGAATAAATTGTCGGTGTAAATTTTTCTTTTAGTTTCATTAAGATATTATTTTTTCTCATTTTTCTCCCTTACTTTTTTCATTTCAAATTAAAATTATTTATTTTAATTTTTTCAGCATCATTATTATTGCATTTTTGTTTTGTCCATAATAATTTTTTCGTACAGATATTTTTTCAAAACCCGTTTTCTCATATAATTTTATTGCAAAAAGATTTTTTTCGCAAACTTCCAGAAAAATTTCTTCTCCAAAAAAATTTATATCACAAGAAACATTATTTTTTATTTTTGAGAAAAACAGCTTTTTTATTGAATTTTCCAAAAGTATTTTTCCAAATCCTTTATTTTGGCAACTTTTCAAAATGGCAATTTCAAATATATCCGTGCTCTCTATTGTACCATAAAATGCGATGTAACCCAAAATTTTTTTTATTTTTTTTTCAAAGACTAAATTTTTAATTTCAGAAATTTCAAAAATTTTATTTTCTTTTTCATCCATAAAATCAAATAAGCAGTATATAGCATACTGCTTACTCAATATCATCTCAGAAAAATATTCGGTCTTTACTTTTTTTTCAAAATTTTCATTATGAATTTTTACCAAATCTTCCAATATTTTCATTTTACATAAGTCCTATTCTGTTTAATGGCCACCATCTAAGAAGCAGCTCACCTTTTATACGATTTTTTGCAACCAACCCAAAATATCTTGTATCCAAACTGTTTGCCGTATTATCTCCCATAGCCATGTAATAATCCTTATCAAGCGTTATAGTTTCACCATTTAACAGTCTTGTAAACAGCGCATCATCATATTTAAAGTCCATAATAGGCATAACCATTTCTGGTCTTCCTTCCACTTTCAATAAGAAAGTATAATAATTTTCAGTGCTGTTTGAATCATCATTTCCAATTATATCTTTAAAGTTTTTAGCCGTTTTTATTTTTTCCAAAAATTCTTTTCCGCTCATAGTTTTATAATTTTCTCCAAAACTGAATTTTTCCCAGTCAATGTCAAAACTTCTCTCATTATAAATTGTCATATATTCAGATTTTGAAATTGCTATAATTTTATCTAATTTAACTTTGTCACCTTTTTTAGGGATATAAATTTTGTTATTTCCCATAAGTCCTTCAGGAAGATAATTTTTCTCAGGTTTAACTTTGGCCAAAACTTGTGATTTTTCCCCGTTTATAAGCATTTCTCCTCCGACATTAGCCACTTTTAAGCTATTAAACGCCTTTGTATCCGCATAATATTTTTTTACAGCTTCTTCAAATGCCTTTTTGTCTGAAAATTGCGAAGCATCAGGATAAATCGGCTGATTGTCAACATTTGCCATCATAAATGTCTTTAAATCAACTTTTCCTTTTGAAATTTGAAGAGTATTTCCAGGTGCTCCAACTATTCTTTTTGTATACATCATCTTGTTAGTCACCGGCTCTTTAAACGCAATAATCTGTCCAACTTTAGGTGCTTCAAATCTATATTTTATCATATTTGCAAAAACCCTGTCTTTTACAGCAATTGTCGGCTCCATCGAACCTGTTGGAATGACATAGTTTCCAAGATAAAACATCTGAATCAAAAGTACAAGAATAATTGCAAGAATTGAATTTGTAATTCTTGTAAAAGCTCGTCCAAGCGAACTTCTTTTTCTTTTTTCCCTTGATACAACCTCTTCTGGCGTAATATTTTCATCTTTAAATATTTTTTTTACAATTTCCTGTGTCGATTCATTTTTGATTTTTGCTTCAGTAAATATTTTTTCCAAATCTTTATTATTTTGGGTCATTTCTTTCAAAATTGACTGCTCAGTTATTTCCTCTTTCGCTGGTTTTCTCAAAAAATAGACAAGCAATAGCGACAACACGACATTTATCGCAAGATAAATATAATATTTCACATCCAAAATATTAAACATCGCTTTTCCCAAGAACAACATAACTAAATTTCCTAAAAAAATCCATTCATGCTGTTCTCTCAAAACATAAAAAATTAAATTTAAGATAAAAACTCCATAAATTCCAAAAACTTTTATTTTAATGACATTGTCAGGAGTTTTGTCAATAATTGAAAAAAACACGGCGGTCACAACTAAACTTATAACTGTCAAAATATTCCCCAAAAAAAGGTTGTTATTTTCTTCCAAATCAATATTTTTAAGTACATCGTCTTCTTTTTTTCTCAAAAAGCTCATCACTTTTTTTTCTCTAAAAAAGAAATACAACAAGCACAATGTAGTAATAATATAAAATACTACCCACAATACTATATTCACTAATTTTCCCCTTTCTTTTTAACTTTTTAATTTTTTTATTAATACCTAAAAACAGAAAAAGCTAGCAAAAATATGCTAGCTCGCTTGCTATTTTCTAATTTCTTTAATTCTAGCAGCTTTTCCTGATAAGTTTCTTAAATAGTACAATTTAGATCTTCTTACTTTACCAATTCTCTTAACTTCGATTTTTTCAATTAATGGTGAATTTAAAGGAATGATTCTTTCTACACCGATTCCAGAAGATATTTTTCTAACTGTGAAGTTTTTAGCAACGCTTCCTCCACTTACTCTGATTACTACACCTTCAAAAACCTGTATTCTTTCTTTATTTCCTTCTTTTACTTTGTAGTGTACTGCTACTGTATCTCCAGATTTAAATTGAGGTACATCTGATTTTAAATAAGATTTTTCTACTAATTCGATTAATTTCTCTTTCAAGAAATTCACTCCCTTCTTTTTTAAAATATTCTTTTTATCTATACCAATTTTTCATAAAAATTTCAAAACAAAACTGGTAGCAACAATAAAAGCGGAATATTTATTTTTTATAACTAAAATAGTATAACATATTTAATTTTATTTTTCAATCAAATAACAAAAAAAATATAAAATTTTTTGAACAAACTATTTTTTATTTTTTGAAGTATATCCGAAGACATAATCTAAATTTATATTTTTCATTGAATTAAAAACACTTTGTTTGATTCCTGGATTTTTTTCTTCAAGTTCTGCCAACATATTTTTTATTTCTTTTCTCTTGCTCGAAGTTTTTCCAGCTTCAATCGTGCAGCCGCAATTCATTGCTCTAATTCCATTTGTTTTTGTGTAATCAATTATGTCACTTTCCTTGACATAAATTAATGGTCTTATAAGTTCTAATTTCCCCGAAGTCGATAAAACTTTTGGAGTCATCGTCTTTAGTGTTCCCGCATAAAACATATTTATTAGAGTTGTTTCGATGACATCATCAAAATGATGTCCCAATGTAAGTTTATTAAATCCCATTTCTTCGACTTTTGTGTAAAGTATTCCACGCCGCATTTTTGCACATAAAAAGCACGGATAATCCTTTGCCTTTTCATTGGCTATTTCCCAAATGTTTGTCGTTATAATTTCGCAGTCAATATTTAATTTTTCTAAATTACTTTTAAAATTATTTAAATCTTCTTCTCTAAATCCTGGATTTAAGCTAACCGCTTTAAATTCAAAATTTCTTCTTTTATCTTTTTTCAATTCGTGAAATAATTTTGCCAAAAGCAAACTGTCTTTTCCACCCGAAACTCCAATTGCAATTTTGTCGCCATCTTTGACTAAGTCAAAATCATCCACAGCTTTTAAAAATTTTGACCAAATAGTTTTTTTATATGTTGTAGTTATGCTTTTTTCAATTTCACCAACTTCTTTCATAGGTCCGTCAGGAATGATTGCATCACAATGTAAATTTATCATTTTTAATTTCCTTTTTTTTTAACTAATTTTTTCATCGTTCAAATATTTTTTATATTTATTTTCTAAATATTCAATTTTCTCAGCTAACCCTTCATCTCTCGAGTCAATATCATAAGCTGCCTTATATTCGTCAAGTGCCTTCTTATGTCTTCCCATATGTTCATATTTTCTTGCAAAATCAATGTGTGCTATATACATGTCAAAATCAAAGAAAATTGCCATTTCATAGCAATCCACAGCTTTTGTTATTTCCCCTTTTCTTGAATAAATATTTCCTAGTAAAAATAAAACAAACGGCTCTATTGGACATAAATCCAGTGCCTTTTCCAAATTTTTACAAGCCTTGCCAAAATCTTCATTTTCGTAGTATAAATATCCTAAAAATGCCCAAATTTCATGATTTTTTGGCTGTAATTTTATCAATTTTTCATAAATTTCGATAGCTTTGTTATTTTCTTTTAAGGCGTGATATGTCGAAGCTAGTGTTTGTAATGTTTTAACATCATTTGGATCACTTTTTAACTTTTCTAAACTTTCTTTAAGCAATTCTTCGTTATTATCATTATATCTTATTTCTCTAAAAATCAAAGTCTCTAACATTTTTTCCCTGCTACTTAAAAAAATTTCTATTAATTTATATTCCCATTTATTTATATAATTAGTTCTATATTAAAATAGCTATTTTGAAAGTAGCTCTTCTCCTTTCTTCAATAAATTCCGTTATGTTATTTAATTTATTTTATCATAAATAGTAACTTAAGTAAACAATATTTTTCCCAAAAAATCATAGATTTTTTAATAAATTTGCATTTATTATAATCTAAAATAGTTTATTACTAATATTATTTTTATTATATTTTCCTTTTATATTAAAAATAAATTAAATATTATTTAATTGTTCCAGTTAAAAATCAAAAAAAAGAGGAAGAGCATATTTTAAAAATTTAGGAATACCCAAACAGCTATTACAAACTGTTTGAGTAATATCCATTATTATTTGTGATTAATTTTCTAAACAATGAAAATCGGTTTTTGAAGATTTTCAAGTATTCTAACTCCAAGTTTACCAGTAATTCTTTCAACCATTACTGTATACCGTAAATCTCCCATTAAAACTAAATCATAATTTTGAGATTCGTTCATAATTGTCTTGAATGTATCTCCTTTTTTATGAATAAGGTTATAGTTTTCTCCAAATCTTTGGGCTAAGCTATTTTCATCATCTTCTTCAACATTTACACGCAATACGTTCATCTTTTGCTCACCAAATATGTAGAAAAAAGTAAATAGCGTCTTATTTGCATTATAAGCCCCGTCATCAAGCAATACTAAATTATCCAATCTGAAATTTTCCACATTTGGTAAAATAATTAATGGCTTAAATATACTTCTTAAAATTTCCTTCAATACAGGAGTTACTTTTTCATTTTTTACAAGCACAAGCAAATCATATTTTTTCAATTCTTCCAGGATAATTTCAGAAGTTTCTCCATCCTTTGTGTAAAAATTTGAAATATCAGCTGTCATTTTTTCCTTAATTTTTTTTACAGTTTTTTCTTCCAGTTCTCTATATTCCTTAAAGGCATAATTTGCTCCGATATTTAGCCCCATACCTTCAATGCTCACAGGAAAGACTTCGTATTTTAAGACATCCTTGATGTAAATAACATCAATTTCAACATCATATTTTTTCTTAAAAATTCCCGCAAAATTAACCAATGGCTGTATTTCATTTTCTGCCGTAACTAAAAATAATGCTTTTTTTTGTAACATTTTAACCACTTCCTTATTATGATAATTTTATTTACCTATTTATCTTCTTCACTAAAGTCAGGAGCTTCTGTAATTTTTACAACAGAAGCAATCTTTTCATTGTTTCTGACTTTCATTATTCTAACACCTGTTGCAGAACGGCTTCGTACAGTAATATCATTTATACTTGTTCTAATTAACGTACCTTCCGAAGTAATAAGCATGATTTCATCATTTTCTCTTACAATTTTTACATCTGCAATTTTTCCAGTTTTATCATTAAGTTTTGCATTAATAAGCCCTTTTCCACCTCTTGACTGAAGCCTGTATTCAGAAAGTTTTGTACGTTTTCCATATCCTTCTTCAGTAATTGTAAGGATTCTCATTTTATTATTATCCATTTCAGAATTAATAATTGCAGCTCCTACAACTTTATCCTTATCCCGTAATGTAATTCCCCTTACTCCAACTGCTGATGTTCCCATGCTTCTTACATCTTTTTCAGAGAATTTGATGGCAATACCATTTCTAGTTGCCGCAAAGATTTCATCTTCTCCGCTTCCGCTTGTAAGTCCAATAAACATAACTTCATCATCATCATTTAATCTGATTGCCCGTTTTCCAGCCTTCATAATATTACTAAACAATGTCAGTTCAGATTTTTTAACAACTCCATTTCGTGTTACAAAGAATAAATTTCTATTCTTTTCAAATTCACGAACTTTTATTATAGTGCTAACTTTCTCATCATTGTCTAAATTTATAATATTTCCAATAAGTTTTCCACGAGCCTGTTTTCCAGTTTCAGGAATTTCATAAACTTTTATGCTGAATACCTTTCCTTTCGTTGTAAAGATAAGCAATGTATCAAGAGCCTTGGCAATATACATATCCTTTACAACATCATCTTCCACTGTATTTGTAGCATTTACTCCAATTCCGCCACGCTTTTGAGAACGGTAAGTATCAATTGCCACACGTTTTACATAACCTTTTTCTGTAAGCGTTACAACAACTTCCTCATCCTTAATCAAATCTTCAATGCTAATTTCAGCTCTTGCATTTCTAATTTCAGTTCTACGTTCATCCCCAAAATCTTCCTTTAACTTAAGTGCTTCCTCTTTAATTATACCATATATTTTTGAATCGTCAGACAAAATTCCCATTAATTTTTCAATTAATTGCATAAGTTCATTATATTCCTGATTAATCTTATCTCTTTCAAGCCCAGTAAGTCTTTGCAATCTCATATCCAAAATAGCCTTTGCCTGAATTTCTGAAAATTCAAATTTATCAATTAATTCAGCCCGTGCAACATTTGCATCTTTAGAAGCACGTATAATTCTAATTACTTCCTCAATATTATCAAGAGCAATTTTAAATCCTTCCAAAATATGAGCCCTATTTCTAGCCTTTTTCAATTCAAATTCAGTTCTTCTCGTAATTACTTCAAACCTATGTTCCAGATATTTCTGAAGAACCTGCTTTAAATTTAATACTCTCGGTGCATTGTCCACAAGTGCAAGCATAATTACACCAAATGTATTTTGCAAATCGGTAAATTTATAAAGGCTGTTTAAGATTAATTCACTTTCCTCACCTTTTTTCAGCTCAATTACAATTCTAATACCATCCCTGTCAGTTTCATCCCGCAAATCAGATATTCCCGTAATTTTCTTCTGTTTTACTAAATCTGCAATTTTTTCAATAAGTCTAGACTTATTCACTTGATATGGCAATTCCGTTACAATAATCGATTTTTTTCCAGTTTTGGATGTTTCAATTTCCACACGTCCTGCAACTCGCAATTTTCCACGTCCAGTTCTATACGCATCGTAAATCCCCTGTTTTCCATTAATTATACCGCCAGTTGGAAAATCTGGACCTTTGACATAAGTAATCAATTCGTCAATAGAAATTTCAGGATTGTCAATCAATGCGATAATTCCATCAACTACCTCCCCTAAGTTATGTGGCGGAATATTTGTAGCCATTCCAACCGCAATTCCATTTGCTCCATTTAATAATAAATTAGGCAGTTTAGCAGGTAATACAACTGGCTCATCCAAACTTTCATCAAAGTTCTTTCTGTAATCAATCGTATCTTTTCCAATATCTGCAAGCAGCTCCTCAGTAATTTTAGCCATTCTAGCTTCTGTATACCGCATTGCTGCCGCTTCATCTCCATCAATCGAACCAAAGTTTCCATGTCCATCAATAAGTTCATATCTCATATTAAAATCCTGAGCCATTCTAACCATCGCACCATAAACAGAAGAATCCCCATGCGGATGGTATTTCCCCAATACATCCCCGACAATTCTTGCCGATTTTTTAAATGGAGTTTTATGACTCATCCCCATTTCACTCATGGAAAACAAAATTCTTCTATGTACAGGCTTTAATCCATCTCTTACATCTGGCAAAGCACGGCTTACAATTACACTCATCGAATAATCCAAAT
>ERZ772945.1828-NODE-1828-length-14191-cov-9.526457_pt1 | contig 14191 bp, 9 predicted proteins | sample MGYA00511681_ERZ772945 | MGnify/ENA primary metagenome ERZ772945 (study PRJEB29015, sample SAMEA2737943) | human oral metagenome | biome: human oral; feature: human-associated habitat; material: dental | place: China | collected 2143 ...
TTTTATTTTGAGCCTTGCAGTCCAACTGCGAGCACCAAATTTTTTGTTTTGAGCCTTGCAGTTGAACTGCGAGCGCCATTTTTTTAATTTTGGGCCTTGCAGTTCAACTGCGAGCGATAAAACTTTTATTTTGCCTCTTGCAGTTCCTATTGCGCTTTCCAAATGGGTGCCAGCGTGCGATAGGTCGCTAAATATAAAGAACCACCATCGGTTTCAATGGTTATTTTAGAGGCATTAAAGTGCAAATTACCTACACGGTTGGGTGGAGCCTTAGTACCGTCACACGACCACCAAACACCTTCCGTTCCTAAATCGTGCAAAACGGTTCGGTTGATGAATGAACCGGAAGGATTTCTGTCATAGATATAATAGCCTGCTGCCGGCAGGAAGAAATATTTCCCGCGCTCTGCAATTTGAGGTGTAGCACCGGTAAGCGTTACAGTTGGAACGGGGTATGCTGGTGGTGTTGGCGTGCCATAGCCTTGATAATAGGCTGTTGTGTAGTGTGATGCCGCATCCGAAAAATTCACACCGTTGGGTGCAGCAGCTGCACTGAAGCCAGGGATGTTATCTTTCTTCAACAACCATACGCCACCTTTTTGCAAATGGTTGTTGAATGCAAAAATGCCATCGGCATCCCACATCGGATGGCCACGCTCAACATACCAGGTCAGCTCATTGAGGTTGGGACAATCTTTGCACGAATGCTCGGCTGCCTTGTTGGTGGGAACTTGTGGACCGCGTGGGTCGGTCGGTGGTGTACCATAGGGAAAATTCACCTTTAAGTCGCCCTCGCCACCGTTGGCTGTGGGCTGCTGGCTCTCGTTGCCATAAAAACCATATTTCTCGGCATCCCAGTTGTAATAGGTGTTCAACGGCACTGTGGGCACCTGCAGGTTGGCCGTTACGGGCTTGATTTCGCCTGCATCGACACTCACCGTGACATATTTGGTGAGAAAGCCTTCAACACTGGTTGTGGGATCGTAGAGATAATATTGCACGTTGAAATGATAGGTGCCGGGGGCCAGCCCAATGTAGGCGCCGTTAGTGAGTACGCTGCTGGTCGTGTTGGTGAGCGGGAAGCCATTGAAGTAGCCGCCCGCATCCTGGAATTGCAACATAAAGCGGTGATACCCACTTGTCGGTGTAGTGCCGAAACTGCCTGTGCTGAAATCGTAAATACCACAAATGTAGTCATCGGATGAAACGACTATCCTCGTAATGTAAGTATTTGCCCCGAGCGCAGCATCCTCCTGACGTGGCAGGAAACAGAGATAACCGGCCTTGTGCTCGAGCTGGAAATTAAACATTGAGGGGTCGCTGCCTGCAACGGCAAACCCAACACCGCAGTCGCCAAAGTGGCCGGCATCATCCAGCACACCAGGTCGCTTCTGCACGGGTGGATTGCCCGTTTTCACCTGGTCGGGGCTGCCCGTGAAACCAGTGTAGCGCACTTCGCAACCTGCACCATAATCAGAGACGTTGCCGGGCAGTGTGAACGTGGCACTCGAACCATCGCCATTCACCGCGGTGTAGATACTTTTTTTCCAAACGCCGGCCTTGTTTTTAACGAAAATATAGTCGTCCGTTTCCCAATAGGCTTCGGCACCCTGACCAATCTGATATTGAATGAGCGTGCGTGTGGGGGTATCGTCGCCTGCCACCTTGGTGCTCATTTTAGCCTTAGCCTTGGGTGCATGGGTGGTGAACAGCACACCCTTGGGTGCTGTCGGTTCGGTTTCTCCCGAGGATTGTGCAGCATCGTTGCCCGCACAGGCCGAAAACAGCCCAATACCCAACAGCAAGCTCATTTGGAGAAATGATTTTATTATCATTGTTTTGCTTAATCGCTTCATAATTCTATTATTTTCTTGTTTCAAATTCTTCTGCATTCCTATTCCTGCAGCTCGTCGTCTTCATCGTCCCAGTCTTCCCAAGTTCCGGAGTTACGCTTGGCATCGCCCACGGCGCTACCCTCTTTAATGTGTTTGTGTTGACCGCTCGCAGCCTGCAAGAGATACTCTGTTGCTGTCGGATAAACGCAGCATTGGGGCTTCATATATGCCCGTTTTTCTTTCTGTCTCATCTTTTTTACGCTTTTAATTTATGTTTTTTATTTGAGTTACTTCACACTAAATTCTTTCATTTTCTGTTCTTAAAAGACACGAAAAAGGGCATGCAAAAAGTTTATAAAAAACTTCTTGCACACCCTTTGTTTATAAGTGTTTATGTTGTATATTACGCGCGCGTAGGAGCGGACGTTAGAATGTGTGTGTGTGTGTGTGTGTGTGTGTGTGTGTTACACAATTATTTGGATTGACCAAATAAATGGCATAAAAAGATGCAAAGAAAGAAGATTTTCTTTGCAACATCGAAATGCAATATGTCATGTTGTGTAACTCCATCGGGCACAAAGGTATAAACTTTTACGCAAAGCAACAAATTTACCTGCAAAAATGTTTTGAAAAAGGAAAGGGAAAGCTCAAAGTGTTACACCTAATGATAGTTGAACAAGGGTGGTGTGATGGTGGGTAGTGCGGTTTTGATGGCGGAGTGTTGCTTGTAGGAACAGTGTTTTGATGGAGGGGGTGCGAAGAAAGAGGTCGTAGCGCGCACCGATTTCGCCGGTCCAAGCGTGCGCTGTGAGCTGATTGTAGTTGTCGTTTAGCATGGAAAGCGGTTCGGCGAAAGCGTGTCGGTCGTTTAAAACCAATCGTTTTTGCATGTTTTGTGTGCGCTGCACCGCGATATGTACAGTGAAAATGCCTGCACGAAACGACCTGATGGCTTGTGTTTGCAAGCCGAACGAGAGGTTGGCAAACTGCATTTCGCGCTGCGGATTGGCGTAGGTTTCTTGAAAAGCCAGCAACGAAACCGCAGGCACGGCATTGATTTCCCACCGCGCTGACAGCCATTGCTGCGCGGCTTCCAACTGCATGTGCAACGTTTTGGCAAGATAGGGATAGTTGATGGCTAACTGTTTGTAGCCCGTGAGACCGTTGTCATATAAGCGTTCGGCACCTTCGCGGTTACTGTAGGTGGCCGAGAGTGACACGTGATGTTGCTGTCCACGCCAGGCCGTTTCGCCCGAAATGGTCCAAACGGTCAGATCGTTGATGGGGGCATCTTGCAGGTCGGACATCTGCTTTTGCAACACACGTCGCGATACTTCCAACTGTGCCAAAAGTCCCTTGTTACGAGGTTGCAGCGTGAAGCCGGCACCTAAGGTGTGGCCTGTGAAATAGGCTTCTTTCAATGCACCGGCAAATCGATAATAGTGCATGCCGAGGCCTTGCATCTGATAGAGTGTGATGGCGCCCAAGGGATTCATAAAGGCGATGGATTGCTCTTGCGAATAGCGCTGCCAAAGGGCATAAGCGCCAAGATTGTAGCGCGTGCCGAGCGAATGGGATGCGCCCACTTTGAGGTCGACAAACAGACTGTTGTTGCGTGGACGTGGGTCGATGTCGCGATAGCTCAATGCCGACTCGTAGGCCGCTTCAACACCATAACACCAGCGGTTCAGTTGGCGGGCATAGCCCATGTGGAATCGATAGGCCTCACGTTCCATCTTGCCGCCGAGGGTATCGGCTGTGACATAGGGGTAAATCTGCATGAAATCGGCCGACTCACTCCACTGAATATCGCGTGTGCGACGGCGGTCGTAGCCGGCATCTCCCCACACTACCGCATGCTTGCCCAGCCATTGATAGGACGAAGCATTGAAGCGTCCGGCCGTAAAGGCGCGTCCCATTTGTGCGACAAGGGCTTGATCGGCATTCTTATTGATGAACGATGCCTTCACTTCGGCGTACGAGCTGTCGTATCGTCCCACGGCCAACGCCGGGTTTCGATAGACTTCAAAAGCCTTATTGTCGTACCATGACAACAGGGTTTGCAACTTGGTTTGCGCCCAGACCTGCTGACTCAAGCCCAAACCGCATGCCAACAACAGCAGAGAAAAATGCTTCATCATTGCAAGGAGAAAAGGTTATTCGCCCGCCTTACAAAGCGAATAACCTGTTGTCTCTATTTAAAGAATTGATAATAGGGATTGGCTTTCACCATGCTTTCGAAGTCGTTGGTCGAATTGTTCGTGTCCACCAACTTGTGGGTTTGGTTGTCAACCTTGCGGCGAATGGCCATGCCATAGCGGTTTTTATCAAAGGCCTGCACGGAATTATAAGCAAAACCTGCATCCAAGCGCGAGGCCGAGCAAGTCCATTTCTTTGGCGCTTCCTTCGGACACATGTTCACACAGTCGGCAATCCAGCTGTTGGGCAGCAGATAAGCATCGCCTTTCATGGGATAGGTTTTGTCCTTAAACGTGAAGTCATAGGTATAACGATAAACATAGTTCTTCACATAATCGGCTGCATTGACAACATGTTGCGCATCGCCCAAATAACCGATAGCATAGGTCTTTACACCGCGTGTGTGGGGCATCCATACGCCCATCTGCCGATTACCATCCATGGTGATGAGCTTAATCAAGTTGGGCACATCGGTATCGGTGTCGCCACCGTTCTCGGTTTTGTCATACCATTCGAAATCGGCCTTGCTCAAATCATAGGAGTTGGGATTTGTTTTGGTGTGGTCTAAGCCTAAATCTACCAGCAGAATGCTCTTTCCCGGTTCCACGGGATGGTCTTTTCCACTGCCCGGAACCATGTAGGCGACACTGATGGCAAGGGCAGAGTCGCGCATATCGGGCTTGTAATCCTGCGGCGTGTCATTGAGGAACTCGCTCTCGAATAACACCAATCCATCGGCATAAAGCGTCTCATCGCTGTTATTGTAGATGCGGAAATATTTATCGCTGCTATATTGCTTATTGTTGGCATCGAGTGTTCCGGCCACGGCAATCTCGGCAAAGACAAAGCCATCTTTCACCGAAACAGCTTCGGCAACAAGGTTCAGCGTGGCTTTTCCGCCCGTGATATTCACATTGTTTTGCACGGCTCTGAGACGCGCATTCACATCGGTTCCGTTCATTTTGTAGGTCACATTACCCTCTAACATCACGTTGTATAAACCGTCTTCCAACCACACTTTCGACAGTTCATTGCTCTGCACAACCGTCGAACGTCCCGTGTTAACATTGAAAAATGTCACGCGCACATTCGATGCTTTCGCATTTTGAATGTCCTTTGCCAAGGTGTAGACCACTGAAACTTCGCTTTGTGGAGTTTCGTGAAACTTCTCGCCGCACGATGCCAAAACAAGGACACCCAACAGCCATAATCCAAAAAACTTTTTCATCTTCATCTCTGTTTTTATAATTTAAAATTTAATTCCATTCCAAAATAGGGGGTGAATACGCGCCGCACGATATACCCATTCACCTCGTAGTCGGGCGCAATGGCGAGCAATCGGTCGGCAAAAAACGACAGCGTTGCATAGCGGCCAAACTGTTTTGAGGCTTTCATGTTCAAACACATATAGGCACGTTCGCGCTGCACCAGTTGGGTTTGACGCACATTCGACAGCACCAACCAGCGCTTATATACATCAGTCGCGTCGGCATCGGTATAGGGATGTTCCACACCTGCCACATCAACATAGGCTATCGGACGCGGATTACGTGTGGGTGCGAGCGTCTTTCCCAACCAATAACATTCGGCCGTTGCCGAGAGAATAAGCCCCAACCGATCGAGATAGGTGTCGGCAATGAGGTTCGAGGTGAACCGATCTTTCACATAACCGTTGTCCCACGCATAAATGCCCAAATAACGATTGTTGATGGTGATGCCGTTAATCTGCTGCGATGAACCGGCATAATATTCGGGTTCGCCCGCCGAATAGGTGGTGTGAAACCATGCTCCGTTAAAAGTGAGGCGCGTATGAAGTGCCGGGAGGCGAGGCGAAGAATATTGAAATTCAATGCCCTGCTTGACAATCTTTGTACCGTTTCCCATCACTTGATATGTGCGCAGCAGCGTGTCAGTGCGATAGGGTAGCGCGGCGAGCGACGGAGGTGCCGTGAGTGTCTTGCCCCGAAGGCCCGATGCATCATATTGTTTATAGGTGAGCATCGGTATCATTTGCTGCGTGCTGCGAAAGCCGTCGTTCATGCTTTCGTGGAAAAAGGTGGCATAAAACCGATGCCCTTTACAGCTACCGCCCACGCGAACTTCCCATTTGGTGTTGTGTGCCGGCAGCAAATGATAATTATTGGTGTCGATGGTGTAGCTGCGAATATGGAGCTTCTTCAAGGCGTCGTTGGCGTTCCAATAGTTCAGTTGCACCAAATCAATGTAGCGTTTCTCGGGATTTAAATCCAATATTGTGGGCATTTTGCTCATGCGCCCCACGCCCATTGAGGCATAAAGGTACAACTTACCCATGGCCGGGAGGTCCCATTGTACGTTCAATCGCGGGTCGACATACAACCTTCCGTGCAAGTCATAAGCCGAAGATAACCCCACCATCGCGGTGCTACGCACGCCCAACAAGGCCGTGATGACATGTTTGCCTATTGATAGTTTGGCTTCGTCTTGCGCGTAGAACGCCCACAAATTCGTAGCCGGAATATCCTTGAATGCACGTGGACGGCGCGACGATGTGCCATCGATGGGACGCAGATAATCGTACACCTGCCCCTGCCCAAAGTTCTTGTTGTATTGCCATTCCACGCCCATTGTGAGCACATGCGATAGTGCCCCCATCATCTTCTGTGCATTGCCTTCCAACCGTAAGTTCGAATAAAACGGCATTCCTTTCACTTGATGGCGCGCCACATAGGTCGAAGGCAGATAGGCACCATCATATTCGCCGTTCTCTTCAGTCAGTGGTGCCGGCGTATCGCGGTCCACACTCACAAACTTTGTCTGGTCGATTTCGTCGAAAGAAACGCTCGTTGAATAGCGCAGCAACAGCGATTGAAGCCATGAGTCCTCGTGCGGACTGTAGCGTAACGACGTGCTTAGCCCCACGCGATGATAGGACGAGCGATAGCGATCTTCCTTGTTCACTTGCACTTCGGGGTCGGTTTTCACGTGATCGATGTTGCCGGCATAGTCTGAAGCCACATCCCAATTAAGCCTTCCACCTTGCGCAAAAAGCCAAAACTTGTGCAGTCGGGCTGAGAAATTCAGCCGGTTGTAAGTTTCAAAGCGGTTGCGCGGATCGGCTTTCGAGTTGAACAGACCGCCGTCGGCATTTAAAATCCAGTTGTTGCCCAAGGCAAATCCCTTTCCTGCTGAGAGCAGTTTACCATAGCCGTCGGCTTTGATACGCACCTCAAGCGGCGTTGCCACACGCTTGCGTTCAATGCGAATGAGGCCGCTGGTCAAGTCACCATACTTCACAGAAGGGATGCCTCGCACCACTTCTACCTGTTCAATGTTATCGGTTGCCAGCATTCTCATATCGACACCATAGCCCACTGTTGAGCGATTTCCGTCGGCATTCATGTTCCGTCCTAACAGTTGCATGTTGGCATCGGTGCCGATGGGGGCGCCATCCACCATGAATTTTGTGCCCAAACTACTGATGGCATAGTCGCTGCTCGAGATACCCACCTCGCGCAAACGCGCCACATTGGCCACGTTGGTGTGGGGCGTAGCGGTCATTCCGCCGGGCAAAAGGCTCAGCAAATCGCTGAACGACGAGGGTTGCAGATGCTGCATGGCCGTGCGATCGATAACCGATGTGCTCGTCAGTCCTTTCTTCTCTTGGGCCGTAACCGTCACCTCACCTAAGCTGATGGCTGTGGCATGCAGGCGCAATGTGCATTGCAAGTCGCCGTTGAGCGTCACCAACGTGTCAAGCGTGGCATAGCCTACCGACGACACTTGCAGGCGATAACGGCGCGGAGCAAGGTCGGAAAACCGGAACGTGCCGTGGTCAGAGGTCTGCAAACCCGACAGGAAGCGCTCGCCGGCATACAGCCGAAGGGTGACAAACCCCAATCCATCGCCTTGCCCGGCATCCACCACTTTGCCTTGAAGGCTGAAGCGTTGCGGGTCGTTGGCAGCCGATAAGCGAATGAGGCAGACCAAAAGAAAGAGAAAGGTGATAACGTTTCTTTTGCGCATGATTATTTGATAGCGTGGGCAAAATTACAGCTTTCATCGTCGCTCCACAATACCTACTTTTAGGTATATTGCCCTCCCAATCATCAAAAACACACCGTTCGGACACAAAAAATGGATACAAAAGATGGGAAAATGCGCCATTGTTGCACAACGGAGCTGCAAAACATTCCCCTGCATGAGCCCCACTATGCGCTCCTTCCGCCCTATTCCATCACGCAAGCCACACCTCCCCGAAGAAAAACAATGCAGATTGCACCACAATATCGTCGTAATCACTGCTCAAGAACATCGTAATTATGCAACAATATGCCCCACTTTTGTTGGCAGACTACGCAAATAGAATCGCAAGCGCATGGGATGAACAAAATGAATAAAAACGATGATCACGGCAGAGATGCTCACCTTTTATAAATAAGCCTACCCCATTATAGACATTTACTTAGAATTTAAAAAACTTTATCACTCCAAAAGAAAGCAGTTTTGTGAAAAAACAGTATCTTTGCGGCGTTGATATCTTTCGTATCGAATAAGGTTTTAAACATCAATTAAAGAAAAGATGAATCTTGATTCACTGACTGCCATTTCGCCTATCGATGGACGTTATAGAAACAAATGCCAAGAACTTGCCGATTATTTTTCGGAATATGCATTGATACGCTATCGGGTGCGCGTGGAAATAGAGTATTTCATTGCCCTGTGCGAATGGGGCATTCCACAGCTGAAGGGCGTTGACAGCAATCAGTTTGAGACCTTGCGCGACCTCTATCGCCACTTTACTGAAGCCGATGCACAGCGGGTGAAAACGATAGAGCAAACCACTAATCACGACGTGAAAGCCGTGGAATATTTCTTGAAAGAGGCTTTCGACCGCATTGGTGGGCTCGAGGCTTATAAGGAATTTATTCATTTCGGGCTGACTTCACAAGATATCAACAACACCAGTGTGCCACTTTCGTTGAAAGAAGCCTTGGAAAAGGTGTATTTTCCGCAGGTCGAAGCGCTCATCGGGCAGCTTGAAACCTATGCCGAGGAGTGGAAAGCGGTGCCCATGTTGGCCAAAACACATGGGCAACCGGCCTCACCCACCCGCTTGGGCAAGGAGGTTATGGTGTATGTTTATCGTCTGAAAGAGCAGCTGGCCACATTGAAAGCCTGCAAGTTTACAGCGAAGTTTGGTGGTGCGACAGGCAATTTCAATGCCCATCATGTGGCCTATCCGCAAATCGATTGGCCCGCCTTTGGTGCACAGTTTGTCCGTCAAAAGTTGGGTTTGGAGCGCGAGACATGGACCACACAGATTAGCAATTACGACCACATGGGTGCCGTTTTTGATGGCATCCGCCGCATCAACACCATCCTCATCGACCTTGACCGCGACTTTTGGTTGTATATTTCGATGGATTATTTCAAGCAGAAGATTAAAGCAGGCGAGGTGGGCTCGAGTGCTATGCCCCACAAAGTGAACCCCATCGATTATGAGAATAGCGAGGGAAACTTGGGAGTGGCCAATGCGCTTTTGCAATTCTTGGCACAGAAACTGCCTGTGAGCCGCTTGCAACGCGACCTCACCGACAGCACCGTGCTGCGCAACATCGGGGTGCCTTTGGCACACAGCCTCATTGCAATGCAAAGCACTTTGAAAGGATTGCAGAAGCTCATTCTCAACGAAGACAAGCTGAAGGCCGATTTAAACAGCACGTGGGCTGTGGTGGCCGAGGCCATACAAACCATTCTTCGGCGTGAAAACTACCCTCATCCCTACGAGGCTTTGAAAGCGCTTACCCGCACCAATCAGCAAATGACGCAAGAAACCATTCAGCAGTTTATCGCGCAACTCAACGTGAGCGCTGCCGTGAAAGCCGAACTTATGGCCATCACACCGCTGAATTATACTGGAATGTAAACAAATTTAATCAATAAAAAGAAAGTTATCAATAAAGTACTAACCCGGCCGCGAGGCTACAAATCATGAATTAAAAATTATGGATTCAGAATTAGAAAACAAGGCTCAAGATCTGTCAAACGAGCAGAATGAGGGCACCCGTGAGGGGTACTCACGACAAACAGAAGGTTATTCACCCAACTATCACAGTGCAGGTCGGCCACAGCGCCCACGCATTCATTCACAGCGGGCGTATAGTTCAGAAGGCGCAAACAGTGAACATGAAGGCGGATTCCGCCCGGAAGGTTTTGGCAGTGCATTGCAAAACAGCGAGCGGCCACAACGCAGTTACCAACCTTATCAAGGCGGCTATAACCGTCAGCAAGGGGGATATAACAGCCGCGGAGGCAACAATCGCCCCCAACAAGGTGGCTATCGCCCGCGTTTCAACAACAATGGCGGCGAGCAGCAAGGCGGTTATCAACCCCGACAGCAAGGCAACTATGCACGTCCACAGCAGCAAGGTTATCGTCCTCGCTACAATGCGAATGGCGAAGAGCAGCAAGGTGGCTATCAACCACGGCAGACACAAGGTTACGGACGCCCACAACAAGGCGGCTATCAAGGTCGGGGTGGTTATCAAAACAACCGCAACTTCAACAACAATGGCGGCGGCTATCCACAACAAGGTGGCTACAACAACCGTAACTATAACAACAATTACGGCGGTTACAACAACCGTCCGCAACAGAATTTCAACCCCAACCGCAACTTTAAGAAAAACCGTCCGGGTTACGATCCCAACGCGAAATATAGCTTGAAGAAGCGCATTGAATATAAAGAGACACACATTGATCCCAACGAGCCTATTCGTTTGAATAAATACTTGGCAAATGCCGGTGTATGTTCTCGCCGCGAAGCCGATGAATTTATTCAGGCGGGTGTGGTGACGGTCAACGGCAATGTTGTTACCGAATTGGGTACAAAGGTGTTGCGTTCAGATGAGGTAAAGTTCCACGATCAGCCTGTTTCTTTGGAGAAGAAGGTCTATGTGCTGCTCAACAAACCAAAAGATTGTGTGACCACCAGCGATGACCCGCAACAGCGAAAGATTGTGATGGACTTGGTAAAAGATGCTTGTCCGGAGCGCATCTATCCCGTGGGACGCTTAGATCGCAACACAACGGGTGTGCTATTGCTCACAAACGACGGCGATTTGGCCAGCAAACTCACGCATCCTAAGTTCTTGAAAAAGAAAGTGTATCATGTGCACTTGGACAAGGCTTTGGCAGAGGAAGATTTGCAAAAGATTGCCAGTGGCATTGAATTGGAGGATGGGGAAATCCATGCAGATGCTATCGAATATGCCGATCCGCGCGACAAAAAGCAGGTGGGTATCGAGATCCACAGTGGCAAAAACCGCATCGTTCGTCGCATTTTCGAACACTTAGGCTATCGCGTAACACGCTTGGATCGTGTGCAGTTTGCCGGCTTGACGAAAAAGAATTTGCGTCGCGGCGACTGGCGTTTCCTCACCGAACAAGAGGTAGAAATCCTCCGGAGTGGGATGTTTGAGTAATATTCAGAATTGAAAATGAAAAGAACAAAAATAGTCGACGCCCTCAAAAGCGTCGACTTTAATCACGATATACTCGTGAAAGGATGGGTGCGCTCCCACAGAAACAGTAAGGCTGTCGACTTTATTGCCCTCAACGATGGGTCGACCATCAACAACATTCAGATTGTGGTTGACCCCACTTCGATGGATGCTGAAGCCTTGAAAAGCATCACAACAGGTGCATGTATCGGGGTAACAGGGACATTGGTGCAAAGCCAAGGTGCTGGTCAAAGCGTTGAAATTCAAAGCAAAGCCATCGAAATCTATGGTCTTTGCCCGTCGGATTATCCCATGCAAAAGAAGGGGCAGAGCTTTGAATACATGCGCAAATATGCGCATCTGCGTCTGCGCACCAACACCTTTGGTGCCGTTTTCCGCATTCGTCACAACATGGCGATTGCCATTCATCAGTATTTTCACGAGCATGGTTACTACTATTTCCACACGCCATTGATCACCGCAAGCGATGCCGAAGGTGCGGGAGAGATGTTTCAAGTGACGACACTCGACCTCAGCAGAACAGGCAAAACGGGTGAGGTGCCCTATGAAAAAGATTTCTTTGGCAAAAAAACGAGCCTCACTGTGTCGGGTCAATTAGAGGGCGAATTGGGCGCAACAGCCTTAGGTGGCATCTACACTTTTGGCCCAACGTTCCGCGCAGAGAATAGCAATACGCCACGCCATTTGGCAGAATTTTGGATGATTGAACCCGAAGTGGCTTTCTTAGACAAAGATGAGCTGATGGATTTAGAGGAAGATTTCATCAAATTCTGCGTGCGCTGGGCATTGGAACACTGCAAAGACGATTTGGAATTCCTCAACAAGATGATTGACAAAAACTTGTTGGAGACGTTGCAATCGGTCATCAAAGAAGACTTCGTTCGCCTAACCTACACCGAAGGAATTGAGATTCTTCAAGCGGCAGTGAAGAACGGAAAGAAGTTCGAATTCCCCGTAACGGAATGGGGAATGGATTTGAGCAGCGAGCACGAACGCTATTTAGTGGAAGAGCATTTCAAACGTCCTGTCATCATGACCGACTATCCTTCGGAAATCAAAGCGTTCTATATGAAGAAAAATGCCGATGGTAAAACCATGCAAGGCACCGACGTGCTCTTCCCAAGAATTGGCGAAATCATTGGCGGTTCGGTGCGCGAAGAGAGCTATGAGAAGTTAGTGGCCGAAATCAAAGCGCGTGGTATGGCACCCGAAAGCTACAGCTGGTATCTTGACACGCGCAAATATGGCTCGTGCCCACATGCTGGATTTGGCCTCGGTTTCGAGCGCTTGATACTCTTTGTCACGGGTATGCAGAACATTCGCGATGTCATTCCGTTCCCACGCACACCTAAATCAGCTGAGTTCTAACATGGGAAAGATTATACTAACGGGCGACCGCCCCACCGGAAAGCTGCATCTTGGCCATTATGTGGGCAGTTTGCGGCGACGCGTTCAACTGCAAAATGCTGGCGATTTCGACCGCATGTTTGTCTTCATGGCCGATGTACAGGCACTTACCGACAATGCCGATAATCCCGAAAAGATACGCCAAAACATCGTTGAAGTGGCTTTGGATTATCTGGCTGCAGGCTTAGATCCAAAGCTGTGCACGCTCTATATTCAGAGCCAAATCCCCGAATTGGCCGAGCTAACGACCTATCTGATGAACTTGGTTACTGTGTCGCGCGTGCAAAGAAACCCCACGGTGAAGACCGAAATCAAAATGCGAAACTTCGAAGCCAATATCCCCTTGGGCTTCTTCTGCTATCCTGTTTCACAGGCAGCCGACATCCTTGCCTTCAACGCCACCACCATTCCCGTGGGCGAAGACCAGGAACCCATGATTGAGTTGACGCGCGAATTGGCGCGCCGATTCAACCAAACCTATGGCGAAGTGTTTGCCGAACCCGAAATTATGCTGCCCGAAAATGCCACGGCACGACGCCTCCCAGGCACCGACGGCAAAGAGAAAATGAGCAAAAGCCTTGGCAACTGCATCTATTTGAGCGACGATGCCGACACCGTTTGGGCTAAGGTGAAGAGCATGTACACCGACCCAACGCACCTCAATGTGAGCGATCCCGGTCATGTAGAAGGCAACGTAGTGTTCACCTATTTGGATGCCTTCGCTACCGATCAAGACTTTGCCGACTTCTGGCCCGAGTTTAAAAATCTTGACGAACTCAAGGCGGCCTACACGCAAGGCGGCATCGGCGACATGAAATGCAAGAAGCTTTTGAATAGCGTCATCAACCGCATGTTGGAGCCGATGCGCATGCGTCGTCGCACTTTCGAGCAGGACATCCCCGAGATATTCAACATGCTGAAACAGGGAAGTGATGCGGCACGCGAAACCGCAGCACAGACCATGGAGGCTGTGAAACGTGCCATGCAGATTGATTATTTCAACGATGCTGCACTCATTCAACAACAAACCGAGAAGTTTAGGTAAACCATCAACTGCCTCGGAAGATGTAAAAACAATAGGGAAAATAAAAATCGGGTGCAAAGGTTTGCCACTTTCGCCAAAAGTTTATACCTTTGCCGCCGAATTAAACAGAAAGTGTTTGTAATGCAGACGAAAAATAATTTTTCAAGCAGTGTAAGTTTTAACATCTTTTATTTGGCAGAACCAAATAAAAGTGTAACACA
>ERZ772945.1829-NODE-1829-length-14190-cov-6.272020_pt1 | contig 14190 bp, 13 predicted proteins | sample MGYA00511681_ERZ772945 | MGnify/ENA primary metagenome ERZ772945 (study PRJEB29015, sample SAMEA2737943) | human oral metagenome | biome: human oral; feature: human-associated habitat; material: dental | place: China | collected 2143 ...
GATGCCGACCCTTTCCGCTTTGGGAGGGAGCGGCCACGGGGACTCCTTGACCCCCTCTCTCCTCTCCAGCACGGCCCTCGCCCTCTCCGCCCACATCGTCTGGCGCAGGCTGCGCTGGGTCCCGGTGGCGGGGGAGCTGGTGGGGGAGTATAGGTATCCTGGAACGCGCCCCGCCGCCTTCGTGCGCTACGAGTTCTGCGGCCGGGTGTACGAGTCGCAGGACAGCATACCGTTGGGCCTGGGGCGCCACGGCACTGTCTGGGTTGACCCCGCTCACCCTTTTCGCATCCTGCCCCCGAGCTGGAGGTTCCGCCTCCTCGCCTGTCGCCTCACGGCTGCGCTCGCCCCGCTGGTCGTGTCCCTCACGGCCGCGATCTGCGCGGGCTGGGTCACGTGGTGAGCCGTGGGCCTTGCACCACTCGCCCGGGGGCGCTACGATGGCGTGCGTCGGGGGAGGCCCTGCCCGCGCGCTCCCCCGCACCCCTGTCCCAACGATTCGTCTCCCCGGGCGGGGGAGGCGGGAAGCCAGGTGCGACAATGTGTACGAGGGCCTCGTCCTCATGCCTCTGCGATTCCGGCACTCCGTCGCCCGTTCCAGACCCGGGGAGGGCCGCCTGATGGACAACGCGCTGCTTGCCCTGTATGGGTGGTTCTCGCTCGCCCTGTTCGTGATCGTCGCCGTCGCGCCGCTCTCCTCCTCCGCCGTCGCCATGGCCCTCTGGTCCGCGCTCTCCCTGGCCCTCTCCGCCCACATCGCCTGGCGCAGGCTCCATTGGGTCCCGGTGGAGGGGGAGGTGGTCGAGGTCAGGAGCGGCGGCCCGGGCTCCGGCTCATGGTCCTTCGGCTGGCGTTGGTCGTACGGGGGCGTGACGCACACGGCGACGGACGTCATCGGGGAGAAGTTCGTGCGGTTCGCGCTCCTGTTCAATCGCATCGGGAGGGGGACCCGCGCGACCCTCTGGGTGGACCCGCGCGACCCCTCGCGCCTGCTGCCCCCGAGCTGGCGCTCGCGCCTCACCTTCTACCTCGTCGGCGTCGTCATGGGCGCCTACGGGACCCTGTACCTGGGGACGCGCGCCCTGGGGCTTTCCTGGGGTGACGTGGGCGGCCTCGTGCGCCTGCTCCTCGGGGGCTGAGGGCGGGTGGCCCAGTGGGCGATACGCTCGGACCACCTTGTGTCCATCACCTCGCGTGTACTACCCGGGGCCACAGCCCTGGGTGACCCGGAGCGTCGGGATCAGGCGCATGCGCGAGCGCCACTGCCCCTGCAGGGGGTTGAGGCTCATCCAGGTGCCCACGACACCTTTTCCCAAGATCCTGTCGTGTTGATGTGCCCGTCGATTCGCCCGTCAGGGCTATACTGCATCCGAGGCGCACGCGCGAGGCACGTAAACGCAGTGGACGGCGGCCTGATGGTCAGGGGCAGGGATGTGAGGGGTAAGGACGTGGGGAAGAGGCGTATATGGAGGCATAGGAGGCGCATCCTCATCCTGTTGCTTATCGGCTTCATGTGGCTGAACAACACGAACCTCCTCTACCATGGCCAGGCGGGAACCTATCGGCTCCTTGCACATAGGGGCCTTGCGCAGACCTTCGATGAGTCTGAGGCTGGCTGGGACAGCAACACGGCCGCGATGATCGATGAGCCGAGGCATGGCTACATAGAGAACACCATCCCCTCTATGCGCGCTGCCTTCGACCTCGGTGCAGATGCGGTGGAGTTTGACGTAAAGCTTTCGAAGGACGGGCAACTGGCCGTCTTTCATGACTCGACGCTCGTATATCGCTGCGGCATGGAGGGTGAGGTCCAGGACTACACGATGGCCGAGCTGAGGCAGATGGACGTGGGCTTTGGCTATACGGCCGACGGTGGCAAGACCTACCCGCTTCGCGGCAAGGGCGTGGGCCTCATGCCGACGATGGACGAGGTGCTGGCGACCTTCCCGGACAGGGAGTTCGTGATCGAAGTCAAGGATGGGAAGACAGAGACCTATAGGGTGCTGTGGGAGAAGCTCAAGGAACTCTCGCCAGAGCGCCTCGCACGACTCAGCATCTGCTGTGCCAGCGAGGAGGGCGTCGCATACCTCAGGACCTGCAGCAAGGATCTGAAGCTCCTGTCCAAGAACACGATGCTCAAGGCGTTGGTCGAGTACGAGCTCATAGGCTGGACCGGATGCGTCCCTAAGGACATGAGAAATACCGAGCTGCGCATTCCCCTACGCTACGCTCGCCTCCTGTGGGGCTGGCCGAACAGGTTCATGGAGAGGATGGACGCGGCAAACGTCCGCGTGGAGCTGGTGGCGGGGGATGGGGGACTCTCTGAGGGCTTCGACACGCCGGGTAGTCTGGGTGACGTGCCGGATGGCTTTGACGGGTACGTCTGGACGAATAGGATCGACGAAGTCGGGCATCATGTCGTTCCCTGAGGGGTGCGGTGTGCAAGCGATACAGGAAGGAAGCCGACATGATACGAGTTCTCTTCGTGTGCCATGGCAACATCTGTCGCTCGACGATGGCCGAGTGCGTGATGAGGTACCTGGTGGACAAGGCCGGCGTTGCCGATGACTTTCATATCGACTCTGCCGCGACAAGTCGGGAGGACATCGGCAGCGACGTTCATCCTGGCACGCGTCGCAAGCTCAGTGAGCTGGGCATACCGTGCGGCCACCATCGCGCCCGGCAGGTGACGCTGGCAGACTACGGCCGCTTCGACCATATCGTGATCATGGATGAGGAGAATGCCTGGGGGCTGGAGTGCATCCTGCGGGGGGACCCAGAGGGTAAGGTGAGCAAGCTGCTCTCGTGGGCAGGCCTTGACCGCGACGTTGCGGACCCTTGGTATACCGGAGACTTCGATGCCACCTATCGCGATGTGAGGATGGGTTGCCAGGCTATGCTCGAGACCCTGAGCTGAGATGAGAGGGCCTTGCCAACGGTGGATGTTGAGAAGGCCTCTCGCGCCATGGAGCTGGGTTGGTGCGTGCGCGTCGTGCACTCGGCGTCACCGAGTGCACGACGCGCGTGCCACTCGGCGTCATCGAGTGGTGCTGAATGTCTCGGTACCTGCGCGTTTGTCAGCCGCTGTGCCACTCGACGCCACCGAGTGCGCGACGTGCGTGCCACTCGGCGTCATCGAGTGTGCACTCACAAGGTGGCCGCGCCCCGCTGGACGCATCCCGCCGCCAGCGCCTCACGATGGCCGTGCCTCTTGGGCGCTATCCTGCTGGCGAGACGAAGCCTGTGTCGATGGTGATGTGACATTCGGCTCCGGGAAGGCGCTCACGAACGATAGTGGTGATGGTACTACGCAGCTCATCGTCCGAGAGCGCCAGGCGCTCGGGCTTCAGGCAGTCGAGCGAGACCTGCGTCATGTCATCGCGGCAAACCGACGTGACATCATGTACCGTGAGGTCCGGATCAATTCTCTGGAGGCGCTCCTCTATCCAGTTGCGCAGATCGGTGCGATCATCCTTGGCCTCGACGGGGTCGCAGTGCAGAACAAAGCTGATGTTCTCCTGCTCACGTAGGCCCTGCTCTATGCTGTCGATAAGGGCGTGGCTCCTGCGCAGGGAGGTATCTGCGGCTATCTCGACATGGGCGCTTGCGAACTGCCGACCGGGTCCGTAGTCGTGGATCATGAGGTCATGCGTGCCGAGGACGCCCGGGTAACTCAGGATCTTCTTGTGCACGCGTCTCACCAGGTCTTCAGGTGGAGTTCTACCCATCAAGGGGTCGATGGTATCTCGAAGAATCGTAAAGCCGCTCACGATGATGAAGACGGAGACCGCAAGACCCGCCCATCCGTCAAGCTCGACATGCCAGAACCAGGAGATGATGCCAGCAGCGAGGACGGCTCCGGTTGCGATCATGTCGTTTCTTGAGTCCTGGGCCGTCGCCTCGAGGACCGAAGAGTCGATGCGTCGTGCGAGCCTATGGTTGAGGCTGGCCATGAAAAACTTGACTACAAGGGAGAGGACCAGCATGGTGATGGTGAGCGCGTTGAAGTCAGCAGGAGAAGGGGTGGCTATCTTGCCGATCGACTGCCAGGCGAGCTGTATGCCGACGGCAACGACGAGCATGGCGATGGCCATGCCGGCCAGGTACTCGAAGCGACCGTGACCGTATGGGTGGCCCTTGTCGGCGGGGCGGCTTGCCAGCTTGAAGCCAATGAGGCTCACGATATTGCTCGAGGCGTCCGAGAGGTTGTTGAGGGCATCCGCAGTGACGGAGATCGAGCCTACCATGAGGCCAACAACACCCTTGGTTGCGCACAGGAGCAGGTTGAGACCTATGCAAATCGTGCTGGAGAGAAATCCATAGGCACTGCGCGTCCGAGGGTCCCTCGTGTTTGTCGCATCGGGCACAAAGCGGGCGACGATGCGCTTTGTCAGGCCTGTGGCCATGGCCTTGCTCCTCCCTCCAAAACCGACTCTTTTGCCACTCTGCTAGGTTGCTGGTAAGGTGCAGTCCCTATCGTTTGCGCGCGGGAGCGCTCCCAGCGCCATGTACCGCACTTGCCCCTACCTGAAACGTAGGAGCGTGGGACGAGTGCGGCTAGCTATCGCTTGCCCTTGTCCAGAAGCGGCGTCATCGTACCCTGCGAGAGGATCGTGACGTAGTGCATCGCGCGGCTGATGGCAGTGTAGAGCCTGCGGCGCGAGAGCTCACTGTCCGGGTAGACCGCAGCTTGGGCATCAGGGATGATGACCTGGTCGAACTCGAGGCCTTTCGCGAGTCCCAAGGCAAGGATGATCACGCCCGTGCGAGGCAAGCCCTCGCCCTTGCGCAGCGCCTGCACCGAGCTGCCGAGCTGCTTGCGCAGCCAGTTGGCGCGCGGCTTGTCTGCGGTGATGATGGCCGTGAGGAAGTTCTCGCCCCGCCCTCGTGCCTCGTCGGCCTGTGCTAGGGCAGTGCTTACCTGAAGGCGAAGCTCGCCGAGGTATGCCATGGCGTCAGCATCGCACTCCATGATCTGCGGCGCCACTCCCTCGCGCTGCACCGAGCTGAGCACGCGGCCCTTGTCCTCCTCCACCAGGCTCGAGAAGAGCGCCGTGATCTCGGGACTCGAGCGATAGCTTGTAAGCAGGCGGCACTCCTCGATGCCCGCATGCGAGGCAGAGAAGATCTCTCTCACCTGGTCGAGGCCTGCCGTGCCCTCGCGGATGGCTTGGTGCTCGTCGCCCAGAAGCAGGAAGTGGGCACGTGAGAAATAGCGCGAGAGGAGTGTGAGCTGGGCGGCGGTGTAGTCCTGCACCTCGTCTACCATCACGAAGCGTGCGTCTCGGGCGTTGCCGCCCGTGAGCAGCAAAAATAGGTACAACCACTCGACGGCGTTCAGATTGGCCTTACCTAGGATGCGCTTGCCCACGTGGTCCACGTCCAGCCAACCCGCAGCCTCTATCTGGTCGTGGGCAGAGGAGTAGAGCGCCTGCAGGTAGCGCCTCGTGTAGGCGACGACGCTCTTTTGGTCGGCGGGGTCGGGGTCAATCATCTCGCCAAAGATGCGCAGCTGGTCATCGAGGTCAAGTGACAGCAGCTCGTCTTGTACCTCCTCTTTCTTTGCCATGGCCGAGAGCTTGCGATCGAGCCTCTCGTGAAGCTCCTCCTTCGCGAGCGCGCAGCGCCTGGGTCCCATCGGTGCGCGTGGGAACTTCTCCATGGCACCCTTTATCTGCGATGGCTTGAGCAGCAGCGTGCCGTTTACCCGTATCTCGCCAAAATCGTGGACGTTAAGCTCGAGCGTATCTACCCCTTGCTCGAGTCGCTCGAAGGTGGCGAGGTCGCTGTCCTCTCCCAGTGCGCGTTTTCCCTGTCCGAGGCTCTGGAAGAACTCCCTCCAGGTGAACGTCTGGGGGTTCCTCTCGCCCAAGGAGGGGAGAACCATGTCGATGTAACTTTTGAACACGGCGTTGGGCGTGAAGAGAAACACCTGGTTCGCGTCGAGCGTGTCGCGCTCATGGTAGAAGAGGTAGGCTATGCGCTGCAGCAGGACGGAGGTCTTGCCCGAGCCGGCGATGCCCCTCACGAGGAGCGCAGGAACGTCGGCATGCCGCACGACCTCGTTCTGCTCGCGCTGGATGGTTGCCGTGATCGCCTTCAGCTTCTCGCTGTGATTGTGCTTGAGCGCCGAGAGCAGCAGCGAGTCCTGTATGGCGACGGTCGTGTCAAAGTAGGCGTTGAGCTTGTCTTTGCTGATGTCGAACTGCCGCCTGAGCAGCATCTCGACGTGGATCTCGCGCCCGTCGACCGTGTATGAGCAGGGACCCATCCGCTGGTTGTAGTAGGTCTCGGCGATGGGACTGCGCCAATCGACGACGAGCGAGTCATAGTCGCCGCTCGTGATGCCTGCGGCACCTATGTAGACGTCCTCGGGCTCTGTGTTCGTGCCGTAGCGCAGCCTGACCTTTGCGAAGTAGGGTTGTGCCAGAAGCAGCGTGACCCTGGCAAGACGTCCCACGTCGAAGTCGTGGGACTGGTTGTAGGCGTCGATGACCGAGTTCAGCGTCTCGATGGCGGCGAGCGTCTCCATGGTCTCGTCCACGCCCCCAAAGTCGCGCGTGACCTCCTCGGACATGTCCCTCAGGTCCTGGGCCGCCTGCCTGTGGCTGACCTCGAGCGTATAGGTCAGCTCGTCCCTGATGGCAACGAGTTGGGCGTAAACCTCTAGGAGATGCTCCTGCTCCTCCTGAAATATGGGGTCTGCGCTCTGGGCAGATGCAAGGTCTGGCATGGCTTCCTCTCTGCGCTGGTAGTGTCCAGTGGACTATTGTAGCTGTGACGTGGGGGTGGCCGGCCGAGGAGCGAGAAAACGTGGGTAGAGATTGAGCTAGGTATGGGTTTGCTGGGGTCTGATGACCGCTCACGGCGATCTTCGACCGTTCGCGGGTAAAGAGACACGTTCTATGTCCAAATGATTACTTTTAGGTAAAATCATAGTCAAGAAAGGGAGCCGCACGATAGGCGGCCGATAGAGGGGGTGATGCCAATGTACAGCGAAGAGCCGGATTCTTGGGCTTGCGTACCCGGCGTCGCATGCCCCGTCTTTAGGTAGTTGGCCCTAGCGGTAGTGGCCATGCTCGGCCGCGCAGGCGCGGCAACAGTCTCGGTAGCAGACAGACGGATGAGGCGACCCGGGTGCGCTCAAGCTGGAGCGCCATCCGATAAGGCGCTGGTGTGTTGCATTGGTGTGCGGTGTGGTATGTGATGCATGCGGGCAGGCGCATGGCACGATTTGTAAGTGGGAGGGGCGGTGTCTGCCCAAGGCAGGCTGTGGTATGGAGTAGCCACAGCGCTTGGTACATGCGTCGTAGGGAGTGCCCTCCTGATAGGGGGCTAGTGAGTGTTCGTGGCCCTACCTTCAGAGTACGCGGAGGGTAGCGTCATAGTGAATGGAGCGAGTCGGCTACAAGGAGACGGATATACGTCTCCAGTAGCCGGCTCTTTTTCTTGGGCGAACCTGTGCGGCAAGGGAAGGGCAAGAAGGGCAAGGGGGCTGTGGGCTAATCGGGCCAAGCCTCGTCCTCGGACATCGCGTTGACGTGATGTGGCGGGAAGGAGAAGCCCTCGGTACAGACCATGTCCCTGTCGATTACGAACTCCTGTATCTCAAAGCAGTCCAAGGGGAGATCCCTGAAACCTGGTAGCTGGGCATACCAAGCTACCGCCTTCTCGGCTCGTTCTCTCGTCGAGTACGTACCGAGCCCCTTCTCGTTGTCATGTTCTTTGTTCTTGCCGTACCTATTGTGGTGGTTCAGTTCGTAGACCCTCTTTTCCAAGGTCGCTCACCTTTCGTCCTTGGTCCTGTGTGGGCACCAATCTAGCAGTCGATGCAGAAGCCCTCCTCCCACCCGGTGTGCTCGTCGAGCGTGTGCTCATTTAGGTAAAAACAGTCGAGGGAAAGATCCCTGAAGCCCGGTAGTTGGGCATACCTGTCTCTGGCCGCCTCGGCCAGTTCTCTCGTTGAGTAGATTCCGAGCGTCTTCACCTCGTCGTAGTCGCTCTCTTTGCCGTACACGTAGCTATGTTGCAAGGGAAACACGCGCTCCTCACTCAAAGGCTCTGTCACCCCACTTCCTTATTTTGTTGTACTCGCTGTCAGGACCCTTGCTTTTGGGACCCTTGTACCATTTATCTTTGCCATAGCGCTTGTCCATCACACGCTTGGCAAACTCCTTGCCGTTCTCGTCGACGTAAGGTCGCTCTCCGAATGCCCACGAGGGAGCGTTGTCAGCCTTCTCCTTGTGGCTTCCTGACTTGGGCTTCTTGTACTCCCTCCCAGTCTCTGGGTCCCTGCGCGCCTCCTGCTGTTGTGCGTCGTGCATCGCATCGGCCGCCACCGTGGCGCCTCCGACGCCAACTCCAACTGCTATGGATCCGAAAATGCCCCCCAGGCTCACCCCCAGACCGCCGAGGGCGGGCGCTGCCTCTGTCGTTACCGTGTACGTTGGCGCATAGTCCGAGGCAATCGCCTTTGTGTCGAGGGGATTGAGCGCCAGGATGGTGGCGAGGAGCACGCACATGAACTTTCTGAACAACTTCTTACTCATAAGGCCTCACTTTCGTGGGCTACGATGTTGCCATCATAGCATATGGCTGAGCGTTCGGCCATGTGGACGCTGCCGCCCATCGCCAAGACGGCGGCCCCGCGTGGCGGTAGCGCGAAGGGCCCTGCGCTTTCAAGCTGGTTTGACAGAGGCGCACCGGAGGCACCGAGCGCGAGGATCCGCCGCCGCTCGGCTCTGCCGCATGGCGACGTAGACAGAAGATCAGCATGCGTCAGAGGTCCACAAGACCCCGCCTCACATCTGGCCGTGCCACTGGGACAGGCGGTCAAGGAGGATTCTCATCGAGTCTGCATGAGCCTTGGCTCCGGCCTCGGCCGTTCCACCGAGCATGATCTCCCACCCGCTGCCATACTCGGGAAGGTGATCAGAGAATGCGTGACCAGCACCAGAATAGATATGGGCCTCGAAAGCGTCCGACTGGGAGGCGAGGTTCTTTGCCGAGCTGTCGCCCTGCCACATGGCATCCTGATCCCCCGCGAAGAAGAGGGCGTTGCCCCTAAAGCCGGACAGGTCTATTTTCGTATCGTCGTCGGCGTTGGCGGCAGCGGACTCATAGGACGCGCGAAACGAGGGCGGATAGTTTGTTGCGAGGTCCCACATGAGCTTTGCCGAGGCGCTGGGATCCGCCTTGCGAAGCGACACGAAGGGCACGGCCTGACCCTGGTAGGTGAAGCTCGGGAATTCGTTTTGGCTCGTGTAGTCGAGGCCGGCATAGCTGTGGTCTGCTGGGGTGAAGTTCACGAGGTTATCAATGGCGAAGCCGTGTGCGGCAAGCTCGGCACTGAACTCGGCACCCTTCGACGTGCCGATGACGGTGATCGGGGTTGGCCGGTCTACGTTGTCCCTTATGTAGGTCTGAACCTCCTCGAACTGATCGAGCGGGACGTTTGCGAGGGTGGGAGCCTGGTCCTCCTGCCCCCAGAAGTAGAGGCCAAGAACCTCATAGCCTTGCTCGGAGATCGCCTTTGCCTGCTCGTATCCCGGCGAGCCCTCGGAGCCTCCGTAGACGACAACGGTGCCCGGGTGCGTGCGCTCCTTCGGGATGAAGTGAAAGCCCTTGAGGTAGGTGCCCTTGATAGCTCGGATTGAGTCGTTCGTCTCGTACTGGGTCTCGCGCACCGACGAGGCCCGCTGCATGATCGTGTACTTGCTGCCGTTGTACCAACGAAGGCCAAATATCGTGACGGCAATGAGCACGATGACGCAGACGAGGGACACAAAGATCCTCAGCAATACCTTCCCTACTTTCTTCGCCATGTCCGTGTCCTTTCAGAAGTGGTAAGTTATCCTATACATGTCTTGCACATTTTGCAAGCATAGATGTACCATAACGTCCAGCTTGCCGGCAAGTCATTACGGTGAGCGATGGGTCGAGGCATACGCATGGTACCTCGGATGGGGACAGTCGGCGATGCCGTGGAGGAGCTGGTATCCTAAAGGAGGTCGGCAGGGTGAACAAGGGAAAGACGATAGCTTCGTCTATCCTGCTGTGGGGAGCCTTCGCGGTCTTTTTTATGCTCTACCTCAGCTTTTCGGTGTTGCTCTGGCCTGTACTACTCGTGTGGGCATCAGCTTTGTCCGTGTATACGCTGTTCAACTATGGAAGGCCCCAGCCGAAACAGGTTGGGGTTTCGCTTGCTCTGGCATTGGCTGCCGCAATCTCCACATCGGTAGCTAGCCGCAGCCTCTCTGTCGGGGCAGCGCTCGTGTTCGCCTCGACGCTCGTCTGCTCGATGGCGATGTTTGGCGTGCATGGTAGTGTCGGCGGCTTTGCGATCATCAGGGAAGGTGGCAAGGGGGCGGTGCTGGTTAGCATCGTCGTGGGGGTTGTCGTGGGTGTGTCTCTCGGGGTCGTCAACTGCCTTTTTGGCATGAGCAATGCTCCCATTGCCCCGTCGCTCTCGATGGACAAGCTCATAGCAAGCCTTAGCCCTGCCATTATGGAGGAGGTGGTCTGCAGGGCTGCGTTCATGGTCTTCTGTCTGGCTACGTATGGCAGGGATAGGTCAAGGCCACGGAAGCTCACGATGTGGTTTATGATGGTCGTTCCCCATGCCCTGGCACATCAATACGGTTTGGTGGAGTCTGCCGTCCTGGCACTGCTCTTTGGGCTGCCGTTTGCCGTTCTGCAGAGGAGAAGGGATGTTGCCTCCGCCATGATCGCCCATGGGCTTGTCGATCTGATGAGATTTGTCGCCTTCGGAAGGTAGGGGGCTGGCCCATCAGGCCAGGGCTTCGCGGGTGGGCCCGCGACGCCTTCTCGGGCTGGTGCGACGGTGCCTGGCTGGTGGTGCGCACGCCCCCTCTTGCCAGCCCGGGCACCTCGTCGTGGCCTCGCCCCGAGCGCCCGGGGAGCGCGCGGTGCGCGGGTTCCGGGCTTCGAGCGCGCCACTCGCCGTCGCCGAGTGCGCGGTCTGAGAGCCACTCGCCGTCGCCGAGTGGCACAACATTTCCCGACAACTGCGCATATGCCGACCCCCGCGCCACCCGATGGCACCGAGTGCGCGGTCTGAGTGCCACTCGCCGCCGCCGAGTGGCACACCCATGGGATGGGCGGCCCGGGGGAGTTGCGACGAGAAGGACGGCATCAGAAACGAGCGCGACCCCTGCCGCTCGCGTGGCGGACGGCACCGCGGCGGGCTGGGCGTCCCTCGACGAGTGGGGGGCCGAGCTGCCCGGCGGGCGCGACGCCGGCGCGGGCGGGCTGTGGGCCGGCCTCGAGGGGCTCTGTGGCCCCGAGGGGGGCTGGTCGGCGGGCCCGAGGGCCTACTCGCCCGCATCGAGGGCGTTCCTCTCGCCCGACCCGGAGGCGCCCGACGCGTCCGACCCCGCCACCGCGGCAGCCTACGCCTACGCGGGGGGCTCGCCGCTCTCGATGGTCGACCCCTCGGGAGGAAGGGCCACACCCGCGCAGGGCGGGTGGGACGAGCAGAGCTGGAGGGCGACGCAGGCCCGGAGGGCCGTGGCGGCCGGCGTCCGCGACGCGGCCGAGCTCGCGGGGATCCTGGACAGGCACACCGAGTCCTACTCCGAGCTCGTCTGCGGCACCGTCGCCAGGGGGCAGAGGACGACCTACACCGTGAACCCTCACGGGGTCCTCAACGTGGCGGGCATGATCCCGGGCCCCGTGGGCTTCGCCGCAGACATCGCGAACACCGGCCTCTACGTCTGGGAGGGCGACTGGGCGGGCGCGGGCATGTCCGCCGCGCCCAGGGTCTTCGACATCTTCAGGGCGGGCAGGGCGGCCTCCTCCTCGACCAGGTTCGCCTCTCGCGGCGACGACATGGCGAGGGCGGCCACGCGGGGCGAGGGGTTCGCGTCCCGCACGTGGTCGCGCGCGAAGTCCGCCTTCAGGTCGTTCAGGGACGAGGTGGGCGACTTCGCGCGCGAGGTGGCCGGGAGCGAGAGCGGCGGCATCCCGGACCTAGGCAAGAAGCTGGGGATCTCCGAGGAGAAGCTCGCCGCGTGGAAGAAGAAGCAGTTCGACGAGTGGCTCAACAGGGGGACTAAAGACACCAGGGTGTACTTCGGGAAGATGGGCGAGGAGGTGAGGTATGTTGGCATCACGAGGCAGGACCTGGACAAAAGGCTTGCCCAGCACTGTCTGACGGGCAAGTGCTTCGACGAACTTCCTCCGGTGTATGGTGATAAACTGTTCACCCGCCATCAGGCCAAGGCGCTCGAGCAGTACAACATCAATGCCTACGGCGGTGCCAGGGCACACGGCGGGGAGACACTCATGAACATCATAGACAGCATAGGCAAGAGGAACAAGCATCGCGAGCAGGCGCTGGCCTGGGCGGAGGAGTACGAGAGGAACGGAGGGGCATAGGCATGGGAGGGAGCCGGACGTGCGGCGAGGGCGGCAACGTCCTCGTGAGGCGCAGGGACGAGAGGCTGGCCCGCCAGCCTGAGCAGGTGAGGCGCGCCCTAGAGGCGCTGGACGAGGACCCCTGCCCCTTCCAGCTCAGGGTCCTCAGGCGCAGCCGGGCCTACCCGGAGCCGGGGGAGACCTTCCGCCTGGAGCCGCCCTGCTGTCCGCCGCTCGAGGGCGTGGTCGTGAACTCCCACGTGGACTTCAAGATAGAGAAGGGGTTCATCGTCGTCCTGATCTTCGCCCCGGGGGTCTCGCCGGAGGCGGCCCTCTCGATGGGCGTGCCCCCGGAGAGCCTCATGCTGCCGCCCCAAACGCTCACGGACCTCTACTGGAGGCGGGGCTACTTCGAGCGCACCGGGCGCGTCGAGGTGGACCGGCAGGCCATCGGCTACGGGTTCTACTGGGAGTCCCTGCCCGGCAGCGGGGGTCGCTTCGAGGACGAGTGGTTCAGGCCCCTGCCCGCCGAGCCGAGGCTCCTGGGCACTGCGGGCCTCGCCACCGACGTCGGCGTCGCCTGGGAGGTCGCCCGCGAGGCGATCATCCGGGGGCTCTGCCCCTGGCCGCCCCCGGGCTGGGCGCCGCCGCCCCCGCCGCCCGCGGCGACCTCGGAGGGCCCCTGCGCACTGCTCGACGCCCAGCACCCCGACGCGCTCGCGCTCGCCGCGCGGGCCGAGGGGGCCGACCCCGCCTGCCTGCTCAACGGCTACGCCTGGGAGGCGATGCTGCCGGGGCTGCTCTCGCGCGCGGGCAGGCCGGACCTCCTCCGGGGCCTCTCGACAGACCCGGAGGCCGGCGCGCTCGCGCTCTCCTACCGGGGCCGGGGCGCGTCCTCCCGCGCCGCCGAGCTCGCCTCCCTCCTCAACGCCCTGGTCTCCTCGGGCGAGGAGGTGCTCGCCCTCGTGCGCTCGGGCAAGGTCGACTGGGACGGGTAGGGCGGCCGACGGGGGCACAGATCTGTGCAGCTTGGCAGGGAGGCGGTTATCGGGGGCAGCGCGATCTTCGAGGAGCCCAAGGGCGCGCTCACCGAGCAATACGTCTGCCAGCAGCTCGTCTCAGACTGCGGGCTCGTGCCGTACTACTGGTCGGCGGAGAACTCCTCGGGCGAGATAGACTTCCTCGTCCAAGACGGGGCAGCGTGTTCGCCATGGAAGTGAAGGCCGAAGAGAGCCTAAGGGCGAAGAGCCTGCGCGCGTTCAAGGCCGCGCACCCGGATGTCAAGGCCGTGCGCTTCAGCCTGCCTGTCGGGTTATCGTGAGCAGGAGTGGATGAGGAACGTACCCCTTTTCGCGATATCGCGCATGACTTTTGGGCTGAATCGGTATGAGCGCTCATGCATGCAGACGCTGCGACCCGAGCCGCCGTTCTTGATGATGCCAAGGCCGTCTGTGGCGTCGTCTAGTACAATAACCACAAGGTGATCGCACCGTACGTGCGGCATGCTCCCGTTGGCGGGGGCGGGAGGCACGGGTTGGCAGGGTCGAAGACGGTGGCCGAGCTGGGCGCGGCGAAGCGCACGCCTCGCGCGCATCGCGCGCATGCGCATCGCCCGAGCCGAGGCCGCAGCCAGGGCGCGGGCCCTGCCGCTGCGCGATCCCGGCGAGACGCCGGGCTCCGTCGCGGGGAGGGCGGGGTGCGCGACCGACGGCTCGTGCCCGCGCTCGGCGAGGTGTCTCTGGGGCGAGGTCGGGCGCGCCCTGCCTGGCGGCGCCTGCGTGAGGCTGGCGGTGGAGACCACGCTCTCGTGGCGGG
>ERZ772945.1833-NODE-1833-length-14182-cov-21.950308_pt1 | contig 14182 bp, 11 predicted proteins | sample MGYA00511681_ERZ772945 | MGnify/ENA primary metagenome ERZ772945 (study PRJEB29015, sample SAMEA2737943) | human oral metagenome | biome: human oral; feature: human-associated habitat; material: dental | place: China | collected 2143 ...
TGTCGTCGCGGTAGAGCGGGGGCAGGTGGACGATGTACTCGGCGCCGACGGCGGCGTGGGTCTCGGCGATGGCGCGGAAGGTCCTCAGCGTGGTCTCCCAGGCCTCCTGCTTGTGCAGGATGCCCCAGCCGGTGCCGGCGACGACGCGCATGCCGAACTCGTCGCACCACTTCTGGAGCTCCTTGGGGTCGGTCGGGAAGTACCCGAAGGGCCCGGTCTCGATCACCTCGAAGCCGGCCTCGGCCATCTCCTGCCAGGCCTGGCGGGGGGCCATCTGCTTGGGGTCGTCCGGGAACCACACGCCCCACTGGTCGGGGCACACGCCGATGGTCAGCTTGGAGTACTTCGGGTCGGTTGTGTTGACAGCCTTTGACGGCTCAGACATCGTTGTCGCTCCTCATCGGGGTTTCATCCGAATCGTTTCGGACATGTCTCAGGATAACGAACCAACCCCCCAAACGCCAGATGTTTGTACTGACAAATTTGTCTGACTTTCGGTTCGGCCGCCTCCGCCCGCCCCGGGAGCCGCACGCCGACGAGAGCCGCGGGCCGCCCGCACCCCCGCAGCTCCGACGGCGGGTCCCACGCGTGCACGGGACCCGCCGTCGTCGTTCCGCAGGGCCCCACAGGGCCTCGCCGCCGAGCCTCACAGGTAGTGGCGCTGGGGCCTGCGGTCCTGAAGGTACTGCTCGTAGGCCCGCTGCGTGGACTCCAGGCGAGAGACGCCCGAGACCGCCACGTCCCACCAGGAGGACCCCGGCGGGTTGGGGCCGTACAGGTCGGTCTCGATGTGGATCATCGCGGCCTCGTCGCCGGCGTGGGCCTCGGCATAGGCCTTCTTGAAGTCCTCGATGCTGGAGACCCGGTAGACCTTCAGCCCCCAGGACTCGGCGTTGGCGGCGATGTCCACGCCCTTGACGGTCTCGGTGTCCTCCAGGTGGGAGCCGGCGCCGCGCTGGCGGTACTTGGTGCCGAAGCGCTGCGAGCCCCGGGACTCCGAGAGCGCCCCGATGGAGCAGAAGCCGTAGTTCTGCAGGAGCACGTAGATGACCTTGATGTTCTCCTGGACGACCGTGGCCAGCTCCATGGGGAGCATCTGGTAGGTCCCATCGCCCACGATGGAGACGACCTCGGACTCGGGGCGGGCGAGCTTGCAGCCCAGCGCGGCCGGGATCTCGTAGCCCATGCAGGAGAAGGCGTACTCCACGTGGTACTGCACGGGCGTCCTGGCCTGCCACAGGGCCTGCAGGTCGCCGGGCATGGAGCCCGCGGCGTTGATGACGATGTCCTCGTCCCCCATGAGCTCGTTGAGCGCGCCGAAGACCTCCGTCTGGGCGGGCAGCGGCCCGTGGCCCAGGTGGTAGCAGCGCTCGGTCCTGGCCAGCCAGGACTCGCGCTCGGCGGCGATCTCGCGGGAGTAGTCCTCGCTGACGCGGTAGCCCTCCAGGGCCGCGATCAGCGCGGTCAGGGCCTCGCGGGCGTCGGCCACGACCATCTCAGCGCTCTGCTTGGCGGCGTCGAAGGGCGTGACGTTGATGTTGACGAAGCGCACCCCCGGGTCCTTGAACTGGGTCTTGGAGGCGGTGGTGAAGTCCGAGTACCGGGTGCCGACGCCGATGACCAGGTCGGCCCTGTCGGCGATGTGGTTGCCCGAGTCCCCGCCGGTGGAGCCCACTCCGCCGATGGCGCAGGGGTGGTCGTAGTTGATGGCGCCCTTGCCGGCCTGGGTGTCGGCCACCGGGATGCCGGTGGCGGTGGCGAAGGCGCGCAGCTGCTCGGAGGCCTCGGAGTAGATGGTCCCGCCCCCGGCGATGACCATGGGGCGCTTGGCCGCCCGGATGAGGGCGACGGCGCGCTCCAGGGCCGCGGGCTCGGGCACGGGCCGGCGCACGTGCCACACGCGCTTGCGGAACAGCTCGACGGGCCAGTCGTGGGCCTCGGCCTGGACGTCCTGGGGCATGGCCAGGACGACGGCGCCGGTCTCGGCCGGGTCGGTGAGCACCCGCATGGCGTTCAGCAGCGAGGGGATGAGCTGCTCGGGGCGGTTGATCCGGTCGAAGAAGCGGGCCACGGGCCGGAAGCAGTCGTTGACCGTGACGTCGAGGCTGGTCGGGTCCTCGAGCTGCTGGAGGACCGGGTCGGGGACCCGGGTGGCGAACTGGTCGGAGGGGAAGATCAGCACCGGGACGCGGTTCGTGGTGGCCAGGGCCGCGCCAGTGACCATGTTGAGCGAGCCGGGGCCGATGGAGGCGGTGATCATGTAGGTCGACATCCGGTTGCGGACCTTGGCGAAGGCCGAGGCGGCGTGGACAGCGCCCTGCTCGTTGCGGGGCATGATGTAGGGCATCTCGCCCTCGCCCTCTACGGGGGCGACCTCGTTCTGCAGCAGCGCCTGACCGATGCCGGCGACGTTGCCGTGCCCGAAGATGCCCAGGGCACCCTCGATGAGGCGGTGCTCGACGCCGTCGCGCTCGGAGTACTGGTTGGTCAGGAAGCGGATGGTCGCCTGGGCGACCGTCAGGCGGATGGTGCCCGCGTAGGCTTCATTGCTCACGATATGTGCTCTTCTCTGGTGGGGTTGGCGGTGAGTGGTTGGCGGACGGGTCATCAGCGGGTCATCGGCAGGCGGGGGTCGACCTCCTGACTCTCCCAGGTGCCGCGGATCCAGTGGTGGGCGGGGTCGTCGGGGGCGAGCCACACGAGGTCCTCGTCGGGGCCGGCCATGACGTTGAGGTAGTACATGTCGTAGCCGGGGGCGGCCACGCAGGGGCCGTGGTAGCCGTGGGGCACGAGCGCCACATCGCCGTCGTGGATCTCCACGCACAGGTCGATCGGCTTGTCGGGGCTGGAGGCGTAGGTGCGGTGGAGGCCGAAGCCGGGGTCCCCGGCGGGCGAGGGGGCGATCTCGAAGTAGTAGATCTCCTCGAGCTCGCGCTCGTCGGCGCCCTTGCGGTCGTGCTTGTGGGCCGGGTAGGAGGACCAGTTGCCGCCGGGGGTGAGCACCTCGCAGCACAGCAGGTGGGAGGTCTCGACGCCGTTGTTCAGGGCGTAGTTGTTGACCTGCCGCGAGCAGTCCCCGGCCCCGCGCAGGTCGGTGCGCACCTGGTCGCGCCCCAGGTGGCGCACCGGCAGGTCGCGCACTGCGATCGCGGCGGGCAGGGCGAAGCGCCCGCCCGCCGCCGAGGTGAGGGTGAAGGCGGTGCGGCGCGGCACGTAGAGGAAGTCGGTGATCTCCTCGAACACGCTGGGGCGGCCGGTGAGCTCGTAGGTCCTACCGCCCACCTCGACGGCGGCGGAGCCCGCCAGCGGCAGGACGAGGAGCTCGTAGTCGCCGGTCTCCAGGGCGAGGGCCTCCCCCGCCTCCAGGACCGCCACGCGCAGGCCGGAGTAGGTCCAGCCGGCGTCGGCGGCGGAGATGTCGACGGTGAGGGAGTCGTGGCCGGTCGAGCCGGCGGGGACGTGGATGTCGAGTGTCATGAGAGCAGTCCTACGGTGTTGTCGACGGCGCCGGCGACGTCGTCGTCGGGCGGGAAGAGCAGGGAGCGGCCGATGACCAGTCCCTTGACGGTGGGCAGGGCCAGCGCCCTGGCCCAGGAGGCGCGGGCGGTGCCCGGGTCCTCGCTCACCGCGCCGCCCAGGATAAGAGCGGGCAGCGTGGAGGCCTCCATGACGCGCTCCATGTCGGCCACGGCCGGCAGCTTGAGCCAGGTGTAGGCGCTGGTGCGCCCCAGGCCGGAGGCGATGGCCATGGAGGCGATGACGGCGTCCGGACTGAGGTCGTTGACGACCCTGCCGTGGCTCCACCGCGAGATGAAGGGCTCGACCATGGCCATGACGCCCCGCTCGGCGAGGTCGTCGACGGCGCGGGCGCAGGCGGCGAGCGTGTCCGCGGTCCTGGGGTCCTCGTAGTTGACGCGCAGCAGCATCTTGCCGCCGTCGAGACCGGCGTCCACGACCCCGCGGGCGTCGTAGCCGGTGAAGCGGTCGTCCATCTCGAAGGTCGCGCCGGCCAGCCCGCCGCGGTTCATGGAGCCGTAGACGAGCTTGCCGTCCAGGGCGCCGAGCAGGGCGAGGTCCTCGATCATGTCCGCGGTGCCCAGGAAGCCGTTGACGCCGGGCCGGTCCAGGGCGGTGACGCAGCGGGCCAGCACGTCCTCGCGCGAGGCCATGGCCAGGGGGGCGCCGCCGGCAGCGAGCGCCCCGCGCGCGGGGTGGTCGCAGGCGATGATCATGAGCTTGCCGTCGCCCTCGGGGAGGGTCCCGCGGGGGCGGTCGGCGAGCGTCTGGGCGATGCGCTCGGGGGCGCGGGAGCGGATGTCCACGATCCTGTCGGTGAGCGGGGTAGATCTCATATCACAGGTCCTTGAGGTTCGGAGCGCACCGGTCGCGGTGGGCGCGCATGACGTTGAGCAGCTCGGGCTCGGCGGGCATCGCGGTGGAGCACTCGATGCGCTCGCAGACGATGGCCCCGGCGGTCGAGGCCGCGAAGATCGTCTTCTCCAGCGACCAGCCCGACAGCAGGCCGTGGCAGACGGCGCCGCCGAAGGCGTCGCCGGCGCCGAGGCCGTTCTTGGTGGTGGCCGGGGTCACGGGCATCTCGATGCGCTCGTCGCGGGTCTTGGCGAGGGTGCCGAGCGGCCCCTGCTTGACGATGGCCAGCTCGACGCCGGCGTCGAGCAGGGCGTCGGCGGCGCGCTCGGGCTCGGACTCGCCGACGGCGACGCGGCACTCCTCGCGGTTGCCGATGGCCACGGTCGTCCTGGACAGGACGGCGGAGACGGCCTCGTGGGCGGTGGCCTCATCGGGCCAGAACATGGCCCGGTAGTCCAGGTCGACAATGGTGTGCGCCCTGCGCCCGCGGGCCTCCAGGGCGGCGTTGTGGGCCGAGCGGGAGGGCTCCTTGCTCAGCCCGGTGGCGGAGACCCAGAAGATCCGCGCGTCGCGCACGGCGTCCAGGGGAACGTCCCCCTCGGTCAGCTCCAGGTCGGGGGCGGAGGGCTCGCGGTAGAAGTAGAGGGGGAAGTCGTCGGGCGGGAAGATCTCGCAGAAGGTCACCGGGGTGTTGAACTCGGGCTTGGTGACGACGTAGTCGTCGTAGACGCCCAGGCGGCGCATCTCGGCGCAGACGAACCGCCCGAAGGGGTCGTCGCCGACGCCGGTGACGACGGCAGAGCGGTGGCGGTAGCGGGAGGCGGCGACGGCGACGTTGGTCGGGCTGCCCCCCAGGAACTTGCCGAAGGACTCCACGTCCTCCAGGCCCACCCCGATCTGGAGCGGGTAGATGTCGACGCCGCAGCGTCCAATGGTGAGAACATCGAGTGGCGGAGTCTGAAGGGGGGCGGTCATGGTGGTCCCTTCCACGTCATCGGGGCGGGTGTGTCGCGGGGCTCGCGGTGAGCCGGTGCTCACAGCCTGCCGCACCGACGCCACCCCGTCAAGAGATTTGTCCGAACAAATCAGGGTCGGGTCTCGACATCCGGGCGGCAGCCGGACACAGCCGGACACGCCCGATGACGGCGCGGCGGCTCACTGTATTATGAGTTGACCCATTGACTCCAGGGAACTCCCATGCCCATCACACCGTTCCAGCCCAACATCGCCATCGATCGCACGAGCGATGTTCCGCTCTACAGCCAGATCGCAGAGGCGCTCGCCGCCCTCATCCTCGACGGCACCCTGGCGCCCGGCACCCGAATCGAGGACGAGGTCTCCATGGCGCGGCGCCTGGAGGTCTCGCGCCCCACCACCAGACAGGCGCTCCAGCGCCTCGTCGACCGCGGCCTCATCTCGCGGCGACGCGGAGCGGGAACGGTGGTGACCTCCCCGCACGTGCGCCGGCCGATGGAACTGTCGAGCCTTCTGGCGGACCTGGCCAAGAGCGGGCACACGGTGTCCACGTCCATCACCGAGTACTCCATGCACCCGGCCGACGAGGAGGAGGCGGAGCACCTCGGCGTCGAGCCAGGCACGAGCGTGACGAGGATCAGGCGCGTGCGCTGCGCCGACGGCGAGCCGATCGCGCTGATGGAGAACCTTCTGCCGGCGGCGATCGCCCCCTCCCACGAGGAGCTGGAGCAGGACGGGCTCTACAACCTGCTGCGCGCCCAGGGGGTTGTGCCCGCCACCGCCACGCAGTCCATCGGCGCGCGCAACGCGACGCCCGCCGAGGCCGGGGTGCTCGAGGAGAAGCGCCGCGCGGCCCTGCTGACGGTCACCCGCACGGCCTACGACTCATCGGGCGCCGTCATCGAGTACGGCACGCACGTCTACCGCGCCTCGCGCTACTCCTTCGAGACCACGCTCTTCAACGCCTAGCCGCGCGGGCCCGCGCCTCCCGCCCCGCCCCCTCGCCGAGATCGGTTCACTTCCGCACCGAGATCGGTTCACTTCCGCACCGAGATCGGTTCAGCCCGCCGACACCCGCGGCGAGCAGGCCGCCCGTCGCGCCGGCCGAACCGCCAATCGCCTCGGTTTGTATGGACAAACTATTGACATCTGCGCTGCACCCCACTTGAATGGGGCGCAAGAGCCGCATCCGGCGACGACGCCTCCCGCGGCCGATCATCCCCCATGGAGCATGCTGATGAGCACTGACTACACACCCGGCCCCCTTCTCGAGGCCTCTCGCACCACGCCGACCGCCCTGTGGAACGACTCCGCGGACCCTGATGAGCTCCGCCAGTCGATCTCCTTCGGCGGCGTCGGCGCGACCTGCAACCCGACCATCGCCTACACCTGCATCAACCAGAAGAAGGACCGCTGGCTGCCCCGCATCGCCGAGCTGGCCGAGGAGATGCCCGAGGCGACCGAGTCCGAGATCGGTTGGCAGGTCGTTCGCGAGCTGAGCCTGGAGGCCGCCAAGCTGCTCGAGCCCGCCTTCGAGGAGCACAAGGGACGCAACGGGCGCCTGTCCATGCAGACCGACCCGCGCCTGGCTCGCAGCGCCAAGGCCCTGGCGGACCAGGCCGAGGAGTTCTCCAGGCTGACGAAGAACATCATCGTCAAGATCCCGGCCACCTCCGTGGGCGTCAAGGCCATCGAGGACGCCACCTACCGGGGCGTGTCCGTCAACGTGACGGTCTCCTTCTCCGTGCCGCAGGCCGTCGCCACGGGCGAGGCCATCGAGCGCGGCCTCAAGCGCCGTGAGGCCGAGGGCAAGGACATCTCCACCATGGGCCCGGTGGTCACCCTCATGGTCGGCCGTCTGGACGACTGGATCAAGATCGTCGCCAAGCGCGACAACCTCTTCCTCGACCCGGGCCACCTGGAGTGGGCCGGCGTGGCCGCCTTCAAGCGCGCCTACCAGGAGTTCCAGTCCCGCGGCCTGCGCGCACGCCCGCTGTCGGCCGCCTTCCGCAACGTCATGCACTGGTCCGAGCTCGTCGGCGGGGACGTGGTCATCTCCCCGCCCTTCAAGTGGCAGAGGCTCATCAACGACTCCGGCTACAAGGTCGAGCCCCGCATGGACGTTCCGGTCGCGCCGGAGATCATGAAGACGCTCAAGTCCATCCCCGAGTTCGTGCGCGCCTACGAGCCCGACGGCATGACCCCCGAGGAGTTCGACACCTACGGGGCGACCGTGCGCACCCTGCGCGGCTTCCTCCAGGCCGACGCCGACCTGGACGCGCTCGTCCGCGACGTCATCATGCCCCAGCCGTGAGCCCGAGGTCATGATCTCCCGGCGTCGGTCGGGGCGTCCCGGCCACGGCGCCGTGCCCGCCCCGGCTGGCCGCTGCGCCGTGCCCGCCCCGGCCGACGTCGGGATTTCCCGGGCCCAGTGCTGACGCGCGTCACCATCCGCATCCATCACCGCCAACCCAGCAGAACACCAGCACCGCTCACTACAAGGAAGTCCTGACATGCTGAACATCGCCGTCATCGGCGCCGGCCGCATCGGCCACGTCCACGCCAAGACCATCGCCGCCCACCCGGACGCCGCCCTCGCTGTCGTGTGCGACCCCATCGGCGACGCCGCCCAGAAGCTCGCCGACCAGTACGGGGCCCGGGCGTGCAAGGAGGCCGAGGAGGTCTTCGCCGACCCGCAGGTCGACGCCGTCATCATCGGCTCCCCCACTCCCCTGCACATCCCCCACCTGCTGGCCGCCGCCAAGGCGGGCAAGGCCGTGCTGTGCGAGAAGCCGATCGCCCTGGACATGAAGGACGTCGAGGCCGCCAAGGCAGAGCTCGACGCCGTCACCACCCCCGTCATGTTCGGATTCAACCGCCGCTTCGACCCGTCCTTCGCGGCGGTGCGCGCGGCCGTGAGGGACGGGCGCGTCGGCGACCTGGAGCAACTGACGATCATCAGCCGCGACCCGGCCGCACCGCCGGTGGAGTACATCAAGGTCTCCGGCGGCATCTTCCGCGACATGACGATCCACGACTTCGACACCGCCCGCTTCTTCCTGGGCGAGATCACCGAGGTCTACGCCGCCGGCCAGAACCTGGACCCGGCGATCAAGGAGACCGGGGACTTCGACGCCGCCGTCGTCACCCTCAAGGCGGCCTCCGGCGCGGTGGCCACCATTATCAACAACCGCCACTGCGCCTCGGGCTACGACCAGCGCCTGGAGGCCTCGGGCCGCGACGGGGCGCTCTTCGCCGAGAACATCCGCGCCACCACGGTGCGCCTGTCCAACGCCGAGGTCACCGACGCCCAGGAGCCGTACCTCGACTTCTTCCTGGAGCGCTACGCCGACGCCTACCGCCTGGAGCTGTCCGCCTTCATCGAGGCCGTCGAGAAGGGCACCCCGACGCCCACGACCACCGACGACGCCGTCAAGGCCCTCGCCCTGGCCGAGGCGGCCACCGAGTCGGCCCGCACCGGCAAGCCGATGAGCGTCGCCTGACGGACCGCCCGGCCTCAGGTGCTCGGGGCCGAGGAGCCCCGCACGAGCAGGTGAGGGCGCACGGAGTAGACGGCGCCGCCCCCGGGCAGGCGACCGACGACGACGCCCGGGGGCAGGCCGTCCGGCAGCCCCTGGGCGGGAGCCTCCTCAAGGGCCCCGCCCCCGCTCGGCCGGGAGGCCGGGTCCGCCGGGTCCGTCATGCTCTCCATGCCCGCCACGACCCGCCGCACCGCGACGTCGGCGATCACGGGGGCGTCCTGACGCACCGTCGTCAGGTCGAGGGCGGACAGGCCGGAGAAGGGGATGCCGTCATAGCCAGTGACGGCCACGTCCTCGGGAACCCGCAGGCCTCGGCGCCGCAGCTCCAGGACGGCGCCGAGGGCGCAGCGGTCGTTGAAGCAGACGAGCGCCTGCGGCAGCGAGCCCTGGGCGGCGAGAGCCGAGGCCGCCCGCGTGCCGGACTCCTCGTCGTCGCCGCCCGCCACGACGGGCGCCGGCAGGCCGTGCTCGGCGAGGACCTCGGTGAAGACCCGACGCCGCGCCGGGGCCGCGGAGGCGCCCCCGCCGTCGACGTGGACGAGGCGGCGCCTGCCCGTGGACAGCAGGTGCTCCACGAGCGCGCGCACCCCGACGTCGTCCTGGGAGCGCACGACGTCGACGCCGGGGACCTCGGTGCCGTGGCACAGGAGGACCACGGGCATGACGGCGGCCGCCTCCCGCAGCAGCGCGTCCTCGACGGCGGAGTCGACCAGCACGAGCGACTCGCAGCGCTCCCGCAGGAGCCCGCGCACGCCCTCGGTCTCGTCCCGGCTGCCGGTGACCGCCGACAGGGCGATGTCGCGCCCGAGCCGATCGCAGGCGGCGTAGAGGGCGTCGACGAGCTCGACCTGGAAGGCCTGGTCGGCCACGAAGGAGACGCCGATCAGGCCGGTGCTCGCCCGGCGCAGGAGGCGCGCCTTCGGGTCGGCCTCGTAGCCGAGCTCGCGGGCGATGTCGCGGATCTCCTGCCGGGTGGAGGGCGCCACCCCGGGGGCGTTGTTGAGGGCGGCCGAGACGGTGGACACCGATCTGCCGGCGCGCCTGGCAACGGTGGAGATGGTCACCCGACGACGGCGCGGTGCGGGCATGCGGCCCCTTTCCCTGTCGTGAACCCGTCAGGGCCGTGCGGCCGGCACGGCCCGCTGCGCAGCGTACCCGGTACCCGGCGGCGCCGCCCGCCAGGGGCACCGCCTGCCGGGGGCACCGCCTGCCGGGGGCGGCGGAGCGGAGCTATCCGCCGATGCTGTGGGAGGCGTTCTTGTTCTTGAGATCGTCAAGGTTGACGGAGGCGCCGGCGGGGATGACCTCAGCATCGCCCTTGTGACCGGAGTTGAAGTAGACGGTCACAGGCGCAGCGGTGCGATTCTCGACTGAGGCCGCGTTATTCTTGATGCACTCGCCCTGACCGGCACCGGGGCCCTTGAAATCGTAGCAACCCGGCTGAGACGTGCCGTAGTCCTCAATGGAGGAGGCGAAGTCAGAGACAGATCCCTGCTGATCACTGTTGTAATAGAAGCAGACCTCACCCACCTCGCAGACACCGTCGCGGTCGTGGGACGGAGTCGGAAGCGGATCCGGGGGGAACAACGGATCCGGAGTCGGATCCGTTGCGGGTGTCGGTGTCGGGTCCGGGGGCCAGTAGAAGGCCTGCGCGGTAGGAGCGTGAGTGGCGAAGGTGCCGGCAGTGAGAGCGAGGACGGCCGCGGCACCGGCGACGTATGGGGCGAACTTGCTGGTCATGATAAGAATCCTTTCTGCGAGCGGCCCGCCTGAACGGGCACTGGACGATCCGCGGAGCACCTCGGATCCAGGGCGGTCCGTAGTAAGTTCTTTCACGTCGACGTCGTTGTCGGATACCCGATGACAAAAGGCTAAGATCGAGAGAAACAGCCCACCAGAGGAAGGCCTGCCCTTGACGCGGCACCCTCTTTCTGCTACACGATTCGAAAGCAATCGACACAGGCTCCGCCGGAGATCAGCGACCGAAGCCCTTTTCGCTGATTGGATGATCGGCACCAAAAGGCTGTCCACCTCCGTCCGACTCGCACCCACGAGCCGGGGAGAAGCCGGACGCCTTCTCGGAATCAGTGCCCAGAGCCCGCCACCCCGCGCCCGCCCCGCGTCGAGATCGGTCAGCTGGACCGATCTCGGCGCGGAACTCGACCGATCTCGACGAAGGGGGCGGGCGGGACAGGCGGGCGGAACAGTTTGTCCTGACGAACCGGCAAGATCGACGCCGCAGACTGTTGACATCCCCTGGTCCCGCACCCATACTGGTGCCACATGTTCACGCGCGTGAATCACTGCGAGGCGCGCGCTCACCAGTCAACGAGGACAGAACACCCATGAGCAGCACCACCCCCCTGTCAGTCGCCGTCATCGGCGCCGGCATGGCCGGCACCACCCACGCCAACGCCTGGCGCCAGGTGGGCACCGTCTTCGACCTGGGCCTGCCCAAGGTCCGCCTGGCCGCCATCGCCGACGCCTACGAGCCCTTCGCCGCGGACGCCGCCGAGCGCTACGGCTACGAGAAGGCCGTCACCGACTGGCGCGACGTGGCCGACGACCCCAGCATCGACATCGTCTCCATCGTGGTGGGCAACGCCCTGCACCGCGAGATCGCCGAGGCCATGATCCGCGCGGGCAAGCACGTCCTGTGCGAGAAGCCCCTGGCGGACACCCTGGAGAACGCCCGCGCCATGGCCGAGACCGAGAAGGAGGCCGGCGTCGTCACCGCCGTCGGCTTCACCTACCGCCGCAACGCCGCCGTCGCCAAGCTCGCCGAGCTGGTCGCCTCCGGACACCTGGGCGAGATCAACCACTTCGACGGCCGCTACTGGTGCGACTACGGCGTGGACCCGACCACCCCCATGGCCTGGCGCTACAAGGGCCCCATGGGCTCGGGCGCGCTCGGCGACGTCGGTAGCCACCTCATCGACACCGCCGAGACGATCCTCGGCCCCATCGTCTCGGTCTCCGGAGCCGCCATGATGACCTCCATCACCGAGCGCCCGGTCGCCACCGGGCACGTCACCCGCGGCACCGCCCTGGACGCCGCCAACGCCACCTACGAGCCCGTGGAGAACGACGACGTCGCCACCTTCACCGCCCGCTTCGCCGGCGGCGCCGTCGGCACCTTCTCCTGCTCCCGCGTGGCCTGGGGACTGCCGAACTCGCTCATGGTCGACGTCCTGGGCACCAAGGGCCGGGCCTCGTGGGACCTGGCCCGCTGCGGCGAGATCAAGATCGACGACGCGAACTCCCCCGCCGACCTCGGCGGCGCCCGCCGCGTCCTGGTCAACCCCAGCTTCCCCTACTTCGCCCGCGGCTCCTCCATGGCCTTCGGCGGGGTGGGCCTGACCCAGATCGAGCAGTTCACCTACCAGGCCCACGCCTTCCTCCAGCAGGTCGCCGGCGTGACCGGCGAGGCGGCCCTGCCGCCCTGCGCCACCTTCGCCGACGGCTACCGCGAGATGCTCATCGCCGACGCCGTGGCCCGCTCCGCAGCCGCCGGCGGGGCCGCCATCGACGTCTCCGGGCTCGGCAAGTGAGCCCCGACCGACCACGCACGACCGTCTCCACCTCACAGTAAGGAACCCACTCATGGCACTCACCTACGGCGCCTACACCGCCTGCCTCCAGGACCGCTCCCTGCCCGAGGCCCTCGACGTCCTCAAGGACGCGGGGCTGACCGGCGCGGAGGTCAACGTCGGGGGCTTCATCCCCTCCCCGCACTGCCCCGTCGACGCCCTGCTGGCCTCATCCACCGCCCGCGAGGACTACCTGGGCATCTTCAAGGAGCGGGGAATGCGCCTGTCGGGCCTCAACACCTCGGGCAACCCCACCTCGCCCCTGCCCAACGAGGGCCTCAAGCACGCCGAGGACATCCGCAATGCCATCCGCCTGGCGGGCCTGCTGGGGGTGGGCGAGATCGTCACCATGTCCGGCACCCCGGGCACCGACCCCACGGCGAAGTACCCCACCTGGGTGGTCAACCCGTGGAACGGCATCGACATGGAGATCCTCGACTACCAGTGGAGCGTCGTCGTGCCCTTCTTCAAGGAGATCGACGCCCTGGCCCGCGACAACGACGTGCAGGTCTGCCTGGAGCTGCACCCGCGCAACCTGGTCTTCAACGTCCCCTCCTTCGAGCGGCTCGTCGAGGCCACCGGCGCCACCAACATCAAGGTCAACATGGACCCCTCCCACCTGTTCTGGCAGCAGATGGAGCCGATCGAGGCCACCAAGCGCCTCGGGGGCCTCGTGGGGCACGTCCACGCCAAAGACACCAAGATCTTCCCCGGCGCGGCCTACCGCGGCGTGCTGGACACCGACTTCGGGCACGTCCCGGCCGAGGCCGAGGGCAAGGTCCCGGTGGCCTACGGCTACTGGTGCAACTCGTGGCCGAAGGACCCGGCCTGGCGCTTCGTCGCCTTCGGCCTGGGGCACGACGCCGACTACTGGGCCGAGTTCCTGCGCGCCATCGCCCAGGTCAACCCGGAGATGAACGTCAACATCGAGCACGAGGACGCCGAGTACGGCAACGTGGAGGGACTCCAGATCTCCGCCAAGAACCTGCTCGAGGCCGCCGCGCTCGTGTGAGCGGGGCCTCCGGTGGCGGTCCTTGAGCCCTCCACCGCGAGACGCAGAGCGGGCCGACGGCGTCTCTCACGGCGCCATCGGCCCGCTCGCGGCGCCGGGCGCCACCGGCCGCCGCAGGTCGACAGCGGAGAAGCCCCCACTTTTGTCCGGACAAAAGAATAGGATCTCAGGCATGACTCCCGCCGCGTCGACGACGACGCTCCTCCCGCTCGCCGCCCAGGGCCTCGGCCCCCTGGCCGCGCTCGGCGCCGCCCCGGCCGAGGCCGCCCGCCTGACCGGCGGGTTCGCCGGCCTGGCCTCCCTGACGCTGGGCAGCTGGCTGCTCCTGCTGGCCGCGGCCTGCCTGACCGGCCTGGCCAAGACCGTGCTGCCCGGGGCCGCCACGATCGCCGTCGCCCTGTTCGCCGCGGTCCTGCCGGCCAAGGAGTCCACGGGAGTCATGCTCGTCCTCCTGCTCGTCGGGGACGTGCTGGCGGTGTGGTCCTACCGGCACGACGCCGACGTGACCATGCTGCGCAGGCTGATCCCCGCCGTCGTCGTGGGGGTCCTCGCCGGCGCCGTCTTCCTGCGCCTGGCCTCCGACACCGGGACCCGGCGAGTCATCGGCGTCGTGCTCCTGCTCCTGATCGCCGCGACCCTGTGGGGGCGGCGCCGCAGCGCGCGCCCGGCGCCCGGCGCGGCCGCCGCCGCGG
>ERZ772945.1835-NODE-1835-length-14177-cov-5.310296_pt1 | contig 14177 bp, 11 predicted proteins | sample MGYA00511681_ERZ772945 | MGnify/ENA primary metagenome ERZ772945 (study PRJEB29015, sample SAMEA2737943) | human oral metagenome | biome: human oral; feature: human-associated habitat; material: dental | place: China | collected 2143 ...
AAATTCGGCAACATCTGCATTGGCCGACATCAGGAAGGTAACATTCATCACGTCCACGTCCAGCATCATCTGGTATATTCTGCTTGCCGCTATGGCCTTTTTGTTGATGATGGTACCAATGTCGAGTCCTTGTGCCATGGTTGCGTAACCCATATTTTCAACGTCGGCAACGGTTTTGCGAACGCCGAGCTTTTTTGCTGCAAGGCAAGCCAGAATGTTGGCCTCTGAATTGCCGGTAAGTGCTACAAAGGCCTGCGTATTGCCAATGCCCTCATCTTCCAAAAGGGCTATGTCGCGGGCATCGCCGTTGATAACCAAACAGTTGTCCAACTGTTGGTTCAGCTCCTGACAGCGTTCGGGGTCGACCTCCAAAACCTTAACATCCATGTATTCGGGCATGCTTTGTACGGCCCGTACGGCTGTTGTACCACCGCCCATTACCATAACGTTCTTCACATCCGCGTAATACTCCTTGCCTGTTATCTTACGAATATACGGAATATACTGCTTAGTGGTCATAAAGTATGCCAGGTCGAGGCACTTTAATTCGTCATTTCCTCCCGGGATAATGGTTTCACGATTCCGCTTGATGGCCACAACATGATATGGATCATCAGGTCCGCACAGTTCGCGTAGCGGCTTGTCGAGTATCTCGCAGTCGCTGCGGAGCTTTATTCCCAGCATGACAAGCGCACCGTCATGGACGTCCCAGCGTTGCCTTACCCACGACATCTTCAAACCGTTATTAATGTCTCGTGCTGCCAGAAGCTCAGGATAGATAAGTTCGTCAACTCCTAAGTTCTTGTAAATGGCACGTACGTCTTCTGCCATAAACTCGGCATCGTCAACTTTTGCAACGGTTTTTCTGGCGTGCAGGGCATGTGCAAGTATACAGCTGTTGATGTTTTCGTTTTCGTTTTTCGTCACGGCTATAAACAGGTCAGCATCCTGGGTATTCGCCTCCTGGAGCGTACGCACACTCGACGGCGACCCGCAGAGTGTCAGTAAATCATAATCTCCTCCAATCTTTTCGAGGCGATCGGGGTCAGAGTCTATCACCGTTATTTCTTCCTGGTTCCGTGAAAGGAGCTGTGCAAGGTAAGTTCCTATGGCATAAGCCCCTGCAATGATAATTTTCATGCGTTGTTTGTTAGCTGATATATGCCCTTTTTAATGGCGTCTTTATTTAAGCCGCAAGCCTCAAATAGTTCGTCAACAGTGCCGTGTTCAACAAATTTGTCTGATAGTCCCAGGCGTATGATGCGTGGCGAATAGTTATTGTCGTTCATCCATTCTGATACGGCTGACCCCATTCCGCCGTCTCTTACACCGTCCTCAATGGTTATAATGGTCTTAAATTGTTCTGCTACCTCTTGCAGAAGTTTGCCATCAAGTGGTTTCACGAAGCGCATATCATAATGGGCTATGTCCTTATGGGTTTCGTCAATAGCCTCTTCAACAATATTCCCAATGGGACCAATACTGAGAATTGCCATGTTTTTCCCTTCTCTTATCCGGCGTCCTGTTCCTATCTTTATTTCTTCGAACGGGCATTTCCAGTCAACCAAATTCCCCCGTCCCCGTGGGTATCGTATTACGAAAGTTCCTTTATCGGGAAGCTGCGCCGTGTACATCAGCCGGCGAAGCTCGTGTTCATCCATTGGCGATGCAATGGTAAGGTTGGGTATTGGCCGCAGTGCCGCCATGTCAAAAGCCCCGTGATGCGTTGCTCCGTCGGGGCCAACCAACCCTGCTCTGTCCAGACAGAGCACCACAGGCAGGTTTAAAATAGCAAGGTCGTGGATAATATTGTCGTATGCGCGTTGTGCAAAGGCACTGTATATGTTGCAGAAAGGCTGCAGCCCGTCTTTGGCCATGCCGCCCGAAAAGGTCACGGCGTGCCCCTCTGCAATGCCTACATCAAACACGCGGTCGGGCATTTCTTTCATCATGATGTTCATTGAGCACCCTGTTGGCATGGCCGGAGTAACCCCGACAATACGCTCATTGGCTCTGGCTAACTCCAAAAGGGTGTGGCCAAATACGTCCTGAAACCTTGGTGGTTCGTTTGAAGTGTCGGGAATTATGCGCTCACCCGTTGCTGCATTAAACTTACCTGGAGCATGCCATATGGTGGCAGCGTCTTCTGCCGGCTTGTATCCCTTGCCCTTTACAGTGTGTAAATGCAGCAGCTTCGGGCCTTTCATATTCTTTAATTGCGACAGTATGCGCACCACTTCCTTGACATCATGTCCGTCGAAAGGGCCGAAATAGCGAATATTCATGCCTTCGAAAATATTCTGCTGGTGGCTTATTGCACTTTTAATGGCATTGTTGAGGCGAATGATTCCCTTACGGCGATCTTCATTCAGATAACCCCTGGCGTGCAACCATTGCGATGCCTTGAAACGCAGTTTGTTGTATGTTTCGTTCGTGTCGAGGTTCAGCAGGTACCTTTCCATACCCCCTACGGCACGGTCAATTGACATGTCGTTGTCGTTTAGTATAATCAGCAGGTCGTTCGGTGTGCTGCTTACATTGTTCAGCCCTTCGTAGGCAAGTCCGCCACTCATCGCCCCGTCGCCGATTACTGCTACTACATGACGCCCGGCATGCCCGGTCTTACGTGCGGCAACAGCCATGCCAAGGGCGGCCGAAATACTGTTTGAAGCGTGCCCGCACGTAAAGGTATCGTATTCGCTTTCCTCCGGCGAGGGGAAAGGACGAATGCCTCCAAACTTGCGATTGGTGCAGAAACGGTCGCGCCGCCCCGTCAGAATCTTATGTCCGTAGGCCTGATGCCCCACGTCCCATACAATGCGATCGTCGGGCGTATTGAATACATAATGCAGGGCGACTGTCAGCTCAACAACACCCAGACTCGATGCAAAGTGCCCCGGGTTTACCGATACTTCGTCTATGATATTTTCGCGTAGTTCTTTGCACACTTCCGGAAGCTGGTCAACTGTGAGCTTGCGAAGGTCAGAGGGATATGTGATATGGGTAAGCAATTCAAACTTTTTTTCGTCCATTTTTTATCTTTAGGAGAACCTTGCAAAGTTAATAATTTTATCTCATAGCAACGGTTTTTTATATAGTTTTTGTTACTTTTGCAGCGTAAACGCAACCTGACTATCCACCGACTATTAAGGAAATAAGTATGAAAAATTCCGTCATTACCTTCGCCCTGTTATGGGCTTTTACAAACATGAATGCACAAAAGATAAATCCCGCCGGCGCGCTGACGCCGTCAATGTTGCAGCAAATAGAGCAAAACCAGTCCTCATCACCGGCCGTTAAGGCTCTGCGCAACGCCGCTGCGTCAAACAATATCGACGACCTTGCAAAGAACTCGGCTCATCAGGGTGCCGTAGACACCTATTTTAGTATTGAGACTCCCCGGCAGAATATACAAGATCAGCGTAGCTCCGGCCGCTGTTGGATGTTTTCAGGACTTAATGTTCTGCGTGCCAATTTTGCCAAAGCGCACAACGATTCCATGCGTGTTCAGTTCTCACAAGCCTATCTTTTCTTCTACGACCAGTTGGAAAAGGCCAATTTTATGCTTCAGAACGTAATTGATAATGCCGGCAAACCCATTGACGACCCGCGCGTACAGTATTTCTTTAAAAGCCCCATCAACGATGGAGGAACCTTTTGCGGGGTAGCCGATTTGGCAGAAAAGTATGGGCTTGTACCCATGAGCGTGATGCCCGAAACGTATAGTTCGGACAATACAAAAAACATTTCGCGTCTTATTTCTTCCAAATTGCGCGAATACGGACTGGAGCTTCGCCGTATGATACAATCGAAAAAGAAAACCGGTTTCGTCAGAAAGCGCAAGACAGAAATGCTTGGAACCATCTACAATATGCTGGTAATGACGATGGGTGAGCCGGTAAAGACTTTCACCTATACCTTTCACGACAAGGACGGAAAGCCCACAGGCCCTTCCCGTACCTACACACCGCGACAGTTTTATGAGGCTACTGTCGGTGCCCCGCTTAATGGAACGTTCATCATGATCATGAACGACCCGCGCCGTCCGTATCATAAAACCTACGAAGTTGAGTATGATCGCCATACCTACGACGGCCATAACTGGAAGTATCTTAACCTGCCAATGGACGACATTGCGTCAATGGCCGTTGCCTCTTTGCGCGACGGGCACAAAATGTATTCGAGTTATGACGTGGGGAAACAGCTTGACCGTAAGCGCGGTTACCTCGATATTGACAACTACGATTATGGTACACTCTTCAACACAACATTTGGTATGAACAAGGCCGACCGCATTTCGACGTTCGATAGTGGTTCTACTCATGCCATGACGCTTACGGCTGTTGACCTCGATACTGATGGCAAGCCGCTGAAATGGGAGGTTGAAAACAGCTGGGGTGCTGAATATGGGCATAAGGGTTACCTTATTATGACGAACCGCTGGTTTAACGAATATATGTTCCGTTTGGTGGTAAACAAGAAGTATGCCCCTGAAAACATACTGAAAGAATTTGAGCAAAAGCCTGTCATGGTGGTGCCCGAAGACCCGCTTTTCGCCGACGACAAATGACAGGACTGCTGCTATTATCGCTTTTTACCTTTGTCGAGCTTAACTGTGAAAACCTGTTTGATACCCGTCACGACAGCTTAAGCCACGACGAAGATTTTCTTCCCACGTCGGCTTTACGATGGACGCCACAACGCTATTGGCGCAAAATTGACCATATTGGTAAAGCTGTTCTATCCTGCGGTGAGCTTGATTCGGCTACGGTAGTGCCCGATATGGTGGTACTTACCGAGGTTGAGAACGACAGTGTTATGCACGATCTCACGTGCCGTTCGCTGTTGCGCGGGGCGGGTTACAGCTATGTGATGACGTCAGGGCCCGATATTCGAGGCATTGATGTGGCACTGATGTTTTCGCCTTACGCTTTCAGGTTAATCAATAACCATGCTATTCGTGTTGAGCCGCCGACAGGATTCCGTCCCACGCGCGATATATTGTATGCCTCGGGTGAGCTGATTAGTGGCGACACACTGCATGTTTTCGCCCTCCATGCGCCCAGCAGGCGTGGCGGTGAAGCGGCTACACGCATTTATCGTATGCAGGTAGCGCAGCGCGTGGCCGAAGCAGTCGACTCGGTAAGGCATTGTAATCGACATCCTTTAATATTGATAGCAGGCGACTTTAACGATTATACGGGCGATGCCCCGCTGCAGTTTTTGGAGGCCCGTGGCATGGGCGACGTGTCGGTAAAAGCCACCGGACGTCATGGTGCTATGGGCACATACCGTTATCATGGCGTTTGGGCCAGCCTCGATCATGTGCTGTGTAACGCCGCTTTAACACAACATTTGCACAGCTGTTATGTCAACGACAAGCCGTTTTTATTGGTTGATGACGAAAAATTTGGCGGCAAAAAGCCCAGGCGTAATTACCTGGGGCCTAAATATCTGAACGGTTACAGCGACCACTTGCCGCTTGTAGCCTTGTTTTCTTTCTAAGTGGGGGCTGCCTCGTTCTTTCGTCAGAATCAGCCGTCCCCGTCGTGCAGCTTACTTGTGCTCTTTGTAATAATCAAGTCCGCTCTGCACGTTCTTGATGAGTGCATTGCTTGAGAAGGTTGCCCCCGAAACGGCATCTACCTTCATTTTCTGTGCTTTTGTTACGCTTTTACCCTCATATTTCTTCAACAGTTTTTTTACTTTGTTGAAATATTGTGGCGTTTCGCGATTGGGAAGCGGCTCAATTTTTACAATCTTGTTTTTGCTGATGTAAATTTTTACAGGCGTAGGGCCTTTGAAACCCCGCACGTGTGTAGTGAGCGTTGTGGTATTGACAACGGTATGTTCAGCCTCTTTCGTAATTACTTCGTCACCTGGCATAGCACTGATAAAAACGGCAAGAGCTATGGCTGCTGCCGAAGAGAAAAGCATTTTCTTCTTTTTCATATTTTCCTTTTTCGTTTTATTGTAATCCTTAACCCCAATACAGCTCCTTAAACAAGGCACCAATTTTGTTAGGATAACAAAGGTAATGAAAAGTTTAGTGGCAATCTTTGTACCATGGTTTATTTAACATCCGCCAGCTCTCATTTAACAATAAAAAATAAGTTACGATATTATATTAAATGAAACACAGGCTGCCGGCTTAATCATTCAGATACAAAAGCCGACTGAAAACCGTAAAAACAATTCTGAATAATTTTGTATTAAAAAAATCGCAAAATAGAAAAGCAAAAACGCCAATTTTGTAATATTTCGGCATTTTTGTCAGTGTGAAGTTCGCTCTACGAAGTGATAATTTTGCCTTTGTGGCACTATTGTGTTGCCTTTACATCGTAAAGGCGGAACGATTACATCGTAAGATAATTCTTAAAGGTGACTATATACGACAATAAGATTCCCATTTAGCTAACTGCAATTTACAGTCAAGACAACCTTTATTACTAACATAATTAATAATTGTATATTTATATGTATTATTTAAATTCGTGCTAATATTATTAATAATATTATATTCTTCCATTTGAGACAAGACAATCTGCTTACCTACCCATCTTGTAACATAATCTTCAAAAGAAGATGTTTTATGAATACAAGAATTAAATATTATACATAATAAAACCATACAGGTTAAGTAAATTGTTGTATTTCCTTTTGTTTTCATATTTTCCATTTTAATTGTTTTTTTGTGACCTTCGTTTAAAAACTAATGAGAACATCAGGTATGGAGGAATACTATTGTAACATGTTTCTGTCCATCCTTGCGCGTTGATGGTGTACATTTTATTTGATAGCTGATGGAGCAAATCTGCGACAAACAACTTTGCCACCATATTGCCTTTAAACAGCGAGTAAGATATCCGTGCATTCCAAATTAAGTCATTTGTATTCATCATAGAGGATTCATAGCCCCTTCGTGAGAACATCGTTATATCTGTATCAATAGAAAGTTTCATGGTAGGAATATTATACTGCATATTGGCACCATACTGATAATCATAAGTATTTATCCTATCAAAGTTCAAACGATTACTTTTACTGAACCGACCACTGAAACCTCCTTGAATTACAAAGGTAAGATTTGGCAATATGTATTTAAGCGATGTTGAAAGTCCTGTATTCCATGTGTTTACATTGCTCAATACGGACTTATGTGAATCAAATGCAACATCGTAATCAACACTGTGAACATAGCTTCCTGAAAGTTTCGCCATCAAACGAAATCGATTCTTTCTATCAATAGAACGTGTGAATCCGACACTGCCTCTTATATTCCAGTTGCCATTTACATTGTCCATCATCGAGGTAAAACCGCCAGTCTGAGAGTTATAGCTTATTCGATTGCCCCAAGCGTGTTGTACTATCTTACTATTGATATCTATCCATCTATCAAGATCTGTAGAGTCTGCTTTCCAATCGTAGTAAGCTCTAAATTTATGCTCACGTCGTCTTTTCAGTGAGGGATTATTAGAGATAATGGACAAAGGATTGATATTATTGCTGAAAGGCATCAGATTAATAAATTCCGGTAAGGTCTTCGTTGACTCATACGACAATTCTATATGCTTCTTTCCAAATGTCTGGAATAAAAAATAAGGTTCAAACTGGAAGTATTTCCGAGAAGCTAAGGTATCTAATCCAACTCCATTATTATAATGTATTCGTTCACGGTTGAATGCCAATGGCAAGTAAAGTTCTATCTGTCCATTCTTCAACCTTCTGGTAAATTCCATACTTATTGTATATTTCCTTCCCTGATTACGGAATTTATAACTGTTATCAACATCGATCACTTGTGCCAATTGGGACGTTGTAGGTAGCACTCCTAATTCATCCAAATAAAGATTATTTAGCAGATCTAACTTATAATTGTAATTCAGGGCTTTCTTATATCTCTGCCCATAAGTCAGTTTAGGAGTAATTATCCATTTAGAACCGATGGTATAATCATATTGCAGTGATAGCGAATAGTTATATGCATGTGTATGACTATCCTTATAATATTTCCGCAAATCGGTTTCTTCCAGTTCTGTATAAGTAATTTTATTAAGTGAAAATAGATCATCTGGCTTTTTTGTACTATATCCGACTTTTGCGCTGATACCTATATCATTGTCATTTTCTAACATAAAAAACTTGGTAATGGCCAGGTCTGCATTTATTTGTTTATACTTTGATAAATCCGAATAAATATTTTGATTGAGCCATCTTTGATGATATGTAGAATCTTCATGTGTACTCCTGTTTTCACCCCGATGGTAATCTAAATTTATAGCAATATATGCCGGATTATCAGTTACCTGAGATAATCGGTTATGCAATCCTAATTCTATATTCTTTTCTTTTGAGAAGTTAAAACTTTGCTTGATAATATTATCATCAGAAGAGAATACTTCTCCTGTAGTTCGACTCTCAAAATAATAATCCGTCCACTCTGTTATGGCGTCAAAAGAATTCTCCCAGAGCTTGTTTTTCGTTCCGGACTCCACGTTCAGCCCTATCTGTTTCGTTGTCTTTAGCCCCTTATTCATATTTGCGGGTGTCCAAATACCATCCGCCTTTGGCTTCCGATCCTCATTCACATTATTCAAGTTCGTGAAAACGCCTATATTATTATGTTCGCCGGAAAGAAGTCCAAACATACGTAATAACCAACGATTATCTGTTCCTGCGCCAGCTTCTATATTTCCAAGGAATGAATGAAGATACTCTCGTTTAAGATTAACATCCATTACGTAATCCTTTTTGTTACGATTAGTTGCCATGTTTTCATGGCTTCCTTTATAGTATACCTTGATATTTTTGACAGAATAATAAGGCAAATTCTCTAACATAACTTTATTTTTCCCTTTGAAAAAATTCTTCCCATTAAGAGTAAGATAATCCAATTTCTTACCATTAATATATACATCTCCGTTTTCTCTAAGTTCTGCTCCGGGCATCTGTCGGATAAGCGCGTCAAGCATAGAACCCTCTGGCAATACAAAGGCAGAGGCATCGTAGACAAGCGTATCACCACGATAGATTAACTGAATGCGTGTAGCTTTTACTTCAACTTCATCTAAATCCACCATATAATCCTTATTCTTTTTCTGTAACAGGATTGTTGGTATTTCGTGGTATTGACTCTTACCACGTGGACTAAATTTATAGTTGAGAATACGGCTTTTATATCCTGTACAAGTCGCTTGAACCATATACTCAGCCTGTTTATTTTCGATCGTAAAATAATAACGATTCTGCCGACCTTCTAATTTCGTATATGTAGAGTCTAATATCACGGAGTCTATTCTCATCAGTATTATCTTGGCAACTATCGGTGTGCGGGTAAAACTATCATACACTGCTCCAAATAGTTTACATTCAGGGCCCTCTGGAATCTGAGCTAAAACACTCATAGACAGCATTGATAAAATGATGGATATTAGAAAGTGTTTCATTGGCTCTACTTACTTGGTATAAGTCAAATGGGTATTAAATTAATGGCCCCAATATATATAAAAAGAATATGATATCAAAATTTATATATACGAAAAACAAATTAATTGTTTTTTTTAACGATTATGTCTTTCGTTTTCATAGGGGCGGTTTCAACATGCAAATGCACCGCCCGCAAAGTTAAAGAATATTTTCGTAAAAACACTCAAAAGGGGTACGAAAATTTAATTTTTCTCTTGGGCGACGGTTTATTTTGTCAGCAACTTTGGTAACAAACTGATGACTGATACTTTCAAAAGTGGATGATTTGGGGATATATTGCCTGATAAGACCGTTCTGATTTTCAATCGAACCTTTTTGCCATGATGAATACGGATCGGTGAAGTAGACCGTAACACCCAATTTTTTTGTAATGTATTCATGACTGGCAAACTCCAAACCATTATCAGTCGTTATTGATTTAAGGAAAGCTTTATATGGCATTAGTATTCGAACAACCGTCTTTGCCAGTTCTTTGGCTTCTTTTCCTTTGTTCAACTTTCTCATAAACAACATGCCTGTACTTTTTTCAGTAAGGGTCAGTATGGCTCCATGGTTCCCTTTGCCTACAATGGTGTCCATCTCGAAATCACCAACGCGTCTACCATCTGCTTCTTCCGGTCTTTCGCTTATGTTTACCCTATTACAAATAGTTGATCCACTGCCACTTACTGGACGTGCCCGGTGTTTAAGTTTATGACGACAGTAAAGATACAAAGGCCCTCCATTCTTCTTGTCTGTGCGGATAATCTTGTATATAGTCTCATGAGATATTGACATACCCCGTTCCTTTAAAACTGCCGAAATCTGTTCCGGAGACCACTGTTCTTCCACTAATAGCTGCACTGCTTCATCCTTTATCTCTTGGGAAATAGCGCGGTTGCCTGGTCTTCGTATCTTTCTATAGTCGGCATTTTTCTGGGCCGTCTACCAATTATAAGTTCCACGGACTCCGCTGTTGCGGTTGATTTCAGAAGTAACGGTAGAATGGAAAGGCCACTCTGCTTTGACCCCTTTGGCCAAAAAGAATTTGCTCCTGTTGGCCATAATATGATTGACCCTTGTAAAGTCCTGGTGCAGGGGTCAATTTTATTTTACCCTTTTAGATACTCCGGCTTTTCTTAGCCCTTAACTTACGCATGCTTTCGCCATATAATTCTATGGTATGCGCCGTATGAATAATTCGGTCAAGGATGGCGTCGGCTATTGTCGGATCACCAACCATGTCATACCAGTTGGACGATGGGTACTGCGGGGTTATGATAGTGGATTTCCTTTCATGCCTGTCCTCAATAATTTCGAGCAGAATGGGACGTTCCTTGGCATCAAGAGGTACAATGAACAGGTCGTCAAGGATGAGTAACCGGCAACGCTCAATCTTCTTGAGCTCAGTTTCAAGTGTACCTTTGACTTTGGCAACCTTCAGTGCGCCAAGTAGTTTGGGGGCATTGGCATAGAAAGTACGGAATCCCCTTTTGCATGCCTCGTGGCCAAGAGCACATGCTAGATAGCTTTTCCCCGTACCTGAAGAGCCGGTAATGAAGAGGTTCTGCCCCTTATGTACAAAGTCAAGGGTGGCGAGGCGTTCCATCTGATTGCGCTCAAGACCCCGATTTGTGGCATAGTCAATCTGTTCGAGATAGGCCTTGTATCGGAACGCCGCATTCCTGGTAAGCCGCACTATGGCAGCCTGGGCACGGTAATCCCATTCACGTGCAAGGAGCATGGAAAGGAAGGTGTCCGCGGTCATGGACTGTGGAGTGGTGCCGGCAAGGCTTTCCCTGAAAGCCTCCGCCATACCGTGTAATTTCATGCGGCTCATCAAATCCAGTGATATGGTGTTCCGGTCCTGTTGTCCCGTTACGGGAGCTGTCTTATTATTTATTTCCATAATTTTAGCTTTATTGTTCCTGTTTGTCTTTTCTGTAATAGTCACGTCCACGTATATTCTTGTGGGTCAGTGGTATCGGGGATGTCATGTCAGGCTGTACCCTCCCGTCCTCATCAGGAAGGAAATCCGCGTCGTCTCCCAGTTCAAGCACCTCTCGTAAGGCCTGATACCCGTATTGTAGCTTCTGTTCCGCGCAGGCGCAGGCAGCGACCAGACGGTCACGGCCGTATTTTTTCTCCAGCGTCAGTATACCCCGACAGGATCTGAACGCTTTTGGAGGATATTGCATGACACGCTCCACTTCCCGGAGATAATTCAATACGATATTGTCTATTTCCGAGGCGTGTCGGAAGAGTTCCTCAAGATCCTTGTCATAAGGACCATAGTGCCCCGGCAGGTTGTGCTCCTTTTTCCATGAACAGGTGTAGGGTATGTCACAGCGGTCGTGGATGGCGACAAGGTTCATGCCACAGTAGATTTCCACCGTGTCGGCATCGTAGAGGATCGTCACGCGTTTCCCCACATGTTCCTTGGGAACACTGTAATGGTGCTTGAACAGCGATACGTAGGAGTTCCTGCCGACAGTCATCAGCTTTTTCTCTTTCATGACGTAGCGTTTCAGTGGAAGCAGGCGGAGGTAGTCCTTCTCACTGCGCAGGAACATCTCCTTGCGTGACGCCTTCCGGCCGGCCATCACCTTTTCATTGAAATCGTGCAGGGAAACAAGGATGGCGGCATTGAGATCGTCCAGACTATAGAAAGTCATTCCCTCTATGTCTAGGTAAACGGAACGGTAGAGAAGCTTAACTGCGTTTTCAACAAGGGCCTTGTCCTTGGGGTGGCGTACACGGGCGGGATAGACCGCACAGCCGTAATGCTCGGCAAAAGCGGCAAAATCGTCATTGATGACGGGCTCGTTGCGGTCGCTTCGTGTAACGGCCGCCTTCAGATTGTCGAGTACTATTGCCGCTGGAGCCCCTTCGAAATACAGCATGGCATTCTCGCATCCCTTAATCAGGTCTTCCTTGCGCTGCGACCATACGGCCTCACAGTAGGTGTAATGACTGAACGGAAGGATGGCAACAAAGACTTCGGCCTTCTTCGTCTCGCCTGTCATCTCATCGACAACTTCAAGCCTGTCACCGGCAAAATCAACATACATCCGGTCTGCGGCATGGTGCTCGACATGGCCGACGACCTTGATGTGGAACTTGTACCGGCGGACTGCCCGCTTGAAGGAAGACAGCTGAAGACCGTCAGGATACCCGGAATGATACTCCTTGAAAAGTTTCCTGACACTCATCCCTTTGCGTGTCAGGCGGGATACATATCCGGGAAGCAAAGCCTCCAATTCAATCCTTTTGGAAGAAGGCTCCCGACGTCGGGATTCCGTACCGCCAAACATCTCCTGCAACTGCTCCTCGGAAAGGGAGAGAAGCTGATCGATGCTTTTCCCACTTGAAAGGAATAGGCGGACATACTTGCGAACAGTGTTACGGGAAGTATGGAACGTGGATGCTGTTTCCTTGATACCCATCCCTGCCGCATAACATCTTAAAATGTTCTTGATTCTTTTATTCATTTGAATAGATTTTATTATTACCCCTTACACCAGGACTCGGGGTCTCAAATCTACACAAAAAAACTCTAACGACACTTGTACTAAGTGGTTAATATTATTTTGGCCAAAAGGGTCAATCATATTATGGCCAAAGTGAGCAAATCCTGTTTGCCCAAAGGGGTCCATAATACATCGTCTGTCCCTTTCGCTTGCCGATGGACTGCTTCTTCGATTTCACTTCAAACCCGATCATAATTATTATTTATTGTTTTTTTATGTTATATACTCTAATAACGTTTCCGATTCGGATTTATTGTATACCCGTTGTTAATACCCTTATAAGAGTGTTCGTCAATACCCTTGTATGGGTGTTCACTGATCCCCTTATATGACTAATATCACGAGGCTTTATATTACCTTTTAATTGGGGTGGTATAAAGGTCTTCATCTATTTTTCTTCCCCTCTCATCAAACAGTGAGTATATCCTCTTTAACTCTGATATAAGCATTTGCTCGAACGTTTCCCATTGGAATAGGGAGGTTGCATCGTCTCTATCACAATAGTGCACGGTGCTTGTTCTTTTATCTATATAAAGATAAGAACCATCCCAGTCATAACCGCCTATAAAGAAATGGTCGTCTGCGGCATTTCGAGGTCTTTCCCGAATGTTTGCCGTAATAATCGAAAACGGTTGGCGGCTTTCATCAGTGCTTCTTTTATAGTTTCTTCTTAACCCGTCTAAACAAAAGGTTCCAACCAATATGTCTAACCCATTGCTTACATCTAACAAGAATTTTTTATAATCGATGGGAATTTCCATGCCCAATTCTTTCTCCAATGCTTGGACATCGTTCTTACTTAGCGGAGGATACAGGGTGTTTAGCCAAGCCTCGGGGGCTATATGGGGCGCTTTTCCTATAAGGATTGCACCGGTGGATTGGGATTCTTCAATACCCTGGTTCTGAAATCTATAAATTAAATCCCTATATGTTTTATTCATATTCTATTTTTCTATATACGCTATACTATTTATGGTAAAGGCTCATCATTAAAAATGAAGAATTTGACAATAGTTGATTTAATCTCTATTGATTTTCTTCTCACTTGATGGATTGTACGTTGTCAAATAAAAGTGCACAACTGCAAATGTAGTTATTTACTCTGTAATTTCATTCTTTTGTTGATAGAATTTTGCTTTATTATTTCTCTTATCTTTTTGATTTTCTCCCCTTGGCCTAAAT
>ERZ772945.1836-NODE-1836-length-14174-cov-6.725618_pt1 | contig 14174 bp, 11 predicted proteins | sample MGYA00511681_ERZ772945 | MGnify/ENA primary metagenome ERZ772945 (study PRJEB29015, sample SAMEA2737943) | human oral metagenome | biome: human oral; feature: human-associated habitat; material: dental | place: China | collected 2143 ...
TGAAAGCGGAAAATGCAGCAAAATATAAGAATACGGATGCAGGTGTAAGAGCTAACTATGCAGCTGTGGCTGATTTGGCAAAAGACATTGTGTCGGACAATCGTATTCGGAGCAACTGGAAGAACAATTTAGTTGAAGACAATCAATAATGACATGAGAAAAGCGCTTATCCTCGGATAAGCGCTTTTTGTTGTATTTTTATCTCGACGGTTGGTATTCGATAAAGGTCTATTAATTAATTGGTTGCTTTTACATGAACTCGGTATTCTTATTTAATATAGGTGTTATTAGTGCTATGGTGTAGATACTGAATAAGAATAGATGTATACAAGACTGAAGCAAGCTTTATATAAACAGTCAAATATAAGAAGCAAATAATTACTGTATTGCTAGTGGTTCCTACGGCGCGATTAAGCCTTCCATATTTCAAATTCACTTCAGTGTATAAAGGTATTATATATTCTTAGATATAATAGTGTATAATTAAATCAGTACATTTAATGTATTGATAATCCACTGGGCTTGAGTTATTTATAGATGCAGAATAAAAAATCCATAGTAATAAATATATTTCTATAATATTTTGAATGAAAGAAAAGTAGGAGAAAATTCTTATGAATATGGATCATTTCGTTTATTTTATCGAAACAGTTAAAAATAATAGTCTTACTGTAGCGGCTCAAAAACTATACATTAACCAATCTACTATAAGTAAAGCAATCCGAACATTGGAAAAAGAGTATGATACTGAACTTATTGACAGAACAGCAAAACGATTTAAATTAACTTCTGCCGGCGAAGTTTTTTATCATAGTGCAGTAAAAATTGTATCTAACTATAAAGCAGAAAAAGATTTACTTTCTGTTCAATTGAAGAGTAGAAGAGGGACGTTAACTTTAGGAATTCCACCTGTCACTGGAACCGTTGTTCACTATATTATTAGTGAATATTGTAGAAAATATCCGGAGATTCAAGTGCGGTTTTTGGAATTGGGAGCCAATAAAATTTATTCATTGGCTAAATCAGGAGCTATTGATATCGGAATTTTGATTCAACCCTTTGAAGATTCAGATTTTTTTCAAATTCCTTTTCTATATTCGTGTTTGGTTTGCGTTGCCTCGGCAAAACATCCTCGTATTCGAAATAAAACCCGCGTTACTTTAAGGGAGTTAGAAGATGAAACTATCTGTTTGTTGGATAAGACTTTCATGCTTCATGATATGGTTATTGATATGTATAAACAAGCTGGTATTATGCCACAAATTGTTTTTGAAAGTATCCAGTGGGATTTATTAATAGAAAATACAGCTCACAGTGACAACATTACTTTTTTACCGAAACCTATTATAGAGAAATTTAAGCGTGATGATATTATTTCTCCTCTTTTAGAGGAACCTTATCAGCAATGGATTCCTACTGCGGTATATCATAAGGAAAAGTTTTTATCTGAACCGATAAAATTATTTTTAGATCTATTACAGCAGGAAAAACTATCTGTAGTAAGATAAATAATAGTGATATAGAAATATATTTTTATAATGGAATAGTCATGGCGTAAGAGAATTCTATATGAATTTATTTCATGTTCATGGTGAATAATATCCCTTTTACTTAAGTGCGATATGAGTGATATCCTATAACCATAAGTGATATCCTATATGTATATGAGATATCCTGTAATCGAAAAGAGCAATTAGAATACTATATCGTGGGAAAAGTGATTTAATTTGCTCTTTTAACTAAGAAAGTGAATTTTATAACAAAAGAGGGTGTAGAAAGGAAGGTTATGGTTTATGGACTTTAATGTAGTAATTATTGTACTTAGCTTGATTGGGTTAATAGCTTTTGCGTATAGGGGTTTTTCAGTTATTATGATGGCACCTATTATGGCTATTGCAGCTGCAGCATTGTCGGGCTTGGATATCATGCCGTCTTATACTGAGTTATTTATGGGGAAAGCTGTCACATACATCAAAGCATTTTTCCCCGTCTTTATTCTCGGTGCAATTTTTGGGAAAGTAATGGAAGAAACCGGCCTTGCTCGTAGTATTGCACGGGCTATTATTAATGGGTTGGGAAAGGAACCGTTGAAGGCCGTGATATCTGTAGTTATTGCGGCATCTGTTTTAACTTATGGTGGCGTTAGCCTGTTTGTCGTTGTATTTGCCGTTTATCCTTTTGCGGCAGCACTCTTTAAGGAAGCTAATTATCCGAAGCGATTTGTGGCGCCTGTAATTGCATTAGGTGCTTTTACTGCTACGATGGACTGCCTACCCGGAACTCCGCAGATTCAAAATATTATTCCTACCACTTATTTTGGAACAAACTTATATGCCGCTCCTTTGGCCGGAATTATCGGAGCCATTATAATCTATGGCGGCGGTATTTTTTATTTGACTCATCGTTTGCGTCATGCTGTTGCTAATGGAGAAGGATACGGTAATCATAAGATTAATGAACCTGAACATAATGAAGATATGACTTATGTAAATTGGAAACTGGCCGTTATTCCTTTATTAGCTGTTTTGATTATTAACTTTGTTATAACTGAATGTGTTGTTTGGGATCCCGACATCCTGACTCCGTTCCAGCAAATGAAGGGAATACCTTTAGTTGCAGCCAAATTAAAAAATGTAGTTAGTATTTGGGCTCTTATTATTTCTCTCGTTGTCGGTATTGTATTGGCTCTTATTGTAGGTAAGCGAGAAATCAAGAGTGTAGACGGATTGACAAAAATCTTAAATGCCGGTGCAATTGGTTCCTTACTTGCCATTATGAATACGGCATCTGAAGTCGGTTATGGTAATGTCATTTCACAATTACCGGGATTTGCAGATGTCGCACATTTCTTAATTAATATACATATCGGTGGTACGCCGCTTGTATCCGAAGCTATTAGTGTAACCGTATTAGCCGGTATTACTGGATCGGCATCTGGTGGTATGTCAATTGCATTGGAGCTGATGTCTCAAGACTGGTTAACTTGGGCACAGTCTATCGGTATGGGTCCGGAAATACTTCACCGTGTAGCGTCTATGGCTTCCGGAGGATTGGATACGTTGCCTCATAACGGAGCTGTTATTACTCTGCTGGCAGTATGCGGGTTATCTCATCGTGAATCATATAAAGATATATTTGCAATCACATTGATGAAGACCTTTGCTGTTTTTGTTATTATTCTCATTTACTCTGTAACTGGATTACACTAGATTCATATATAAGGAGATGTAAGCTATGGCAAATTTTGTAACAGCGGAAGAAGCCGTAAGTAAAATTGCTGACGGTGCAGTCATTGCGACAAGTGGTTTTGTCGGGGCTATTGTGGCAGAACATGTATTAAAAGCATTGCAAAAATCATTCCTTGAAAAAGGGACTCCTCGTGATTTAACCGTTGTTTTTGCAGCCGGACAGGGAGATGGAAAAGAAGGCGGTTTGAATCATTTCGGTGAAGAAGGTCTTTTGCGTTGCATTATAGGAGGCCACTATAATCTTAGTCCTCGAGTAGGGAAATTGGCCATGGAAAATAAGATTGAAGCATATAATTTTCCTCAAGGCACAATGTCTCAGTGGTTCCGTGATATTGCGGGAAGACGTCCGGGAACAATTACCAAAGTAGGGCTAGATACTTTTGTGGATCCTAGAATAGAAGGCGGTCGTCTGAATGAAAAGAGTCCTGCCGGTCGTGTTGAAGTTATCAATTTAAACGGAGAAGAGTGGCTTTGGTATAAGCCTTGCAAACTGGATGTTGCCATTATTCGAGGGACAACTGCTGATGAAGATGGTAATATTTTAATGAATGAAGAAATCGGTACGGGTGAGGCATTAGCTATTGCTCAAGCAGTGCGTGCTTGCGGCGGTATTGTTATTGTTCAGGTTAAAAAGATAGCAAAGCGTGAAACCTTAGATCCTAAGGATGTAAAAATTCCGGGAGTATTGGTTGATTATGTTGTTAAAAGTCCTGCTGAAGATCATTTAATGACTTGGGACTATGAGTTTAATCCTGCATTTAATGGTGATTTGAGGGTGCCGCTCGGTTCATTGCAACCGTTAGCACTTAATAACCGTAAAATTATTGCCAGAAGATGTGCCATGGAGCTTACTCCGGATGCCGTTGTCAATCTTGGAATCGGAATGCCCGAAGGAGTAGCGGCAATCGCTGCGGAAGAGGGAATTGACAGCATGGTGCTTACTACGGAAGCCGGTACTATTGGAGGGGTTCCTGCTGGCGGTACCAGCTTTGGTGCTTCGACTAATGCGCAGGCTATTCTCGATCAACCGTACCAATTTGATTTTTATGACGGTGGAGGAATTGATTTGGCGATTCTTGGCTTGGCAGAAGCCGACCAACAAGGTAATATTAATGTTAGCAAGTTTAATGGGCGTGTTGCAGGTTGTGGCGGCTTCATTAATATTACACAAAATGCAAAGAAACTCATTTATTGTGGGACTTTCACGGCCGGAGGGTTAAAAGAGGAAGTACGTGACGGTAAGCTGGTAATTACTTCCGAAGGAAGTAGTAAAAAGTTTACTGAGCATGTAGAACAAATTACTTTTTCGGGACTCTATGCAACGCAAGTTGGTCAGCCTGTTTTATATGTTACGGAGCGTGCCGTTTTCCGCCTGACAGCTGAAGGATTGGAATTGATTGAAGTGGCTCCGGGTATTGATATTGAAAAAGATGTATTGGCTTATATGGATTTCAAACCGATTATCAAAGATGTAAAGATAATGGATGAACGTATATTTAAAGAAGGCCCTATGGGGCTTACGGTTTAATGGAAAGGATTTGATATTTGTGGCACGTAATATATCATATAATGATATTAAAATTGGTGATAAAGCATCTATTTCTAAAACTATTACGGAACATGATGTTTATACGTATGCGGGCGTTACAGGTGATTTTAACCCTGTACATGTAAATAGTGAGTTTGCTAAGACTAGCATGTTTAAGGAACGAATTGCACATGGTATGATTTCGGCGGGCCTTATTTCCGCTGTTTTAGGAACGGAATTGCCGGGAATTAACACCATTTATATGGGACAAGAGTTGAAGTTTTTAGCCCCTGTAAAATTTAATGATACGTTAACTGCAGAAGTAGAATGTATTGAAAAAAATGATGAAAAGCATCGGCTTGTTTTTAGAACAACAGTTACCAATCAAGATGGAACTATTGTCACAGACGGGCAAGCTAAAGTTATGAAAAAATAAAAAGTTTTATAGTAATGTTGAAGCCAATATTAATAAGGGTTCTATAATAAATGTTGGGGTCAGCACCGAATAGGTGCTGACTTCAGCATTATTTTTTGCAAAACAAAAGCATATGAGGCTCGCATGCTTTACAATAAAAGTGTCCAAGCTCTAAAGAAAGGATGCGATCTCATATGCCTACTAATGATTATATACAACCCTTCTTCAATATTAAAGGGGAATTTATTACCAATTCCTACCGGAAAGATGATTCATTAATCTATGAAGTGATACTTCCTGTTACAGAGCATACCTGCCCTTGTTGCGGGCAGACTACGAAATACATAAAGGACTACCGAGTCCGTACGATCAACTTAGGGAGTATCCACGGCTTATATATTTGTGCTAAATACAAGCAACGTAGATATTCTTGCCCTCAATGCACCTATTCATTTTCAGAAGAAAATCCCTTTATTCAGCGTTATAAACAATTAGGTATGACCACCATTGCTGAAATATTTCGCCTATTACATGAAGGGCTGAACTACACGACTATCGCTCGAGCTTGCCATGTCTCCATAACTATCGTCATAGTTAGACTTCAACATTTGCAAAAGAGCTAAGATAAAGAAATAGGAGAGTTTGTAGATAAAACCAAATATGGAAATCAGGATTAGGTGGTTCATATCAACATGCAAGTAGCATCCAAAAGTCTATTAAAATAAGAGATAAAGGTTTTAACTCTATGGAAGCATTGGAAAAAGAAATCCCCCAAATATCATTTCGAAAAAATGCATTGAACCAAGAGTTTGACAAGATGACAGTGGAGCAAAAGAGGATAAGGGAAGTTGTTAAACATATTTCAATCTGTATCAATAAACGAGAATATTATGAAAGGTATCGCAAAAATCCGAACGATAAAATTTATATGATGATGAACGGAAAAGATGTAGAAGCCTATCAGAAGTCTTATGAGGAAATAGATATTTTTCTTAAGCAATTTCCGCACTTGAGGCATGTGGTATTGGGAGAGTTGAAGACAAAATCGGATAAAAATCTTTTCAGAAAATTAAATGGGCATTCTAAAGAATTACAGGTTAGACAAGAGGAAATAATCAAGAAACATAATGCATTATCAGTAAAATATGAGGAGTTGGAACATCTGAAAAATAATATGAATGAATATCTTGGTAGAAATAAAACTGATAAGAAAAAGGAATCGGTTATTGGTGCAATTAGAAAACATCGGAGTGAAGATAGAGGAATTTCTAAAGAAAAGAATAAAATATCGAGAGAAAATGAGAGGTAAAAAATAGTCGGTGTGGTCTTCGGACGGCACCGACTTTTTATATTTTATGAGTCCTCATATTTGTGTTGGTAAAATGTATAAAATCATAAAATATAAAATTAAAATAGAGATAATGCTATATTTTTGCGTTAAAATGTGATATAATATCATAAATTAGGTTTGGGGACTCATAGAAAGTGAGGAAATTTAATGAAAGCTAATTATAAAAAGTTATGGCATATTTTATTGGATAGGGACATGAAAAAGAAAGAGTTAGCTCAAATAGCCGGAGTTAGTACATATACTATCAACAAGCTCAACAAGAATGACAATGTAACAGTTGAAGTTTTAGGTAAGATTTGCAAAGCTTTGGATTGTACATTAGACGATATTATGGAATTTGAAGAGGATGGTGAATAAAGAATGGCTGGAAAAAATAATGCAAATATAGGTTTTGAAAAACAAATTTGGGACGCAGCTTGTGTTCTTTGGGGACATATTCCTGCTGCTGAATATAGAAAAGTAATTGTTGGACTTATTTTTCTTCGTTATATATCCAGTGCCTTTGAAAAACGCTATGAGGAACTTCTAAAAGAAGGTGATGGTTTTGAAAACGATAGGGATGCATATGCAGAAGAAAATATTTTCTTTGTACCGGAAGAAGCTCGTTGGAGCAAGATTTCTTCTGCTGCACACACACCTGAAATTGGTACAGTAATTGATGAAGCAATGAGGGCAATCGAAAAAGAAAATGCGAGTTTAAAAAATGTTTTGCCTAAGAACTATGCCAGCCCTGATTTGGATAAAAGAGTATTGGGGGAAGTCGTTGACTTATTTACTAACGAAGTAAAAATGGATGGAACTGAGGCAAGTAAAGATTTACTTGGAAGAACTTATGAATATTGTATCGCTCAGTTTGCAGCCTATGAGGGAACTAAAGGTGGTGAATTTTATACACCATCAAGTATTGTTAAGACTATTGTTGCTATTTTAAAGCCGTTTAATAATTGCCGTGTATATGATCCTTGCTGTGGCAGTGGCGGTATGTTTGTGCAAAGTGAAAAGTTTGTACAGGCTCATAGTGACAATAGAGGTAATATTTCTGTTTATGGACAGGAATCTAATGCAGATACATGGAAGATGGCGAAAATGAATATGGCTATAAGAGGAATTGATGCCAATTTTGGTTCCTATCATGCAGATACATTTTTCAACGATATTCATAAAACATTAAAATCAGATTTTATTATGGCGAATCCACCATTTAATCTTTCAAATTGGGGAGCGGATAAATTAAAAGATGATGTAAGGTGGAAATATGGAACACCACCATCTGGGAATGCAAACTATGCATGGATACAGCATATGATACATCATTTAGCACCAAATGGAAAAATTGGATTGGTGCTTGCTAATGGAGCCTTATCTTCCCAATCTTCCGGAGAAGGAGAAATAAGGAGAAAGATTATAGAAGATGATCTTGTTGAAGGTATAGTAGCTTTGCCTACACAGTTATTTTATAGTGTAACAATTCCTGTAACCTTGTGGTTCATTACTAAAAATAAAAAGCAAAAGGGAAAGACTCTATTTATTGATGCCAGAAAAATGGGATATATAGTTGATAGAAAACATAGAGATTTTACAGAAGGGATACAGGAAGATGGAAGCCTTGGAGATATTGACTTATTAGCAAAAACCTTTGAGGATTTCCAAAATGGAATACTGGAAGAGAAAAAAGGATTTTCGGCGATTGCCACCATAGAAGATATTGCAAAGCAAGATTATATCTTAACTCCAGGACGATATGTAGGTATTGAGGAACAAGAAGATGACGGAGAGCCTTTTGAGGAAAAGATGACAAGACTGACTTCAGAGCTTTCGGATATGTTTAAAAAGTCACGTGAACTGGAAGAGGAAATCAGAAAGAAACTGGGGGCGATTGGGTATGAGGTGTAAGCTTGAAGAAATTGTAGATGTAACAATGGGGCAATCACCTAAATCTGAATACTATAACACAGAAAAGAATGGCTATCCTTTTTTGCAAGGAAATAGAACATTTGGATTTAAATATCCTACTTTTGATACTTATACAACAGTAATGACAAAATTTGCAAAAGCTGGAGATGTGATAATGAGCGTTAGAGCACCTGTTGGAGCTCTTAATATTACTCTGGTGGATATGTGCTTAGGGCGTGGTGTTTGTTCATTGAGAATGAAGAATGGGAATCAGAGTTTTTTGTTTTATATGATGAAATATTATGTTTCACACTTGATTAAAAAGGAGAGTGGTACAGTATTTGGTTCTGTAAACAGGAATGATATTAACGGTTTGGAAGTTGATATTCCAGAGGATGTAGAAGAACAAAAGAAAATTGCTCGATATTTGGAAATGATAGACGATAAGATTGAGCTAAACAATGCGATAAACAATAATTTAGAGCAACAAGCAATGGCTATATACCGTTCTTGGTTTGTTAATTATGAACCTTTTGACGGAACGAAGCCAGATGACTGGTCAGATGGTACAATTGATGATCTCGGAACCGAAATCATATGTGGAAAAACACCCTCTACCAAGAAAAGTGAATATTATGGTGGTAATACTCCATTCATAACAATTCCTGATATGCATGGCTGCGTTTATATTGTTTCTACCGAGCGTTATCTTTCAGATGCAGGTGTTGCTTCTCAACCGAAGAAAACACTTCCACCTAATACTGTATGCGTAAGTTGTATAGGGACAGCCGGTCTGGTAACTTTGGTATCCGAAGAGAGTCAATCTAATCAACAGATTAACTCAATAATTCCCAAAGAAGGTATCTCTGTATATTATATCTACCTATTAATGCAGACATTAGCCGATACTATCAACAAACTTGGGCAAAGTGGTAGCACAATAGTCAACTTAAATAAAACACATTTTGGCAAGATACAGGTAATGATCCCATCCGAATGTGTGTTACAGGACTTTGATTCCCTATGCAGGCCCTTGTTTGATATAATACTTTCAAATCAAAAAGAAAATATTAACCTATCAGAGCTTCGTGATGCATTGTTGCCAAAACTTATGTCCGGCGAACTTGATGTATCCGATATCGACCTCTAAGCCGCTAAATTATTGTTTATATTACAGAAGGAGTCGTAAATATGGAAGAAAGAATATTTAATAAAGATGAAATGGAAAACTATGGAATAGAGATAACTTCTGTAAGTTCTTTTATTGATGAAGTAAATAAGATAAAAGATGATTTGTATGGGAGCAATGAGGAATTATTTTTCAGAGGACAAAAAGCTGATTTCTGGGATGTTATTCCAAGCATTTTTAGAGGTAATTTTTTAAGTGTAGAACATACATTAATGAAAGTTCCTCTATTAAAAGCACCTTATGAATTTATTTCTATAAATAATGATTTTGAAATCATGACGAAATACCAGCATTATGGAATGTGCACAAGATTGTTGGATTTAACTACGAATCCGTTAGTTGCCTTATACTTTGCTTGTGAAGAATATGGTGATGTATGTTATAAAGAAATTAAAAATGAAGAGGACACTAAAAGACAAGAAGTGAATGGTGTAATATTTTTTAATAAAAAATACTCTGTATCTACAAATGAGATAAATATAAAAGTTATATCCTCTTTATCTCAGATAGATTTATCAAATGATAATACCCTTGAATCCATATTGAGAAAACTTACAGAACGGCAAGCTATATCAAAAGAGTTAGAAGAAAGATGGAAATCAAAAGAACATTACGAAGAATTTATAAATATTATTCAGAATAATTATATTGTTACTCCACCATACAACAATGAAAGATTATCAAGACAATGCGGAATGTTTTTATTGGCAGGATGCTTTAATTTTGTTTATACCGAGTCTATTAGTGAGTCCAGTATAGAAAAAGGATATAAAGATTTACGAGATGAATTTGATAAAAAGTTTTTCTATATTTCTGGGGAGAACAAGAAGGCAATATTAGAGGAATTAGATACTTATAATATAAATGAGGCAACTTTATTTCCTGAATTAGAGCATCAATTGAGTTATATAAAAAATAAAAAGAATGCGAAAACAAAGGCTTCATCAGAATTTATAAAATTTGATTCTAACGATATAAACCAACAAATAATAAAAACAGATATTGAAATAAATAGCAGCATAATAAAAGATGAAGGTTTCAAAGATACTGTCATTAAAGATTTAAGCGAAAAATATCATTTCAATATGCAAAAAATATGGGAATTGGTGGAAGAATGGGTTTCAATAATTGATTGGAATAGACAAGAGTCTGTAATAAGTAGATTTAAGGTGAGCGTTCAAAAAGTATTACTGAAAAATGGATTCGATAAAGAACATGCAAAGAATGAATCAGAGTACATCAGTGATAAAATTATAAAGATAGCAACTGAATTATCTGAGAGGAGTGAAAAATAGTGGCGAAATTTTTCATAGAAGCAAATTATGAAAACTCAATAATTGAATTATTTCAGAATGATTTGGGATACGAGTATGTATACGGTCCTGATATTGAAAGGGGTTTTTACAATCCATTATATGAAGAGGCTTTGGTTGAATCTCTATATCGTTTGAATAGAGGAATACCGGATGATGCTATTCAGGAAGCACTATATAAACTCAAAAACTTTGAAAACGGAGAGCTTGTGCAGAAAAACGCCGTATTTATGGACTATCTGCAAAATGGTATCCCTGTAAGATTTTTTGTGGACGGCGAGGAGTGTTCTTCTATCGTCTATCTTGTTGACTACAAAAATCTCGAAAACAACTCCTTTATAGTTGTTAATCAATGGACTTTCATTGAAAACAGTAATAAACGTCCTGATATAATTTTGTTCTTAAATGGTTTACCAGTTGTGTTAGTAGAACTAAAATCTCCATCTCGTGAAGAAACGGATGCATCAGAAGCCTACAGGCAACTTCGTAATTATATGCAAGAAATTCCGTCTATGTTTATTTATAACGCTATTTGTGTTATGAGCGATCATTTGACATCTAAAGCGGGGACTATCACCTCTGGAGAAGACCGCTTTATGGAATGGAAAACAAAAGATGGAAACTATGAAAATACACAATATGCACAGTTTGATACTTTCTTTGAGGGGATGTTCCAAAAAGAAAGACTACTTGATATTATCAAAAACTTTATTTGCTTTTCAAATGAGGGGATTAACACCTTTAAAATTCTTGCCGGATACCATCAATATTTTGCGGTAAGAAAAGCGATTGAATCTACAAAGCAAGCTACCATTACTGACGGTAAAGGCGGTGTTTTCTGGCATACACAAGGAAGCGGTAAATCACTTTCGATGGTGTTCTATGCTCATTTATTGCAAGAAGTATTAGATAGTCCAACAATTGTTGTTCTCACCGACAGAAATGACCTTGATGACCAGCTTTATAGTCAGTTTGCAAAGTGTAAGGATTTTTTAAGACAAGAACCATTACAAGCAGAAAGTAGAGAAAATCTAAAAACTTTGCTTGCCGGCAGACAGGCAAATGGGATAATTTTTACTACTATGCAGAAATTCGAGGAGTCTAACGAACCTTTATCTGAACGCCATAATATTATAGTGATGGCTGATGAAGCTCATAGAGGACAATATGGACTTGCTGAAAAAATAAAGATTACAAAGAATGAAGATGGTGATGAAGTAGCAAAGCGTGTTATCGGCACAGCAAGAGTTATTCGTAATACGCTTCCAAATGCCACATATATCGGATTTACAGGAACACCTATTTCATCAAAAGATCGCAGTACTCGTGAAGTATTTGGCGATTATATTGATATATATGATATGACACAGGCTGTTGAAGATGGAGCAACACGTCCAGTTTATTATGAAAGTCGTGTTATTAAACTTAACCTTGACGGCACTACCTTGAAATTAATTGATGCGGAGTATGATTTAATGGCTCTTAATGCTGATGAGGAAGTTATTGAAAAGAGCAAGAGAGAACTTGGTCAGATGGAAGCAGTGCTTGGGAATGATAACACTATTAATTCTTTGGTTTGTGATATTCTTGACCACTATGAGAATAATAGAGAGAATTTGCTTACAGGTAAAGCGATGATTGTTGCATATTCTCGCCCCATTGCCATGAAGATTTACAAGCGAATATTAGAATTTCGTCCGGATTGGACTGAAAAAGTAGCTGTTGTTATGACCTCCGGCAACAATGATCCAGAAGAATGGAGACAGATTATAGGTAATAAACACCATAAGAATGAGCTTGCAAAGAAATTCAAAGATAACGATAGTCCTATGAAGATTGCGATTGTTGTTGATATGTGGCTAACCGGATTTGATGTGCCGTCTCTTGCTACGATGTATGTATATAAACCTATGTCCGGACACAATCTTATGCAAGCAATTGCTCGTGTAAACCGTGTGTTCCGTGATAAAGAAGGCGGTCTTGTAGTTGACTATGTTGGAATTGCTACTGCTTTGAAGCAAGCAATGAATGATTATACTGCCCGTGATAAAAAGAACTATGGTGATACTGATGTTTCAAAGGTTGCATATCCAAAGTTTTTGGAGAAACTATCAATTTGTCGTGATAAGTTTCACGGATATGATTACACAAAGTTTATTAATGGTACAGATCTTGAGAGAGCAAAAACTATAAGCGGTGCGGTCAACTTCATTATGGGCAGAGAAAAGGTTGATGATAAGGATTCCTTCGTAAAAGAGGCTCTTATGCTTCATCAGGCTCTTTCTCTTTGTTCATCTTTAGTTGATGAAGATAGTAGATTTGAAGCAGCATTCTTTGAAGCTGTTCGAGTTCTTGTTCTAAGACTTACAAATACCGGTGTTGGAAAAAAGATTTCATTACCGGAAATGAATGCAAGAATAAATGAACTTTTGAAACAGAGTATTAAAAGTGATGGCGTAATAAATTTATTTTCAGATATCAAAGAAGAATTCTCTTTGTTTGACCCGAAGTTTCTTCAAGAAGTTGCAAATATGAAAGAAAAGAACCTTGCAGTTGAACTATTGAAAAAATTAATTGCAGAACAGGTTTCTGTTTATCGAAGAACAAATATTGTAAAAGCTGAAAAGTTCAGCGAGATTATGCAGCGTTCTCTTAATGCTTATCTTAACGGCATGCTTACTAATGAGGAAGTTATAGAAGAAATGTTAAAATTGGCAAAACAGATTGCAACAGCACATCAAGAGGGAGATAAATTAGGACTGACTGCCGATGAGCTTGCTTTCTATGACGCCTTAACAAAACCTCAGGCAATCAAGGACTTTTATGAAAATGAGGAACTGATTGCAATAACAAAAGAATTAGCAGATACTCTACGTAAGAATAAGTCGATTGATTGGCAGAAGCGTGAGTCAGCAAGAGCTAAAATGCGTATGCTGATCAAAAAACTCTTGAAAAAACATAAATATCCGCCTGAAGGAATGGATGATGCCGTTCAGACTGTTATGACACAGTGCGAACTTTGGACTGATAATTTAAGCTTTGACAAAGATAATAATGCTTATTCATATACAAACCCCACGGAAGGAATTCTGCCTGTGGTCGCAGAGGACATAGGAAAATATAATTAATGTGATCTATGGAAGAGCGAAAGGATAAATATATGGCAAAAGGAATAATATATTTAACTCAAACTTCGCACATCAAAAACGTTCCACAGACCTTGAAAACACTGACTTT
>ERZ772945.1837-NODE-1837-length-14173-cov-4.402111_pt1 | contig 14173 bp, 19 predicted proteins | sample MGYA00511681_ERZ772945 | MGnify/ENA primary metagenome ERZ772945 (study PRJEB29015, sample SAMEA2737943) | human oral metagenome | biome: human oral; feature: human-associated habitat; material: dental | place: China | collected 2143 ...
TAAAAAACTATTTTAAAAACATATTTACCGCAACATTCTGACTATAGTGGTTATTATGTTTTATTTGTACTAAATCTAATTTATTCTACATAAAAATATACTTTGCCAATCTATCTATATTTATTCTTGTTAAGTCGATGTAATGAAACTTATCTTAACTATCCCAAGTCACTTCGAATAAAAACTCATTCGTCTACTACATTTACAAAAACACAGACAAAAAACGGTAATATTTCTTATCAACGACATATTGAATTAAGATTGTACTTATAGCGGTATCTTAACTGAAAAACCGTGAAAACTCCCCCGACTCTAAATCCATTAATGTGTAAATGGCGGGAGTATGTCACGTTCACATGGTTAAAATCCTATCACTTGTCCCGAAACAACATCGCAAGCATATATTGACAAATACAGTAAAATACACTCTCTGAACCGCTCAAAACCCTAGTAAAATGAAGCGTTTAACAGCATCAAAGGAGCTGAAAACATGACACAAAAACAGCCTTATCAGCTAGATGTAAAGATAAAAAAACTTGAAAAAACACCAAACCATGATGCGCAAATCCTCGCTTTTTTGCGCGAATTGCGTGCTCGTAGGAAGCAGGAGATTATATATCATCCACGTCTATTCTACACTGTGCCGATTGCGTGCGAAGAACGAGCGCATAGTGATGAGAGCAATAAAAATGCGAAATAAAAGCACCGTCAAGCCGCATAAATGCTAGGTTTGGCGGTTTTTGTTTGCTTTGATTTGTAAGTTGTTTTAAGTGCTTAAATAAGCATTTTATAGTAAAATAAAGGTATAGATTTTTTCTTTTTCGTTTGAATTTAAGGAGGTTTTACAATGAAGAGAGAAACCGTTCTGCGTAAGCTAGACGACGCTGTTAATGCGCTCGTTATCCTTGATTACACAAAGGGTGTCAAGGATGTGCTTGATAGCAAAACAGCGCGTAAATCGCTGACATCACATGAGCGATCTAAGGTGTCAGAGATGGTTTCGCTGTGGGAGAACGGCACAAAGGTTCCGTTTCTCGTTGATATGGTAAAACACCATATCGCGACACAGATTGCGCTTTCTCGCGGCGCAAAACTTGAGGATTTCGATCAGAAGACGCTCATCAACGAGCTTGTCTTTGCTTGATTCTCGCACTTAAAAACAGAAAGAACCCTTTTGTTTAGCGCATTTGGGTTCTTTTTGTGTGTTCAAGAACTTGTAAATACAGACGATTTATCTCTTACTTTTATAGACAAACCTCCGCTCCAACACAAAAACGAATCTGAAAGACAGGTTTACCTCTCCACTTTTTATAAACTTTTCACAGCAAAAATAATCTTAATCATCCACTTATACAAGATTTCTACAAACTAATCTATTCTTTCCTGCTTTATGTTCTATTCTCTTTGCGTTCCTAACCAGCACCTTTGTTGCAGTTGGTTCGCATAGCGGTAAAACATAAACAAAGAATAGTAGAAGGCATATATAGTTGTGGTTTGGTTGCGTACTATTCGTTGTTGCAAAACAGCACTAATAGAAAAAATAAAAACAGATAAGCAAACAAAAAATTCCACGATTTTGCACCAACCTGCAATAAAAACAGCATGATTTTGGCTATTACATAGCAAAAACCTCGTACGAACTCCGTTTGAGCGTCGGTAAGGCAACTCGCTTCGCTCGAAGCCTTACCGATAAAGGCTTTGTTTGGCTTTTGAAAAGCGGCATTTTGAGTCAATGTTAAGCAGATATAGAAAACATACTGAAACTCTGATACAATCAATATGTAAATACGTCGGATGTTAAGGGGGATTATACAACATGCAGAAGCAGTTAGATATGTTGAAGTCACTTATCAGTGAAGTGCGTTCCGAGCGTGACTATTACCAGTCATTCTTAGACAGCCACTACAACGAAAGCTCAGGAGAGCACTGGCAGAGCGTTTTGCTTGAAATCGAAATGAAGTGCCACTTGCTGACAAAAATTTTGCGCGAACTTGAAGTATCAGCAGGACGAAACTATATGTTGGCGAATCTTGTTGTCAAGACATCGGATCGTCCCAAGGAGTTCTTAGAGAACATCAATCGGCAAATCGAAGAAGGTGTAGAGAGCAACGCATTTGCGTTCTTTAATTTGCCAGAAGAGCTTGGATTTGATCGACCGATTCCCGTTGAGCCACAACCTGCTGCTGTGAGCGAAGATGAGCCAGTTGAAGAGGTTCATGAGGAAGAAGTCGTTGAATTTGTGTCGCCGGAGGAGCTGCTTGCAGAATCATTCCCGAACGGACTTGATGATGTCAAACCTGTGGAAGAGGATGTTGATCAAAGCAAGTATAGTCCAACCATCTTTGAGAAAGACAAAGCATGGAAAGAGCTTCCTGACGGCGAGAAATCCATCATTCTTGAAAAAGTCAAAGAGCTTTCTGTCGGCAACCTAACGGCAACAGAGTTGAGTGTCTTGGATCTCATGGGGAATGGGAATTTCGTTGTTGATGACATCTTGAAGCAATCAGAGAGCTTAATTAAGGCGCAGGCGGCAATAGACTCTATTGTAAACAAGAAGATTGCGTTTTATTCAGGCAGTCATCATGAGAAAATCTTTATGTCAAAACTCGGTATTTGGCTCTATGCACTTGCACTCAAGAAAGAACCTGTTGTGTTTGTAAATAACGAGACAAATCAGACGAATTATGTGTTCCAACGTGAAGCTGAGACGATGAACTTCTAAAAAGCAAAAAGACTACCAAATAGGTAGTCTTTTTTTGTTGTTTGGTTTTGATCAGGGAATTAGCGATTGGATGAGTGGATATTGATATGGTTTTCCTGTTATTGCTCTAATAGTGCCAATAAGCGAACATACCAGCCATCCAATAGCGATAACAAACATTCCAATTCCTGTTAATAATGCCATAAAGATTGCATCAAAGATCAAAAACGTCTCCGTCAACAAGAATAGGATCACAACGGAAACCAACGAAAATATCTGCGCTACAAGCGACTGCTTTGCGTGGTCACACAAGAATTTCTTATCAGGTTCGTTCACCGATACCGCCAAAATGATCGCAGGGAAGATAATCGGCAACATTCCTAAAATCCCGCCGCTTTGGCAGCAACACGCAAGAGTACGATGGAGCAAAGAGGGGAATCCTTCTTGTTGTTGTTCTGTTATTTTATTGGCTTCAAGATTTTTGTTTAGTTCTTCATCTGTCATTTTTACTACCTCCACAAATAAAATGTTTAACTACAATAAGCGTCACAAACATACCCACAAAAGAAAAAAGCATTGTTCGTTCTTCTATATGGATTCTGTTTGTTGCATACATAAAAATCATCGCAATCATGACACAGTAAAAGCCGCCCTCTAAAAGTCTGCCGAATAACAATGCCACACCTTCTTTCTAAAACTAATCCTAACAACTGCTTGACACTCCCCCCGCTAAAACAGGGGGATTCTCAGTTCACTGACCGTTGCATTTGCCAACTTGCGTCTCACCCGTCTTACACAATCTCCCTGAGCGTAAATTTCCGTATGCCCTACGGTATTTTGGTTTTTTAAGATTTCGCGAGAATTTCCTTCGCCTTGTGTAAAATATTGATCGCGGCATTTCTATCCCTATCGTGATGTGCTCCGCAGTGCGGGCAGTCCCATGCCCTAACATCAAGGTTCTTCACTTCTGGATTCTTTTCTCCGCACACCGAACAGGTTTGGCTCGAAGCGTAGAAACGTCCAACTTGAACGAGATCGCACCCGTAGAGAACGGACTTATATTTAAGCATCCGAAAGAACGAACTCCACGAAACGTCAGCAATATGCTTCGCCAGTCTATGATTTTTGAGCGTCCCCGCGACGTTCAGATCTTCGATTCCGATGACTTGGTTATCGCTCACCAGTTTCGTCGATTCTTTGTGCTGGAAGTCTCTGCGGATGTTCGCTATCTCCTCATGCACGACGGCAACGGCAACGCGCGCCTTTTGTTTTCGGTGCGATCCGTCTTTCCTGCGCGCGTGCCTGCGCTGTGCTCTTGCGAGTTTGCGTTGGAACTTCGTGAAGGTTCGTGGATTCTCTACGACATTTCCGTTGGAATCAACGTAGAAGGTCTTGACTCCAACATCCACGCCGACCTCCCCTCCGTTGTTTCGTTTGAGGACGTTGTTCCAACCCTCGCGAACACAGAGTGAAACGAAATACTTTCCTGTTGAAGTTTTTGAGATTGTGGCGTTCAGGATTACCCCATTAGGAATACGAGAAAGTTTGATCTTCACCCAACCAACCTTGGGAAGATGGATCTTGTTTCCTTCAATTCGGACTCCATTGTTTTGGTTTCTCGTTCGATACGATTTCTTTGCATTGTGCTTGGATTTGAACTTTGGATAGTTCGCGTCGCCTGTAAAGAAATGTTGAAACCCGTTATCTAAATCTCTCAGCGATTCTTGGAGAGACATACTGTCCGACAGGTTTAACCATGTGAACTCAGGCTGTCGCTTGAGTTGAGTGAGGAGACTGGAAGTCTCTACATATCCAACGCTTCGCTGTTCTTCCTTCCATGCCTTTTGTCGAACGCCCAAGAAGTAATTAAACACAACCCGAACGTTTCCAAACGTTTGAGCAAACTTCGTTTCCTGCTCTTTGGTTGGATAAATCCTGTATTTATATCCACGAGCATAGTCTTCCATCGCTTTTCCTCCTTTCTTCGTTTTTTATAGTATAACTCTAAGCAAGATTTTATTTCAAGAAATTGGTCGCCTTTCATCCCCTGCTAAAGCTGGGGGCTTTCTCGGCGACGTTCTATAACTAGAACAAAAAGAGAAGGATTTCTCCCCCCCTTTTTTGTTTCACTTTTCGTTCATGCGCGAAAGCAGTTGCTGGCGCTCATAAAATGCTGCCAGTGTTTCGCACGCACCAACGCTCCAATCAAGCATGTGTGTGCGCAGACGTTGTGCGAAATGATCGAAATCCTTTGCATCGTACAACGACCACACTTGACCGCGCAAGTTGGAATCCATGTTGTGCACAAACCGCTCATAAAATGCGAATGGCTTGCACTCTGGAAGATGGCAACCACGTGCAATCATCTTCTTGAACATATAGCGAACATCATTTATGTTCATGTTCAAGGACGATGCAACCTGTTGCATCTCTCCTGTCTTACGCAACAAATACAGCGCACGAATACACTGCCTTGTTGCGTGGAGGAGAAAGTAACGATGTAATTTACCTTCATCCTCCGATAGGTTCGCGATTTGATTGAACTCCTTTTGCAAGAAATCAATCAACCGCTGAGCTTGACGTAACTCTTTATCGCCAAGCTCGTACAACTCGGATTCGCTAGACACGTCTTTTTTGTCAAGCAGAATCCGAAGAATGGGAAACTTTAGGTTTCGTTTACCGCCCTTCGTGAGCCGACGGAAAGAAACCTTTAATGTTTCAAGTTCTTTCTCATTCATTGGAACATCTCCTTTCAATAGATCTGTTTTTGATCTCTTATATATAAAATAACTGTGACGCGAAGCGTGCACTGCTATAAAATTGTCTATCAAGAGAATAACATTCCAAAACAAACAAAACAAAAAACAAGGGGAGCTCCCCTTGTTTTTTGCCTTATCCATTCAATTCGTGGAGAACAACGCAATCAGCACCAATTGACTTCTTCATATCAATCACACGCTGATTCGTCGACCCCTTGAAGTGCGCGGACAAGTCTCTCTGCGCTAAGATGAAGTGCCCGTCAACGAGCACATCAACCTGCGAGAGGAGATTTTTCACTCCTTCGTCAGAATCTGCACGAATAAGAAGCTCTTCCAACAGGAATCCTGTATAGCACCAGATGTCCAAGTTAGAGGCGTGAAGGTTTACCGCCAATACTGCAAACTGTTGCGCTTGCAAAAATGGCTCGCCTCCACTGAACGTAACCCCTTGCCAAAGAGGGTTTCCTATTGCTTCTTTGTAGAGATCAACAAGAAGCTCATCTTTTGCTTCGGGGTTTTTCATAGCCCATGACTCAGGGTTGTGGCAACCCTCACAATGATGTGGGCAACCCTGCACGAAGATTGTCTCGCGCAGGCCTTCGCCGTCAACCACTGAGTCAAAGGCTTTCCCAAGCACATAGAGCGATAAGTTGCTCATGTCTTGAGAGAACTTGACCAGAGATAGATCTCGAAGTTTCATTGATTCACCTCCTTTCAAAAACAAACTAGTGATATGAAACTACTAGATAAATATTAACACTATGGTTTTTGCACAGAAATATTGAAAACAAGACTGATTGTTTCTTGGAAAAAGAACTTTCACCTTCTTGACAAATTACTTATATCACCATATAATATTCTTAGCTGGAAGTGAGGTGAAAATTGTGGTACAAACAAAAACATTAAAGATAAGGATTTATGCGACCGAAGAACAGTCGAAAAAGTTCATGGAATTAACCAACGCTTATCGGGATGCTGAGAATTTTATCTCTCAGTACATCTTTGATCATGACTGCGACACCAATTTCTATCGCGTTTGCAAAGAGGTTTATTACCAAATCAGAGAACAATTTAGACTCAAAGCCCAAATCTCTCAGGCTTGTGTAAAGGAAGTCATTTCCCGTTATTCAACGGTCGATACCCAACTTCGACAAAAGCCCTTTAAGTATCGAGAAAATGGAAAAACCTATAAAGCGAAGAGAGATTCGTCGTGGCTGTTAAAACCTCTGAAATTTAAGAGGTTAACCGCAACGTTGGTCATCAACAAAGACTGGTCGTTCACCAAAGGGAAGATCAGTCTCCTCACGATGGGAAAGCGAGAACTCTGTGACTATGACCATCAAATCGTAGAGAAATTTCTCCAAGAAGGATATGTTCTTGGTTCAGGGAAATTGGTGTGTCATCGCAAAGGGAAACGACTTTTGTGGTTTCTCCATATCGCGGTAACGAGGGAAATTCCCGACTTTGATCGGAAGAATCCTTCCGCTGTTGTTGGAATTGACCAAGGTCTTCGATTCCTTATCACCGCATACGATGGAAAGAAAACGACCTTCGTGTCTGGAAAACCCGTCGCCAAGAAACGGGCGCATTACGCGAAACTCAGGGCGCGACTCCAAGCCAAGGGAACAAAATCGGCGAAACGACTCCTTAAAAAACTAGCGGGACGAGAAACTCGTTGGATGACGGATCTGAACCATCAGTTATCTAAGGCACTCGTCACGGAGTATGGAGCGAACGCGGTTTTTGTTCTTGAGGATTTAACGGGCGTGAGTTTCGATGAACGCAACCTTAAACGAACCAAGGATGCGAAACGCGAGCTTCGCTCGTGGACGTTTCACCAGTTCGAACAGTTCCTCCAATACAAAGCGGAAGCAGTTGGAGCAAAGTTCCTAAAGGTTAGTGCGAAGTACACTTCGCAGCGTTGTCCGAAGTGTGGAAAAATTGATAAAACCCAACGGAACCACGATCATCATGAATATCACTGTACCTGCGGATGCAGGATGAACGATGATCGTGTCGCCGCCATCAATCTCCAAGAACTTGGACGACGTTACATCTCGGGGGAAGATGACCCCAAAATCTGAAAAGAGTAGCCTCGGCTATATGCTTGGGTGAACGGGCGCTAGTCAACCGCCCGCACGCGGACAGGAGAGGGAGACATTCCGTCGTTATTTACCTCTGGTTTCCTGAACTGCAAGCCCAGACTTCAGCGGCGTCAGCCGCAAGTCGTGGGTGCGTTGACCGCGAAATATGAGTCATTTGATCTGTGCAATGGGGATGACTATGACCCTGAAAGGGGAGATTGCGTCAACATAATGCAGGCATTTATTATCAGTGCATACAGTGCAAAACGCTTGATTGAAAAGACAAACGAAATCGTCTATTACAGCGAAGATCTTGATCTGTATGTGTTGGGCGTAACCCATTGCGGAATGACATGGGATTACGTTGAAACCGAATACGAAGTCAAAGAGGAGTCTGCATGATGGCTCGTTGATATTCATAAAGCGCAAAAGCACAAAAACAGAGCTAGACTAACAATCTTAGCTCTGTTTTTATTTTCTATTTTGCCAAATACAATTCAATCCTTCCCTTTATCTCATCCAACAACCAATCCCTGTTATCTTCCAAAAACCGTTTCAACGTTTGGTGTCTCTTAGCTTTATATCCGCTCAATAGTGCAAAATAGTAGACTCTTTCATCAACATCAAACAACTTCACAAATGTCTCTTTCGGCATCTTTGTTGTTCGAATAATGATTGCGTACTGTCGCAAATCAGTCATCTTGTCAACGCTTTGTTGCAATTCAGCGCGCCAATCAGAAATCATTCGGCGCATCTTGTAAGTATTTCCTGCGGCTTGTGTGAGCGATTTACCAGCACCAACCTGCTCCAAAATGGCTCTCATTTCGCGAATAAAGAACACTTTAGCGAGCATATGAGGATAATGTTGGCAACTCTCTAAATTTGGCTCAATAGCGCCATTTTGTGCAAGCTCAATCAAAATATAGCGCACGATGTTTGGTATAAATGCGCCAACATGTTCTTTGATTGCAAGATTGATTTCTTCTTCGGGCACATTATTGACATAGACGAAAGCGTAGTATTTAATCCAATCATATACCTGTTGAAATTCGCAAACAAGTAGCTCAGGCGCATCTAAGCGCAATATTGACGCTAAATTGATAAGTTGGATAGGTTTGATATTAGGCGCAGTATATCGCGCTATATCAGGCTCTATTTTGCTGTATTGGAGCAAATCTGACAGTGTTTTCACATCTCTTTCGCGCTTATAATTCTGCGAACGAGCGTCTAGTTTAAGCAGGTTAAGTTGCATAAAAAGTAGCCGCCGCACTGCGCGACGGCATCCTCCTTTTTACTGATTGTAAACAGCACTGAAGAACGACGGTTTCACTGTGATTGGATATTCTGTTTGAATTTCATTTAAGTTATTACTTTTAGATTTTCCAGTAATTCCAAATGCAAGGAGACCTTTATTGATGAAGAACGGAGTATAACACATGCCTGTTGTTTTTAATACAAAAGTATGTGTCGCATTTGAATCTGTTCCCATGCGAATAATGGCGGGTTGATTTTTTGCTTCAACCTCAACTCTTTGTGTTGCCCTATCTTTACTCATCTCTTCTGCTCTAAGACTGCGATTAGATCCACAAGGATGAATTAATCTTTTCACATTTTTTCTATCTTTCTGTATGGCTCCTACTATTTGAGCTGATTTACCTCCAAGACCATCTGCTTTCCCTTGAGCAAGACCAAGATTAACATTCATTAGAGATTCAACAGCGTTTTTACATTGTTTTACATCGAACGCGCCAATAGCACTGTTTCCACCTGTTAGATAGCCAGCAGAAACACCAATACAAGCAAGACCAGCAATTTCTTGCGCGTTATGAACTTCCTCTTGAGCGACCCTATACATTCCAATGTCATATAAAACCGCCAAAGTAGGGACAAAAACGCACATAATTGCAGCTAAATAAAGGATAATAACAGTTCCTTTTTTATTTTTTATAGTTTGTTTTCCCAAAAGCATATACACCCCTCCTTTATTATCATCTTTTCTTTTGATATTGTGTTGAATGATAGCCTAAATAACTGGAACAAATCTCATTAGATGATTTCCCTTGAAACTTATCCATCCACAACATAGGGGTAACACATACTTTTGCTGTAACAGGATATTGGCCAACAGCATCATTTTTAATTTCTCCACTTCTAGGAGAATCATAAACTTCTACATGACAAGCAGCGATTTGTCCTGGTCTAGCATTGTTTGTTTTGCTTGGATACTCATGAGAACATAGATTATAAATATGCCCTCTTGCGTCTTTAGCGGATTGACTATCTTCACTTTGTCCACTGCTTTTTAGGCCTGTCATAATAACAATGCGAGCAGCATTACGAGCATATTGGGTTGTCACCATTTTAGCTTGAACGAGGGTTGCAAAATCAAACATATAAAACATAACAAGGATTGCAACAGGAAAAGCAAGCGCGAACTCTAAAACAGCTTGTCCGTTTTTTTTCTTCAATTTATTTTGTGCCTTAAAGAACATTATTTCACCTCAAACCTTATTTTTAGGATTATTCAACTGAAGATTTGTTTCAACAACAGAACAAGCTTTTGAATGAACTTTGATTTCTCCTCCTGATTGTCGAACAATTTTCAACATTTCACTATAAGTTGGTTTATAAGAACTTGTTGCTTCAAAACAAATTGTAGTACCTGGATGGATTTCTGTCGCTGAACCATAATATTTGCCTCCAAAGGGCGTTGGTCCCTTAATTACCGTTCGAACTGTTGTTGGTTTTGAGGAATTGTTGCCATGACCATTAAATGACGTATTGAAAAAAGATGTTCTTTGAATCTTATTTTCCAAACTCTGTGTTACTGACCCAGTATTAACGCCTTGTATTTGATATAATCCTGACGCTACATTAGAAATCTCTTGTTGCATAATAGCTGTTGTTTCAAGTCGGATAATACATATACGAGCAATATCAACCGTTCCCAAGACAAGAAGGAGAACGATTGGTAGACACATTACGAACTCAAGCGTAGCCTGAGCTTTTTTGTTTTTTATCTTAAACTTCACAATCACCGCTCCAATCCATTGTTTTCGTTAATTTTGATTATACCATTTTGCTCGATTAGCAAACCCCATTAAGTTCTCTGCGTTTATAAAAAATCCCAGCAACGAAAATTGAAATCTGATAAAATGCGAATCAGAAAGAAGATTTCAAAGCTTAACCGTCAATAACCCACCGTCTATCACCGAACGGGGATTGAGGCGGGGGCTTGCAAAAGCCCAGCGTTATTGAGCAGAGACAAATAATGACACGACAGGACTCAGTTCCGAACCACCTTGGGTGATGCCAAGCCTCTTGCTCTGGGCGTAGTCGTGCCGAGTCTATGGCAGCACAACTTAATGACTTCACGTCATTAAGACTTATCTCTAAAAGGAGATTACGATTCATCCCATCGCATACGCTTTGCTTAGAGACGTGGGTATTCTCGCGGATTTTAGATAAAAAGGAAGGAATATATATGGTAGTTCTTGATAATGTTTCAAAAACATACCCAACAAATAACGTTGAAGCGCTAAAAAACATTTCGTTTAAGATCCCAAAAGGCGAATTTGTGTATCTTATGGGCGAAAGTGGCTCAGGAAAATCAACATTGATCAACCTGCTTCTTCGCGACTTTACAGCAGATAGTGGCGATATTATTGTGGATGGAGAGAACATCAACGCTTACTCGCACGCACAAATTCCTTATTACCGGCGCAAAATTGGCGTCGTTTTTCAAGACTATAAACTGTTTTCTGATATGGATGTGTATGACAATCTTGACTTTGCCGCGTATGTTTCAGAAGTTCCAAAGAAGCAAATCAAAGACAAGATTGAATCTGTATTACTTGATGTTGGCATCAATAATAATCGTATTGTGTTTTCTTTGCCAAAGCGATTGTCTGGCGGTGAACAGCAAAGAGTTGCAATAGCGCGTGCTATTTTGAACCGACCGAAACTTATTCTTGCTGATGAACCAACAGGAAATCTTGATGATGAAAACGCAGAAAATATTCTTGCTCTCTTTGATGAAATCAACAAGAAGTACGGAACGACTATTTTAATGGCAACACATAATACATCTTTAATAGAGCTTCTTCCAAAGCGCACATTACGACTTCATCTTGGCCGCCTTGTCGCCGATGAGAATCCTGCTGAGAAAGGACAAGAAAATGCGTAAAAAGAATAGATATGCGATAACGGAGATTGATGCCGTATCGTTTTTTGTTTCATCAGGTGTTGTTGCCATCGTTATGTTTGTTCTCGGTGCAGTAAGTTTAACTGCGATGAACGTAGAATATTTATCAGAAACAGTTCAAACGCCGACTAAATATTCTGCTACATTTCATGCTGGAGAAGTCATCAGCGGCGTGCAGAACTCACTCGCAGGCGTTCCGAATCTTGAATGGATGTTTGGTGTAGTTGTTGCTGTTCTGATTCTGATTGCACTAGCTGTGGTTTACAATAACATCAAACTATCTGTTTGTGCGATTGGGAAAAACATTGAAATCATGAAGTATCTTGGCGCATGTGATTCGTTCATCGTAAAGCCATTTTTTAAACAAGGCGCATTGATTGGCGTTGTTGGAAGCGCAATGGCGGCAGGGGCGCTAAGCATTGTTTACGAAGTTGGCACAACAAAAGCAACAGAGATGCTTCCTTTCCTGAAATTCTTACCATCTAATCCATATATGATACTCACGTCTCTTGGATTAATTGTTATTGGCTTCTTGATTGGTTCTCTAAGCAGCGTAACTGCGACAAAACGATATCTATATCGCGAATAACGAAAAGCGAGTCAGGTTAATTCCTGCTCGCTTTTAGTTTTCTTAAATTCCAAGATCTTCGAATGACTCTTTTGTCGTTTTGAAGGTTTTTCCTTCATCCATTACTTCGGAAGAATCCTTGTTAAATCGCCCGACAAGCGTCTTTGCGCTGATTGGCGATAAGATAATGGAATCATCCATCATCAAAAGAACCGACATCGTTCTCTTTCCACTTGTATAATCAACGCACATATCCTTCGCTTTTGCTGCACGAACAAGACCTTTTACAGAACTGCTTTTGGGCGAAGAAAGTGCTTTAATTTTATCTAATGCAACATAGTTGTCGCCGCCGACGCTGATGAAACGCATTTATAAATCATTCCTTTTTAGACAAATCTGAGTAAAAACCTAAATCCAATTGTTAATAAGAATATACCAAGCAAAAACGACATATATAATGTGTTAGGAAAATCAAAAGAAAATCCTGCATATAAAGGAGTTGTTAAGTTGTCTTTATAAACGTAATTATATGTTCTCCATTTTGATTTATCCATTACCTGAACTGATGAAACAGAGTCGTCAAAATGAAACTCTTTAACTTCCATGTCGTTTGATGTTGTAGCAATATTTGATTTTACATTATGTGCTTCAATATCGCTTTTTAGTTGCGAGAATAAGCAGCATGAGCAACAAATAAACACGATAGCCGATAGAAACATCTTTTTTCCATATTGTTTTGCTTGTGGAATAGCAATCTCTTTGAGATAAGACAAATTTTCTATTTTGACAGATCTGTTCGTTTTATTTTTATCGAACCATTCATTAACTAGTTTGTTTAATGAGTTTAGCTCTTGAACAAAAGAAAATTTATCGCTACTCCATTGAATTGATTTCAACCTTGAATAGTATTTCGTTTTGTCTCTGATTGACAAAATAGTCGCAAGGAGAAAACAAAGAAACGACAAAAATGAAACAAGAGTAATCACTAATATTCCAAATAAAAGAAAATTAGAGGTTAGAAATAACAAGATATCTTCCACAAAAGACAACATCCTTTAACACAACTGTTATAATTTCTTGCAACAAGAAAAATTATAACAAACATACAAGTTTGGGGGGTACCATTATGCTGAGTTTACTAACTCTCATTTCAAGCGCATTATCGCTCTATGGCGTGAGCGAAATATATAAAGGGAAAAAATCAGAATCAGACAAAAAGACAACATGGGGAATTTTAATGTTTGGATTAGGTGTCATTGCGACAGCCTTACTTAATCCTGTATTTGATTCATTCTTTCTTTCACTCATTGTTGCAACAGGATTCTCTGCTTTTACTATTGGTTTGATTGCGAACACATTTTTGAACACAAAAAAGGATTCAGAACCTGTAATTGTTGAAATTCAAAGCGAGCAAAAAAACAACCAACAAGTGTTAGAAAACGTTGATACGATTGATGCGGTTGGTCGAAGCACGCCAATTCCTGTTGGATTCTTGCAAGACGCAAAAAACAAAGTAGCAATCGCAAAAAGCAGATTTGTGAATTTTAGATAGTAGCAAAAAAGAAGTCCAATTAAGGACTTCTTTTTTTGTTTGTGAGCAGGAAACTACGCAGATGCGACTTCCTTTTCGTTTTCCTCTACTTCCGCAGGAACGCCTGCCTTTTCGAGAAAATACGAGACAGCTTTCGATGCTTTGCTAATACCCTTTGAGAGCCACGTAGGGTTCTCTCTGAGCTTTTTGCTCCAGCCCCGCAAATATTCCAGCGAATTTTTGCATGGAATATCATAGATGCCGAAGCGCTGGCAAAGTAACATTGCGCCGCACTCCGCGACAATTTCTTCTTCGGAATAGTTTTT
>ERZ772945.1838-NODE-1838-length-14166-cov-4.696336_pt1 | contig 14166 bp, 10 predicted proteins | sample MGYA00511681_ERZ772945 | MGnify/ENA primary metagenome ERZ772945 (study PRJEB29015, sample SAMEA2737943) | human oral metagenome | biome: human oral; feature: human-associated habitat; material: dental | place: China | collected 2143 ...
TTTTCCGCGTGGAGATCCATCATGAAGTTGATGCAGGCGCGCTCGAGGCGCGCGCCGAGTCCCTTGTAGAAGGTGAAGCGCGCACCCGTGACCTTTGCCGCGCGGTCAGCATCGAGGATATCGAGATCGGCGCCGATGTCCCAGTGCGCCTTTGGCGTAAAGCCGAGCTTCGTCGGCTCGCCCCACTTCCGGACTTCGGGGTTCTCCGTGTCGTCCTTGCCGATGGGAACGTCCGCTTTCGGCATGTTCGGAATGTGCAGGAGGATATCGCGCAGTCTATGCTCGACGTCCCTGAGCTCTGCGTCGAGCGCCGAAATCTTCTCGCCGACAGCACGCATCCCAAGGATCTTCGCCTCGGCGTCTTCCTTGTTCTTCTTCATGGCGCTGATCTCTTTCGAGACGGCGTTGCGCTCACTCTTGAGTCCCTCAACTTCCTGCAGGAGGCCGCGGCGTTTCTTGTCAAGCCCTTCAAAGGCATCGAGATTCAGCGGATTGCAGCGATTCTTGAGCATCTGACGAACCTCGTCCAAATGCTCGCGTACGAATTTCATGTCCAGCACTTTTGTCACACTCCATGTTTTACGAATCCATACATTCTAAAACCGTATTATATCAGCTTTCCAAGCTCGTTACAAACGCGGATTTTCCCCCTAGATGCGCACCTCAAAATGGCCGGGCTCTTCCTTCTTTTTCCGCTCGATCGGCTTCGCGATTCTGGACGCGAGCGGCATGGGCGGCGCGTTTTTTTCTTCCGCATAAAGCGGCGCGGCGCGCACCGTCTGTTTCGGCTTTGCGGCGGATCCGGCCTGCTCTGCGTAAGCGCGAACACTCGCGCGCGGGCGCGGCGCTGGCACAGCGAGCTGCGCGAGCACTTCGTCTGGCCTCATGCCCATGTACTGCGTAAGGCTTTCTTCCTCCTTTTTCGAAAACGCGGCCTCTTCCCGCACAGGACGCGCCTCCTCTCTCCCCCGGCTGCGCCGATCCCATTTGTCCTGGAAATCCGCAAGCCCAAAGGCGCTTCTCTTCTTGCGCCGAAGCGCCTTTTGCATAAAGAATGCGCCTGCGACGAGCAAGAGTGCGGCTGCCGCGCCCCAAAAGAACGAGCCATGCGCGAACCAATTGCCTGCGGGCGGCGCGGGATTTGCCGCCGACTGTGCCTGCGCATTCTGCTGCTCCTTGTCGCCCTGTCCAAGGAGCGCGGCCGTATTCGGATCAAGCGAGCGGGTGCCGTCCTGCGTCGCCTTCCCATCCTGCGTTCCCTGCGCATTTTGGGCATTCTGCGCATTTGCCGTTCCCTGCTTCGCATCCCCGCCCTTATCGACCATCGTCCGCGTCGTCTTCGATAGGGGTCCGTCTCCTTGTGCGACGGCATTGCGGGCAGCCTGCTCCTGCTGCGCTTCGAGCGGCTGATTCGATACGTTCTGCGGCTGCGTATCCGCATGCGCCGAGCCGCCTCCGCCGAGCGTGACGGACGGTACGGTCGGTGGCGTCGGCGGCGTCGGCGGCGTCGGTGGCGTAGCTGCCATACGGCTTTCCCTCCCTGTTTCCCAAGTCATTTCCCAATGTATAAAGGAAGTGCTCCCCCTGTGCGATTCCCATTGCGCGCGAAACGCAGAACGTACAAAAGGGATTGTCCGACTCCTGCGGCAATCCCTTTTTCGTCTGCATGCATCAGTAGCGCGGGTGCTTTTTGACGTAATCGACGGGACGGCTCCAATCGACCTGCACCTGCGTCGCGCCCCAAAGGCGCGTGAGCGCGGTCTTCAGGCTCTCCTCGTCGGCGAGCGGATCAACCTCTTCGTGCGTAAAGTCCATGAGCGTCTCATGCGGCACGTTGATCACATGCGTCTTTCCGAGATAGTCCTCGACGCACTTCTTTCCCTTCCCATTCGCAAGGTGAACCTCTGCCCGCTTCGCCTCTGCATCGTAGTCAATCCAGCCGAGATCCCGCCCATAGCTGATTGCCACGCTATACGTTGCTGCCATGTATCTTTCCCCTTTTCGGATTTTCCCCAATCCTTTTCATTATATTCCCGATCCTTTTCATTATACTGGATATTTGACCTTTCGACAACCTGCCAAAAGGTGCCTTTTGTCAAGTCTTGCAAGGCTAAAAATTTTATGATATGATACGAGCAAAGCAGGGCAAGCCTGGGATGTGCGTGGGATCTATTGGTGTCTAACCTACATTTATCATAGGGAATCCGATTTGATTTTGGCAGATGTGCGCCTCGGCGATCGCAGAAACCAAACTTAGGGTACCCACCTGCTGTTAGCAGGTTTAGGCATTTAGAGCGAACGGCATTTTGGACCCCTACTTTGAAGGGAGGATGCTGCCTAGGCGGTATTCTCCCTTCCGTGGCTTAGCAGCTTAGATAAAAGGCGCGGCTTTCGCGCCCTGCATCACCGCGCGAAGAGTGCCCGAAGCTCTTCCTCGATAAGTTTGGAAAGGAAGTTCTCTCCCGGCCGGATCATCTGGTCGATGAGGGACTTCTTTTTTTCCTGCAATTTGTATATCTTTTCTTCGACGGTGTCCTTCATGAGGAGCTTGACAACCTGTACGTTGTTCTTCTGCCCGAGGCGGTAGGCACGGTCAGTCGCCTGGTCCTCGACAGCGGGGTTCCACCACGGGTCGAAGTGAATGACCATGTCCGCCCCCGTAAGGTTGAGCCCCGTGCCCCCCGCCTTCAGCGAGATCAAAAAAACGGGCGTCGTGCCTTGGTTGAACGCCTTGACGAGCCGAACGCGCTCAAGCGCCTGCGTCGATCCGTCTAGGTAGAGGAACGCGATGCCCGTCTTCCTGAGGCGCGCGGCGATGTGCGAAAGCATCGTCGTGAACTGCGAGAAGATGAGCATGCGATGCCCGCTCTGCATCGCGTCGCTGACGACTTCTTCGAGCATGTCGAGCTTCCCAGATCCGCCCTCGTATTCCTCCAGGAAGAGCGCGGGGTCACAGGCGATCTGGCGCAGGCGCGTGAGGATCGCGAGGATCTTGATGCGGCTCTCGCCGAAACCGTTCGCGGCGAGCTCTTTCGCAAATTCCTTCTGGCTCTTCAAGAACCACGCCTGATAGATCTTTTCCTGCTTCGGCGTCATCGTGCCGACGAGCTTGCGTTCGACCTTGTCCGGCAGCTCCTTCAGCACATCCTTCTTCATGCGGCGCAGGATAAACGGCATGACGCGTCGCTGCAGGGCGTGCATTGCCTTCTTGTCGTCGGCGCGGACGATCGGCGTCTCAAAGCGCTGCTTGAATTTTGCATGGCCGAAGAGATAGCCCGGCATGAGAAAATCGAAAATCGACCATAGCTCCGTCAGCGTATTCTCGATCGGCGTGCCCGTCAGCGCGAAGCAGCCCGCCATGTGCAGCCGTTTTACGGCGCGTGCGCTCTGCGTTGCGGGATTCTTGATATGCTGTGCCTCGTCGAGAAAGACGTATCGGAACTTCCGTTTCTCGTAGGCGGTGATATCGCGTTTCAGCGTGTTGTACGTCGTCACGAGAAGATCGCACGGCGAATCTTCCGCAAGGATTGCCTCACGCTCGCCTTTCGTCCCTGTCACGGCGCGCGCCGTGAGCTCAGGCGTGAATTTCTCGACTTCATCAATCCAGTTGTAGAGGAGCGAGGTCGGCGCAACGACGAGCGAGGGCGACGCGCCCGCCTCCTTTTGGGCAAGCAGGAATGCGATGACCTGCAGGGTCTTTCCGAGTCCCATGTCGTCGGCGAGAATGCCGCCGAGATGGTGCGCCGCGAGCGTCGTCATCCAGTTGAAGCCCGTGACCTGATAGTCGCGCAGGACGTGCTGCAGCGACTCCGGCACGGGGATATCGGCATCCTGTGGACTGCGGATATCGCGCACGATGCGGCGGAATTCCTTGCTGCGCGCGAGCTGCAATTCGTCGTCGCGCGCGAGTGAGTCGAGGTAGAGCGCATTGGCGAGCGGCATTTCAACGGTGCCGCCGCCCTTGGCCTTTCCGTTTTTGAGTCCCGTATCTTCGATGAGATCGGCGATTGTCGCGAGCTGCTGGTCGCCGAGCGTGATGAAGCTCTTGTCCTTCATGCGATGGTAGCGCCTTTTCTGCCGATATGAGTCGAGAATGGCGATGAGCTCCTGAAAGTCCATGCCCTTCACATCGAACGTGACTTCGAGGAGATCCATGTCGTTGATGCTGACACCCGCCGTGACGTTCGGCATCGGGCGCACGGGACGCCTCTCGAAGGAGTCTGCGTAGAATACCTCGACCCAATCGGGCATGGCAGGCAGCGCTTCCGTCAGAAAGTCGTAACTCTTCTCCTCGTCGGGCTGAACGAGCCGGTCACGCTCCTGCTCAAAACCATAGGCGAGGAACTGCGCGAGAAATCCCTTCTCCTGCCGCTCATTGCGGATGAGCATGCGGCCGCCTTCCACAGCAGGCGCCTTGGCTGCAAGCGGGTTGAATCGCGTCTCCCCGTAGGAAAAAACGGGACGCACGGCGATGCCGTCCTTCTCATAGTCGATGTAGAGCTCAGCAGCGAGCGGCATGAGCAAATACTGCGTGAGGAACGCGTCCGCAACCTCGACGTCGGCGATCTGCTCGATGCGCGGCATCGCCTCGGCGAAGAAACGTGCGAGGTCGCTTTTCCCGAGGCGGACGAACGAGGCGCGCGCAAATGCGCGCCAAAGCGGGACAAACGCCTTCGCAAAGTGTGCGTCCACGCGATAGAGGCGGTCGGTCTGATAGATGAGCCGTCCATCCTCCGTGAGCGGCATCATATCGTCTGCCTCCATCGCGACCGTTCCGCCGCCCTTGTACTCGCGAACGGACACGCGGATCGAGGGGTGCCCTTCCTCCACCTGCACGCAGATCGCCTCGCTGTCATTGACGAAGAGATCGAACGCCATGCCGCCCATGATTTCGAGGAATCGATCCAGCCCCTGCGGCGATAGGCGCAAGCGCTTGCCATCGAGGAATGTCTTCTGATACGGCACGTAGTAGTAGCGCGTCTCATTCTGGAACGTGTGCAGGAGCTTCTCGTCACGCGCCGCCTGCTCCAGAAGCTGCCACAACCCTTCAGAGACAGCATCTGCCCAGCGGATGCTCGCCGTCTCAATCATGCCGCTCTTGCCGAGCTGCCAAGGCGTTCCGGCGTGCACGGCGGAGACGAAATCGGCGACGCTGCGCACGACGTAAAGTTTTTCCATGCCGACGCGAAATTCGAGCCACGATAGGATCGAGCCGTCATGGAGGCTCTGCGAAAAGAGACGCGGCACGAGATAGACGGGATCCTGGCGCACGAAAACGCGGACGGGATCGTCCGCGCCGAAGAGCCGCAGGAGCTGCCTGCCGCCCTCATTCGTCCGCGCAGCCTGCGTTTTGCCCTTTCCCTTTTCCGACGCATCGAGCTTCTCCAAGCTCCACGAGCGATCCGCTGCGGCCTGCTGGTGCGCCTGCACGGCCTTGAGAACGGCGACGACGTGCTTGCAGGCGCCGAGGTAGCGTTCCGCCGCAGGGCAGGTGCAGTGATAGGACTCGACAGCGTTTCCCGTCTTGGAAAGGCGCACGTGTACGCGGTACATCCCCGTGCCGCTCGACGATTCGATGAGGGAATCGTACGCCCTTCCCGCATCATCGCAGGGCATGATTTCCTCGACCATTCCACGTTCGAATCCCTTGACGCCGCGATCGTACGATACATCCGTCGTAATCGATTGAATCTGAATGTCCTTGAGCAAAATACACCCTCCCCGCGGTTGAACCCGTGCACGTGCCTATGATACAATGAACCGGATGAAGAAGTTCCGATACAGCTTATCTTTTTATCATACCATATCCTGCCGCACACGGAAAGGAAATGCATGAACCGTTATGACAAACTTCCCAAAGGTGCGCGTGTCCTCATCGTCCGCCTCAGTGCGATCGGCGACGTGCTTCATGTGACGGCTGTCGCGCACAATCTGAAGCGGCAGCGCCCCGACTGCCATATCACATGGCTCGCAAGTCCGCCCGCGAGCACCCTGCTCACGCAAAACGACGACGTCGACCGGCTGCTCGTATGGGATCGCCGCCCATTCGATACAGCCGTATCAAACGGGCGTATTCCCGCTGCGCTCCGCATGCTTCGCGAGGCTGCGCATCTCCTGCGTGCCGAGCCGTTCGACGTCGCGCTCGACCTGCAAGGGCTATTCCTCACCGGCATCCTGACGCGCATGAGCCGTGCGCCTCGCCGCATCGGCATCCGTGAGCGCCACGAGGGAAACCCGCTCTTCATGACGGAAATGGCCCCCGATATCGAGGACGTGCACAAGGTGCGGCGCTACATGACGTCGCTCGCGCCGCTCGGTCTCGAATTCCTCCGCTTCACGCCCGGTCCTATCCTGCGCGCAGGCGAATCCGACGTCCCCTTCGCACGCGCATTCTACGCCGCGCACGGCATTGAGATGGGACGGCGCCTCCATCCCGTCGTCCTCGTCGCCGTGCGCACGACGTGGGCGGACAAACAGTGGAGCACAGCAAAGTTCGCTGCAGCGCTCGCCCCGCTTCCGCGTCGCATCCAGCTCGTCTTTATCGGGTCGAAAGGCGATGCGCCTTACATTGAAGAAGTGCGCCGCTCGCTGGATGGGCGAACGACACACACCATCGCGGGCGAAACCGATCTCCTCCAGCTCGCCGCCCTCATGCGCTGCGCCGACCTCCTGCTGACGTGTGACACGGGGCCGCTCTACCTCGCCGAGGCCGTCCATCTCACGACGCTTTCGCTTTGGGGGCCGACGCTTCCGGCCATCTACGGGCCGCTGACAAGCGGGCATCACTTCATCCTGTCGCCGCACATCTGCCGCGCCTGCTGCCGGACGCGATGCCGGCATAAGACGAACGCCTGCATGGAAGCGATCCAGCCCGCCGTCGTCACGGAAAAGCTGCTCGCGATCTTAGCGGAAAAAGAAGCGGCCGCCGAAGGCAGCCGCTGAACCATTTTCAGGATCGCCTGCGATCAGGAGATTCCCGCTGCCTCGCGCATGGCTTTCGCATTTTCGAGTGCGCTTTTTTCGCCATCGAATGCGCGCATCGCCTTTGCCTGCTGCGCCTTGTCGCAGGCGAGCACGAGCTCGACGCGTTCGCCGAGGAGCCGCTTCGCTTGGCGAAGCACAAGGTGGAAGTCGCGGCTCCACGCAAGCAGCACGTAACGCTCCGCGAGGTCGCTGTGCGCCGCGCCGACGATCTCGCCGACGGACGGGCATGCCTCTTCACTGCCGCTGACGATGACGTTAACCCCGTCGTCCTGCAGTTCGCGTGCCTGCACGCGGTTCTCTGCGATGGCGAGCAGCGCGACCTTCATGAGTGCGCCGTGCGCACCGAGCACATGGCTCTCACTCATATTCGTCACGCGTACCTCGTGCAGAGGCCCCCAGCCGATCGCCTGATCGACGACCCTGCCCGGATGATCGGTGTGAAGGTGGACGAGGACGTCCTTGCCATGCGGCTCGACGAGGGCAAACGTCGAATTCTCCTCAAGCTGCTTCTTGAATGCCTCCATGTCGATTTTCGGATTGCGGATCGAAAGGCGCACGCAGTACGGGCGCACAAGATCCTCGCGCGGATCCTGCATCCCCTTCTGTCCGGAAACGAGTCCGAGCGAAAGGCTGATCGCCGGTGATACGAAGTTGCCGTCCAGCCCTTTAAGGCAGCCCGCAAAGAACGTGAACATGATGCGTGCGCCCGCATCCTCGCGGTCGACAAACTTCATCGAGTTCTCACCTGCCTGCAGCGCGGCGCCGAGGATTTCCGTGATCGGCAAGTCGGCGCGGACAGCGTGGTACGCGCCCTTCGCAACGGACTTTGCGATCGTGATGATCGGGCGCTCGGGCTCTTCGGGCACGATGCGCTGCGCGTAGAGGATGCCGTACTGAAACGCCTTGCCGAACTCCGAGCTCGTCGCCGTGTACTTGCCCGTAAGCCCCTTCGCAATGCCGCGGAAGAGTTGGGCGAGTACGACGCCGGCGGCGCCGCGTGCGCCGAAGACGGCAGCCGTCGCCATGCGCTGCGCGTAGCCGCCGATGCCCGCATCGCGCGCGTCCTCAAGTGCGAGCACCGCCGCCCCCATCGTCCGGAGGATATGCGTGCCCGAGGCGTGCCCTGCCCCCTTCATTTGATTGATGTGCTCGTACTCCAGCAAGAACTCGCTGTACGCACCGCTCACCATTCGCTTGAAATCACTTCCCGTGATCACTTCTCGATTCCCTGCCATATCTTACACCTCAATTCCCGCATCACGCACTGCGCGGCCAAACGCCGTGCCGCACCCGATGGAATTTTTCATTTGTTTTCATTTGCAAACAGGATTCCTTTCTACTATTCGCGAAATAGACAAAAATAACCTTTTTAAATTCCCATGAAATTTCTATTCCCTATAAAAATTCAAAAAAGGAGTTTTCCATGCCTACTGTCAAGAAAGTTGCCATAAAGACCGCAGAACGGGCGGAAACGCCAAGCGCGCCGCAGCACGCCGCAAAGGATTCCGCCCAAGCGGATGCCAGATCTGCCGCAAAGCGCGTCGCCAAGCGAACGGCCCAAGCGAAAAAACCACCCGCCTCAAAGCGCGTCTCGCGGATAAAGCCAGAACCGATCGCACCGAAGGAAGACCGCACGCGCATCTTTGCGCTCGACATCGGCACGCGCAGCGTCATCGGCATCGTCGCCGAGCAGGATGACCGCGGCACGATGCACATCATCGCGACGGAACGCCTCGAACACAAGACGCGCGCCATGCTCGACGGGCAGATCCACGACGTCCTGCAGGTCGCCTCGATCATCCGCGACGTCAAGGCAGCGCTCGAAGAGAAGACGGGCCCACTTCACAACGCTGCCGTCGCTGCCGCAGGCCGCGCGCTCTACACGATGACGGCAGAGGCGGAGCTCGACGTGAACGGGCTTATCACCGCCGAGCAGCAGCGCGCGCTCGACTTCGCGGGCGTGCAGGCAGCACAGGCGAAGCTTGCGACGAGCAACACCGTCGAAGATCCGACGCGCTACTACTGCGTCGGCTACAGCACGATCCGCTACCTGCTCGACGACATCCAGCTCAAGTCGCTCATCGGGCAGCGCGGCAAGAAGGCGAAGTCCGTTGTCATCGCCACATTCCTGCCGCGCCAGGTCATCGACTCCATGCAGAGCGCGCTCCACCAGTGCGCGCTCGAAATGCGCGCGCTGACACTCGAGCCGATCGCCGCGATAAATGTGCTCATCCCGCCGACGATGCGCCACCTGAACCTTGTGCTCGTCGATATCGGCGCGGGCACGTCCGACGTCGCGATCACAAAGAACGGCTCCGTCATCGCCTACGGCATGGTGCCGCTCGCGGGCGACGAGATCACGGAAGCGATCTCCCAGCGCTTCCTGCTCGACTTCAACATCGCCGAGCAGGTCAAGCGCAGGGCGTCAAACGGCGAGACGTCGAAGTTTACCGACATCCTCGGACAGACCTTTGAAATGACGGCAAAAGAGATCATCGAACCCGTCCTGCCGAACATTGAAAACCTCGCGAGCGCAATCTCGAAGACGATCTTAGAGCTCAATACAGACGTCCCGCAGGCAATCATGCTCGTCGGCGGCGGTGCGCTGACGCCGCATCTGCAGGAGCTCGTCGCCGAAACGATCGGCATGGCGCCTGGACGCGTCGCCGTACGCCATCCCGATGCTGTCGACGGCATCGCCGACATCCCCGACGAGCTCCACTCCCCGGACGCCGTCACGCCGCTCGGCATCCTGAAGATCGCCTCGCTCAACACGCTGCATTTCCTCTCTGTCTACGTCAATGACGAGGAATACAGCCTCTTCAACTTCCGTGAGCTCACCGTCAGCGATGCGCTCCTCAACGCGGGCATCAACCTCCGCAAGTACAACGGACGCCCCGGTCTCGGCCTCATGGTCAGCATCGGCAGCGAGACAAAGACGTTCCCGGGCACGCTCGGCACATTCGCGAAGATCCTTCTGAACGACGAAGAAGCCGATCTCGACACCGTCATTCGTGACGGCAGCCGCATCACCGTCATCCCCGGCGAAAACGGCACGACGCCGACGGTAAAGCTCGGCGATCTCGTGACGACGGGCGAGGAATTCATCCTCTACGTCAACGGGCGCGAGAAGCACATCCGCCAAAAGGTCACGGTAAACGGCGAAGAGGCGGACGCCGAACGCGTGCTAAAAGACGGCGATCACATCGAGAGCCGCGCGTTCAGCAGCATCGGCGAGGCATTGCTCGCCGCCGGCTACCCACCGACAGGGCGCAAGATCCACTACAAGCTGAACGGCGAGGAAACCGTCTACGCCTGCACGCCCGAGATCCTCTTGGACGATGAGCCCGTCACACTCTCCATGCCCGTCCACGAGGGGGATCACATCGAGTACATCGCCGACGACTCGCCGAAACTCAGCGATATCCTGCATCTCGACGAGCTCGACACATCGCTTGTCATCTACTACGAGGGCGCGGAGGTGCGGATCCCCTCCGCGACGGTCTCGCTCACCGTCAACGGCAGGAACGCGAGTCCCGGCACGCTCGTCGACGACGGATTCGACATCACCTACAAGAGATCCGTGCACAGGACGACCAGCGTCAGCGATGCGCTGCTCGCCGTCGGATTCCAGCCGCCTGCCGCGACGAGCCACGTGAGCTTCGCGATCCTCGTCAACGGCGCGCCTGCCGACTTCACCGACCCCGTCAAGAACGGCGACACGCTCGAAGTCCAGCTCACCGACCTCTCCGCCTCCGCAGCGCCCGCTGCTGCGCCTGATGCCGATGCTGCCGCAGCAGGCATCGGCACGACAGGAATCGGCTCAGATGGAACCAGCATGCCGCAGGCGCCCACCGCACCGCGTACTTCCGCGCAGACGGCAAGCGGGCAGCGCGTTCCGACGCTCTCTGCGATCAATGCCGGCATGGGACTCGGCAACCGTCCGATCCAGCAGCGCCTCCCCAACCATAATATCCCCGGCATGCCGCCACCGCCCACGGGGAATGCGGCACCCGCACCCCAGGCTCAGGCCATGCAGCCTGCGCCCGCCCCCGCAGGCGCGCCTTTTCCTCCTACTGCGCCTATCCCGCAGGATACGCGCCCCGTGGCGCCCGCACCGGCAAAGCCCGTACGCCGCTCGATTTCCGACTTCATCCGTCGCGATTGACGGGAAACGGCCTGCAAGCGGAAAAAAGGCTTGCACGCACGCAAAAAAACTGATACTATATCCTAGTATGTCGGAAGACGAACATCCAAGTGAATCATCCATCAGCATCAACCGACCCTGCATGGATCTCACAAAACGCAAGATACGTGAATCTCGGAGGTGAAACCCATGGCAGTACCAAAGCGCAAAACCTCGAAGGCACGCCGCGACCGGCGTCGCGCGAACTGGAAGCTCGAAGCCCCCGGCTTCGTCTCCTGCCCGCAGTGCCACGAGCCGAAAATGCCGCACCACGTTTGTCCGGAATGCGGTTACTACAACGGCAAGGAAGTCGTCGCCGCAGCGGAGTAATCCCGCATAAAAAGGCGGCTGCATGAGAGCATCTCGCGCAGCCGCCTTTTTTATGCCTTGATTCCCTGCATGGATGATCCACATTTATTCCATTTGCGAGCGGATGCTGTCCGTCGCATAGACCTCGCCCCTCTCATCGACAAAGAGTCCCTCGGTGCCCGTCTCGCCTGCGAGGAAATCCATGCCGCGCACGTATCCCATGATGAAAAGCGCTGTCGCCAATAAGTCGGAGCGAAGCCCCGCGTCCGGCTCGCCGCCATCGACGCGGACGGCGACGCCCGTCACGCCGCTTCGCGCGGGCGCACACGTCGCCGGATCCATGATATGGTGATAGCGCACGCCGTCCTGCTCGAAGAATCGCTCGTAGTCGCCCGACGAGGAGAGCGCCGCATCCTTTAGCGGCACGGCAGCGAGCATCGCCTTTGCATCTGCGCCGCGCGGATCGCGTATCCCCACGCGAAACGGCGTGCCATCTGGCTTTTCCCCGACGGCGTAAATCGAACTCGTGCCGAGGTTGATGAGCCCGCTCTTCACACGATGCGCTTCATAGATCTTTCGCACCGCGTCTGCCGCGTAGCCTTTCGCGATGCCGCCGAGATCAATCTTCATGCCTGCCTCCAAGAGCCTGGCAGAGCCGTCCTCCCGTAGCTCGAGCTTCTGCCAGCCCGTATGTGCGCGCGCCTCGATAAGTTCCGCCTCCGTCGGCACGTGCTCGCCCTGCCGCCCGATCGCCCACAGCGCCGTCGCCGCCCCTGTCGTCACATCCCACGCGCCGCCCGTCTTTTTGGAATACGCCTGCGATACGACGAGGATATGATAGACATCCGGCGACAGTTTCACCCACTCGCCCGTGCCTGCTGCAGCGGCAAGGCGCGCCGCATCGCTGTCCTCGCCTTCGCCCGCGGCGCGGTCGATTTCATGCAGGCGGGCGAGCCCTTCCGCAACGGCTTCCTCCGCCTCCTCGCCCGTCGCCGAGAGCTGCACGACCGTATCCATGAGGATTTCACTCTTTTCCACGTGTTTTTCCTGCCCGCAGCCGGAAAGCATGAGGGCAAGCAAGAATGCCATTCCGAAATACAGCCCTTTCATCCGCATCTCCATTCTCCTCATAAAATCTCGAAATCCCGCAATCCCGGCAGAAAAAGATCCCTCTCACAAAACGAGAAGGATTCTTTCACCCGCTTGCAGAATAATTGAAGAATAGTTGAATCGTTGCTTCGAAGCGTTTCATCATGAGCCCAAAGGATCTGTCATGTTCCATAAACTCCATAAGCACCGCGAAAAACTCGCCTACGCACTCATTGCCGTTGCCGTCCTTCTCTTCCTTCGCGCGATCTTCCGCGCACACGCCATGCCGCTCGCAGAAGTTCTCTTGGACGCCTCCGTCGCGTCGTCTCTGCTCGCGCGCAACGTGCCGCGCGTCATCGACCTGCCGATGCAGTATGCCTACCCCGTGCGCTGCATCGAACGCTTCACGTTCTGCGTCGCCATCGTCTGCTTCATCGCGCTCCTCCTGCGCCGGCTTTGGGCGTAAAAGCTCCCATGCCTTGCTTTTCCATGCCTTTTCCCGCCGCATCCCAGCCGACTTGAAGCGCTTTCATATTCGGCTCGACCGTATGCGGCGGCACGCGATTTGCGACGCTCGTCCGGACCGCCTCAAGCGGGACGAGCTGCGTCAAGCGCACAAGTGCGCCGAGCGCGACGATGTTCGCAAAGAGGGGTTTGCCGACTTCTTCCACCGCCAGCTTCGTGATCGGAATGCGAAAGGCACGGGCAAACTTCGGCGGTTTGGGCACGAGCTGCTCATCGAGCACGAGCAGGCCGTCTTCGCGCAAATCGATGAAATACTTGTCCGCCGCCTTCTGCGTCATCGCGAGCACGAGATCGGGATGTTCGACGTGCGGGTGATAGATCGGCTCGTCGCTCACGATAACTTCGGACTTCGACGCGCCGCCGCGCGCTTCAGGTCCGTACGACTGCGACTGCACGGCCTCCAGTCCGTCCGCGACGGCCGCCTCGGCAAAGATAATCGCCGCCGTGATGACGCCCTGTCCGCCGGAGCCTGATAGCCTAAGCTGCTGCTTCATTTCCCCGCACCTCCCGCGCGCTCCTTGACGGCCTCGTAAGCCGTATCATAATCCACATCCTCGGTCTGATAGAGAAGTCCGATCGGGAATCTCCCCGCGCTCTTTTCTGTGTCCGGCAGCTTGTCAAACGCCGCTTTCATGACCGCATGATCGCGCATCCACTCCATCATCGCGGCAGGACTCGCCATCTTGTTCTTGCGCCCGTACGCCGTCGGACACTGCACCATCGCCTCGATGAACGAGAATCCCTTGTTGTCGAATCCGCCCGCAATCATATCGGACAGGTGCCTGACGTGAAAAGCCGTCGAGCGCGCGACGTACGTCGCGCCCGATGCTTCAGCGAGCCGGCACGCATCGAACGGGCGGTCAACCGAGCCGTAAGGCGCCGTCGTCGCCTTCGCGCCGAGCGGCGTCGTCGGCGATGCCTGCCCGCCCGTCATGCCATAGATGTTGTTGTTGAAGAGCACGACGGTGAGATCGATATTGCGCCTGCAGCCGTGGATGAAGTGATTGCCGCCGATCGCCGTGCAGTCGCCGTCGCCTGTGATGACGACGACGTTCAGCTTGGGATTTGCGAGC
>ERZ772945.1839-NODE-1839-length-14156-cov-8.545777_pt1 | contig 14156 bp, 10 predicted proteins | sample MGYA00511681_ERZ772945 | MGnify/ENA primary metagenome ERZ772945 (study PRJEB29015, sample SAMEA2737943) | human oral metagenome | biome: human oral; feature: human-associated habitat; material: dental | place: China | collected 2143 ...
ACTTGCCAACCCTGCGCTATCGAAAGTATAACCCCGATGGGGTATGGGCACACCGTGTGGTTTGATGGAGATGGGTAGGGGCGGATTGCACATGGACGGTTGGTTTCCTTTGGGCGGATTGCATGTAAATGGTTCTTTTGTTTGTGTGGGTTGCGTGGAAAAATATGATGGAGATGGGTAGGGGCGGTGCCTGTGTGCCCGCCCGTGTCGCCCCACAAGGGCGCATCCATCGTTCATCCCCGCGTACAATGCGTGTATTTTTGGTATGGAAACGCCGCTGCGCGGACGTTCGGGCGGGCACGCAGGCACCGCCCCTACGCGTTTTGCTTGAGAGAATTGCGCGTGGATGTTTGCCCCTACGGTTTCGTTTGATGGATTGCGTGTGGATGGTTGATGCCGTTTGGGTGGATTATGCGTGGATATATGCGTTCATTTGCACGGCATTTTCCATGGGCTGAATCGGGCGCAATTCGTTTCTTTTGCTTATCTTTGCGATGTCCTAAACGATGATGAAATGAAGAAACAACGGATGAGTGCAGTGGTGGGCATGGCTTTGGCGGGCATAGGGCCGCTCTATGCACAACAGCAGGAGCGCCGACCCAATATTATTTTGTTCATGGTGGACGACATGGGGTGGCAGGACACGTCGGTACCTTTCGCGGAGGTGGTGACGGATTACAACCGCATGTACGACACGCCCAACATGGAACAATTGGCTCGGTCGGGCATGTTGTTTACCGATGCTTATGCGACTCCGGTGAGTTCGCCGTCGCGGTGCAGCCTGATGACGGGCATGAATATGGCGCGGCACTGGGTGACGAACTGGACTTTGCAGCGCGACAAGCCGACGGATGGGCAGGAGGAGGGTGTGGTCTTGCCCGATTGGAATTGCAACGGCATTGCGCAGTGTGGCGGGGTGGAGCGCACGACGCAGGCCCTTTCGTTTGTGCAACTGCTGAAGCATGCGGGCTACCACACCATTCATTGCGGCAAGGCGCATTGGGGAGCGATAGACACACCGGGAGAAAATCCGTGCCATTTTGGTTTCGAAGTCAACATCACGGGCAGTGCGGCGGGCGGTTTGGCGACCTATCTGAGTGAACGAAACTATGGTCATTCGCGCGACGGACGGCCTTTGGCGCTCAACGCCATCCCCGGTTTGGAGCGCTATTGGGGCACGGGAACGTTTGCCACCGAGGCGCTGACGCAGGAGGCTTTGCGGGCGTTGGACAAGGCGAAACGCTATGGGCAGCCGTTCTATTTGTATCTGTCGCACTATGCTTTGCACATTCCCATCGACAAGGACATGCGCTTTTATCCACAATATGTGCGCAAAGGGCTGTCTGACAAGGCGGCGGCTTATGCGGCGTTGATTGCGGGGATGGACAAGAGTTTGGGCGATGTGATGCGCTGGTTGGAAGCGAATGGTGAGGCCGAGCGCACCATTCTCATCTTCATGAGCGACAATGGTGGGCTGGCGGCGTCGCAAGCGTGGCGCGAAGGCCTGCCCGACACGCAGAATGCGCCGCTCAAAAGTGGCAAAGGGTCGTTGTATGAGGGTGGCATTCGGGTGCCGTTCATCGTGCGGTGGCCGGGCAAAGTGGCTGCGAACACGCGCAACAAAACGCCCATCATCATTGAGGATCTTTATCCCACACTGCTCGAAATGGCGGGCATTCGACAAGCTAAGGTGCCGCAAACGCTCGACGGACAATCGCTTGTTCCGCTGTTGTGTGCGCCGCAAAAGCCAACGAGAGTGCGTCCGTTGGTGTGGAATTTTCCAAACATCTGGGATGGCAAAGGGGCAGGCATTAACTTGAATTGCGCCATTCGGCTGGGCGAATGGAAACTCATTTATAATTATAAAACTGGTCGAAAGGAGCTTTATCATCTGCCCGACGACGTGGGCGAACAGCACGATTTGGCTGCCCAACAACCCCAAAAGGTGCGCGAATTGGCTGCGCTTTTGGGCAAACGGTTGCGCGACATGCAGGCACAGCGCCCGTGTTCTGCGGCCACAGGGAAACCGTTTCCGTGGCCTGATGAGTGAATGTTGGTTGTCATCAGCGGCGTAAAAAAAATCCTTCTCACCTCCGTGATGATCGGTGTTGGTGAGAAGGAATTTTCGTTTGCGGTGGATTTCGTGGCGTTGCCTCTACGCTTCTGCGCCCACAATCACCAGTTCGATGCCCATTTCTTCGATGCGCAGCTTGTCCATCGCCTTGATGTGCGCGTCGGTGATGATAACATCCACGTCTTCCATGTTGCTGATCTTGGCAAATCCGCGTCGGCCAAACTTCGATGCGTCGGCCAAAACGATGGTTTTTTGTGCGGCCTTCATCATCTGTTGGTTAAGGTGAGCCTCGCGCATGTCGGTCGTGGTGAAGCCGAAATCGAGGTCGATGCCGTCGACACCCATAAACAATTTGCTGAACGAACAGCCCGCCAAAATGCTTTCACTGTATTCGCCCACCACCGATTCGCTGCTGTGACGCAGCATGCCTCCCAACTGAATGATGTCGATATTGTCCTCCTGCGAGAGGGCGATGGAGGCCTGAAGCGATGCCGAAACCACCGTGAGTTTATGGGCGGGTTTGATGCAATGGGCAAAGGCATGGATGGTGGTTCCCGATGCAAGGATAATCGAATCGTTGGGCTCGATAAACTTTGCCGCCTCCATTCCGATGTTATATTTCTCTTCGGGATAGAGCTTTTCTTTCTCGTTCACGGTGCGATTGCCGGCAAAAGGGTTGATGGCAATGGCTTTTCCGTGGCTGCGATAGAGCCTCCCTGCCTTTTCTAAATCGGTTAAATCTTTGCGAATGGTGACCGAAGAGACTTGCAAACGGTCGGATAAGTCGGACACTAAAATGGCATCTGTTTTGAGCAGTTGCTCCAAAATGGCGTTATGTCTTTCCTCTTTTGTCATGTCAAGAACAGCTTTTGGTTTTTATTTTCCTCACAAAAATAGCGCTTTTCCCGAAAGAATGGTTTCAAACCGAAGTGTTTAACAAAACCTTAACAAAAAAGGATTGTGTGACGGGTGAATACAGAGAAGCGCACCCCATGGCAGAAATTATTTCGTTAAATAATAATAATAAAAGTGGCGGTGCAACCAAATATAAGCTATCTTTGCTTCGAAAGAACGCAAGAATGTTTCGTTTTGCAAGTTTAAACGCTTCGAATATTTTTGCAACGCAATATTTTTTCGGGTAAGCATAAAAATGTCATTCAATGAAAAAGAATAGAGAACAAACTTATGATGTCATTGTGATTGGTGGCGGAATTACCGGCGCAGGCACGGCAAGAGATTGTGCGATGCGGGGATTAAAGGTGCTGCTGGTCGAAAAATTTGACTTCACCAATGGCGCAACCGGCCGCAATCATGGTTTGCTTCATAGTGGTGCGCGCTATGCTGTTACCGATAAAGAGTCGGCAAGAGAGTGCATTGTTGAGAACATGATTCTGCGGAAAATCGCCCGACATTGCGTGGATGAGACCGACGGTTTGTTTATTACGCTGCCCGAAGACGACCTCAATTATCAGGCCACATTTGTAGCCGCTTGTCAAGAAGCCGGCATTCGTGCCGACATCATCTCGCCCGAAGAGGCACGCCGCATCGAACCTTCGGTCAACCCTTCACTTACGGGTGCCGTGCGTGTTCCCGATGCTTCCATCGACCCTTTCCGCCTCACTGTGGCCAATGTGCTTGATGCCCGTCGCCATGGTGCCGATGCTTTGACCTATCATGAAGTGGTGGGTTTCGTGGTGGAAAATGGTGAAATGAAGGGCGTTCGGTTGCGCAACAACCTCACAGGCGAAGTGTTTGAGCAACGTGCTCAGCTCGTTATCAACGCCGCCGGCATCTGGGGTCATCAGCTTTCTGTCATGGCTGGCGTGGGCGTTAACATGTTCCCGGCGAAAGGTACGCTGCTCATTTTTGGCCATCGGGTCAACCAAATGGTGATTAACCGTTGCCGAAAGCCCGCTAATGCCGATATTCTTGTGCCCGATGATACCGTTTGTGTCATTGGGACCACCAGTGATCGCGTGCCTTTTGAAACGGTTGACGACCTGCAAGTGACGCCCGAAGAGGTGGACATCTTGATTAAGGAGGGCGAGAAGTTGGCACCCGCTTTGGCATCAACGCGCATTCTCCGCGCTTACACGGGCGTGCGTCCTTTGGTGGCAGCCGACAACGATCCGTCGGGAAGAAGCATCAGTCGTGGCATCGTTTTGCTCGACCATGAGACGCGCGATGGGCTTAAAGGCTTCATCACCATCACGGGAGGCAAGATGATGACCTACCGCATGATGGCCGAGTTGGCTACCGATTTGGCCTGCAAAAAGTTGGGCATCGACAAGAAATGTGAAACGGCTACCACCCCATTGCCCGGCTCTGAGACCTCGGTGCTCACCGAAAAGACCAGCAAGACGAGCTATGAATATAGTCAACGGGTGATGGAAGGGCGGCATGGCACGATGACTTCGGGCATTCGTCAGCAAGCTATTGAAGACAAAGCCTTGGTTTGTGAGTGCGAGAATGTGACCGTCGGCGAAGTGAAATTCGCTGTGGAACAGCTGCATGTACACCATATTATTAATTTACGTCGTCGCACACGGCTCGGCATGGGCACTTGCCAAGGCGAACTATGTGCCTGCCGTGGTGCCAATGTGTTGTGCGAAGTGGCCGACACTCCCGCGCAGAAAGGCATGCAGGATTTAACGGCTTTTATGGCCGAACGGTGGAAAGGCATGCGCCCTGTGGCGTGGGGTGACACGCTGAACGAGGCACAACTCACGGGCATGATTTATGAAAGTCTCTGCGGATTTAATCGGGTGGCAGACGAAAAGAAGGAGGTTGCAAAATGAAATTTGATACAATTATCATCGGTGGTGGGCTGTCAGGACTCACCTGTGGCATTGCTTTAGCCCAGCAAAAGCAACGTGTTGCCATCATCAATGCAGGGCAAAGCACGTTGCATTTCAATTCGGGTTCGCTCGAGTTGTTGGGCTATGACGAAAACGGGGACTTGGTGGATGCGCCCTTAAAAGCTATCCCTTTACTCAGTAATATGCACCCTTTTCACAAGCTAAATGCAATAGATTGCTTGGCAAAAGAGGCTAAATCGCTGCTCGATGCGGCAGGCCTTGTGATGAAAGGCAGTGCAGAAGCCAACCACTATAGGCTTTCACCCATCGGCATCAACAAACCCGCTTGGCTCACAATGGACGGACTCGTGCAAAGCACTGCGCCCGAAACGTTGCCTTGGATGCGTGTAACCATTGCCAACATCGCCGGTTTCTTGGATATGCCCGTAGCTTTTTTGAGTGCCAACTTGCAGCGCATGGGCGTGGCGGTCGATGTGCAAACTTTCACAACGAAAGCGTTAGAAGAAGCACGAAAAAGTCCTTCTGAGATGCGGGCTACAAACATTGCGAAGGTATTGGCCGATGAAACGGGGTTAGAAGAGGTGGCACAGGCGCTCAATGCCCTCTCCATTCAAGGCGAGGTGTTGCTGCTTCCGTCGGTGTTAGGCTTAGGTGATGACGCTGCCAGAGCGCACCTTCAGCAGCATGTTCGGCATGCGTTGCACTATGTTGCCACCATGCCGCCCTCGGTTCCGGGCGTACATATCCAAACCAAGTTGCGTCAATATTTCCAGCAGTTAGGCGGTTTGTATGTGTTGAGCGATACAGTTTGTGCAGGTGTTTTCGAGGACAATCGTCTCGTAGCCGTACAAACCGAGAAGATGGTCGAGGAGAAACTCTATGCCGACCATTTCGTTTTGGCTTCGGGTTCATTCCAAAGTCGTGGCTTAAAGAGCAATTACAACGAAGTCTATGAGCCTATTTTCCACGCCGATGTCGATGCCGTACAGGATCGTTCGGTCTGGACTGCGGCCTATGTCTATGACGAACAGCCCTATATGAAGTTTGGTGTGCACACCGATTCTCAATTTTTAGTGAGCCGCGAGGGACGTGTTCAAACCAATTTATATGCGGCAGGCTCTATTCTTAGCGGTCATAATGCGTTCAAATTGGCCGATGGTACGGGTGTCTCTATGCTCACCGCATTGCAAGTTGCCCACAACATTCTAAAGAAATAAAAGCGATGGTAGAAGCTACACAAATAGAAAGCAAAAGTAAATTGAATTTTGAGCAGTGTCTGAAATGCTCCATCTGTACGGTTTATTGCCCTGTGTCGGCCGTGGAACCTCAATATCCCGGCCCCAAACAAGCGGGTCCCGATCAGGAGCGTTACCGCTTAAAAGGTGCGGAATATTTTAATGAAGCCCTGAAATTATGCTTGAATTGCAAGCGTTGTGAGGTGGCTTGTCCCGAGCATGTGTTGGTGGGAGACCTCATCCAAGCGGCGCGAATTGATTACAGTACGCACACGCCTAACCTGCGTGATCGCATGTTAGCCAACACCGATTTCGTGGGTACGTTGGCACATACTTTTGCACCTTTAACCAATTTTGCTTTGGGATTGAAGCCCATGAAAGCGGTGTTGCACAGCGTGATGGGCATTGACAAGCATCGCACGTTCCCCTCTTATGCCTTCCAAACCTTTGAACAATGGTATAAGAAGCATGCTCATGAGCAAGAACAGTATCGTCGGTTTGTGACCTTTTTCCATGGGTGTTATGCCAATTATAACTATCCTCAGTTGAGTAAGGATTTGGTGAAGCTGATGAATGCCTGCGGTTATGGGGTGCGTTTGTTGTCGAAAGAGAAATGTTGTGGTGTGGCGTTGATAGCCAATGGGCTATCGGGGCAGGCCAAAAAGCAGGGCGAAGTGAATATAAACGCGATGCGCGAAGCTGTGAAACGCGATGAACCTGTGCTCACGGTGAGCTCTACTTGCACGCTCACGATGCGCGATGAATACCAACATTTGTTGCACATCGACAATGCCGACGTGCGCGACCATTTGATGTTGGCCTTGCGTTGGCTCTGCCAAAAGGTGGATGCCGGAGAGATTAAACTTGTCTTTCGCAAGGATTTCAAAGAGAAAATTGCCTACCACACTGCCTGTCACATGGAACGAATGGGCTGGGTTCCTTATTCTGTTCGTTTGTTGCAGATGATTCCGGGCATCGATTTTATGATGTTAGAGAGTCAGTGTTGCGGCATCGCAGGCACCTATGGCTTTAAAAAAGAGAACTATGAACGCTCGCAAAAGATTGGTTCAAGCCTCTTTAAACAGATTGAATCCGTCAATCCTGACTATGTGGCTACGGAGTGTGAGACGTGCAAATGGCAGATAGAAATGTCGACTTCGCACTTGGTTAAAAATCCCATTAGCATCTTGGCTGACGCGATTGATGTGGAAGAAATGAGAAAATGCAATGCACAATAGCGTGCATGGGGCATCGCATAAAGGGATATCGGGCTTTGATGTAGCAGCAAACTTGCTCGACCTTGAGGCAAAGCAAGAACTTAGGTGTAAAGCATGGGGTGGGCAGTTGGTGTTCACCCCATTCATATATGGCAGCACATAGTGCGTGGTGGACAAGGCTTGGATAAGTGATAAGGTCGCCTTCAAAAGGAAAGTTCTACATTTTTTGGGTCAACAGAGGGTGTAAGATTATATATTTGTGGGTCTAAAATGTTAAAACTAATAATAAACGTTAAGAATAAAAGAGATATAATGAAATAAAACCTATCTTTGTTTCGAATTGAACGCGAACTGATTTTGAAATGTAAGTATTAGGTCATGATAACCTGTTTTTGATGGGTTGAATTTAGCTTTCGCTTGAAGCCTTTTACTTTTCACTGCATAATCGCTTCCCAAGGTATGTGCAAGGCATGTGTATGGTGCGTGGTTTTAGCGTGATGGCATGATAAGTTGGTTTTCTTTTAACAATCGCATACGAATAAACAATTTATAATATGTGGAGACTTTTGACACCGCCAGCCTATAAAACAGAACAGACTGGACCTGAAGCCGACGCGAAATACAAGCGTTTGCGTTGGCAAGTTTTCTTGGGTATCTTTATTGGATATGCAGGATTTTACATCGTTCGTAAGAACTTTTCGATGGCCATCCCGATGTTGGCCGACTTTGGTTTTGAGAAAGGTGAATTGGGCGTAGTGCTCTCTATGAACGCTATTGCCTATGGCTTTTCTAAGTTTATCATGGCCAGCATATCCGATCGGAGCAATGCACGTGCATTCCTTCCGTTGGGATTGACGATGGCTGCCATTTCAATGTTGTTTATGATTGTGCCGATTCAATGGATTGGTGCGGAGCATAAGTCATTGGCTATTGTGCTGATGGCAGCGCTAAATTTCCTTGTAGGATGGTTTAATGGCATGGGATGGCCTCCGTGTGGGCGTGTGATGACCCACTGGTTCTCGATTAAAGAGCGTGGCACTTGGATGTCGTTTTGGAACTGTGCGCACAACGTTGGCGGTGCCCTTGTGGGGCCAATGGCCGTATATGGTGCGTTGTGGTTTGGCTCTTGGTTCTATGGAGCCGATGAAAAGCGTTACTTTTTGATTGGTACTTATGCCTTTCCTGCAGCCGTAGCGGTGCTCATTGCTATCGTAGCTTATCTCATGATTCGCGATACACCGCAATCGTGTGGGCTGTCATCTATCGAAAAATGGAGTGGCGTTGCCTCGAAAAATTATAATGAAAAGGCCGAAGAAGTGCTGTCAACCAAAGAGATATTCAAGGTGGTATTGGGCAACAAATTCTTATGGTATATCGCCTTTGCCAACGCCTTTGTCTATATGGTTCGCTATGGATGTTTGGACTGGGCACCCACGATATTAACCGATAAAGGCGTTGACATTAAGAGCGCAGGATGGGCTTATTTTGCCTATGAAATGGCGGCTATTCCCGGCACAATCATTTGCGGTTGGTTGTCAGATCGCTTCTTCCATGGTCGCAGAGCCTTGCCAACGATTATCTTTATGGCCTTAGTGGCTATCGCTATCGTGGTGTATTGGCAGAACCTTGACAACGTAAATGTCGTTGTAGGCTGTTTGATTGCCATTGGTTTCTTTATCTATGGCCCCGTGATGTTGATTGGTGTGCAGGCTTTAGACTTAGCACCTAAGAATGCAGCAGGCACCGCTGCCGGCCTAACGGGCTTCATGGGCTATGTGCTTGGCACCGCTTTATTGGCGAATATTGTGATTGGTTATGTGGCCGACACTGCCGGATGGGACTGGACTTTCATTCTTTTGATTGTAGCCTGTGGCCTGTCTGTGCTCTTTATGGGGCTCACCTATCGCGAGGAACAATATTTGGTTGAGAAGCAAAACAGCGCAGAAAAGAAATAAAACAACGTATTTAAGAAACAGTCTTCGTGGCTTGTGGGTGAGGAAGGCGGTGTTGTGTTGAGCGACTGCTGCAGCTTTCTCCCACAAGGAACACGCTGATGACGACTCGAATCAATATAATAGTAACTTAAATAGCAAGAAAATGAAGAAACTTTATCGACTGAGTTATGCCGGTATCGCTGCTGCACTGCTTTTGGCATCGTGCGCGGACGAGCAACAATTTACCAGCCCCAACGCAGATGCTAAGCGCATAGACGTTCAGAAAATCTCGGATGAGATGGCAAAGGTGCGCGATTATGTGCCACTTTATGCTTGTGTGGCACACCGTGGTTCTACTTTCTGGGCACCCGAAGAGACCGAGGCTGCCTGGCGATGGGCACGCGAAATGGGAGCCGATTATTTGGAAAGCGATTTGCAAGTGACGAAAGATGGTGTGGTTTTGGCCAACCATGATGAGAATTTGCGTCGTACAACCAACATCGAAGACATCTTCTCGGATGCGGTTCCCACGATTCGTAAAGACTTTTATCGCAGCTTCCGCAACTCTGATGGCACGCAACATTTCAGCGAAGCTGATATTGAAGCCCAATACAAGCGCGATGCACACGACTTCCGCACCAACTACACCATGTCTTATTACTATGCAGAGTTGTTGATGTTGGATGCCGGAAAATGGTTTAATGATGCCAATAAAGAACAGCAACGCAGTGCTTTTGCGGCGCGTAACAATGGCCGAATCGACTATAGTTTGGGTTATCCTAAGATTATATATTCCGATGGTCAGTATGTTTCTGCCCTGCAAGATCAAATCAATTATGCAATGGGTAAGAAGCTCAACCGCGATGCTAACGGGCGCCGTGTGCTCACCTATAAGATTAAAAGTGAGTATGCCAACATGACCTTGCAGCAGATTTACAATGCCGCAAAGGCTGCTGTGAAATGCGATGACCCATCGGTTGTGGGCAGCAAGGCAAGCAAATACATGGACTTTGTGGAATATAGTTTCGGCGATAAGAATGGTTCTACGGCCTATGTCAACGACAATATTGACCGCGGAAACCGTCCCGGTATCTATCCCGAGTTCAAAGAATCGTGGCTTAACCCCAAGGATATTGAAATCCGTGTGTATAACATCCTGAATGATTGGGGTTGGAACATCATCACACAACCTGCTGCTGCCAACACTCCTTTCTATGTGCATGGCAAGGTGAATGTGGGCAACACCAACGGAAAAGTCATTCTCCAGACCTTCTCTTTCGATGCTTTGCGTCGTGCATACAACGTGTTTAAGGGAAAGATTCCCATGTGTTATCTGCTTTGGACAGGCGATCCTGCAGGACCAACCGACTTGGCTTACAACACACCTACAGGCTATGCCGACTTCATTAAGTATGCCGAAGACTATGGCGCACACATCATTGGCCCCTCGATTGCAGGTGCTCCCAACAATTATCCCGAACTCAATAATCCCTGGTCGGCTTATTTAGTCCGCAAATCGGGCATGCTCAATCACCCCTATTCATTCGACTCTGATGCACAGATGAAGAAATATATGGGTTATTATGTGAATTTCTATGGGGCAAATCCCACGCAGTTCGACGACCTCTTGAATGTTGTTGTTCCTGCAACCACCCACACAACCTTCCAAGGGACCAGCTCGCATCCCGTGTATATGGATGGTTTCTTCACCAATCGTTCAGAGATTTCATTGCTCTATATGATTGAGAATGGTTTCCGTTGCAATGCAAAGTTGAACAATCCTTTCCATCCCGGACAGTATTATGACAACTCACAAGCACCCGCAACTGTGCCTAATGCCGAAGATGTGCTCACGCAGTTGGGTTATTAAGGTGAATGAGATAAATAGAAATTGACAAACGAAAAGAATAAATTGACGATGAAAAAATATTTATTATTGCCTGCAATGGCACTCTGCACCCTATCCGTTTGTGCACAAGATTTTGATTCTAAGCCAACGATTTCGGTGAACAATGAGCAAGAAGACTTGCACTTTACCGTGGGCGCACGCTTCATGGCCGATGCAGCTTACTACCATTCTGACTTCACACCGTTGCATAGTGGCGCCGCATTGACCGATGCACGCATCCGCACTTCATTGCGCTATCAGAACTGGTATTTCTATGCTGACTTTGGTTTTGGCGACGGAAAATTCAGCCAAAAAAACATCTTTGTGCGCTATGCACAGAAGGATGGCCACGACAATCAGCATGCAGTGCAGGCGGGTTACTTCGTTGATCCTGCGGCATCCATGGCACGTATCACCTCATTGGGTAGCTATCACTTCATCTCTCGCGCCGGAGCTACCAACGCTTTGGGCGAAGGTCGTGAGTTGGGGTTGACCTATAAGTTCACCAATCCCCATTTCTATGCCAATCAAGGTGTGTTTGTAGAGAACCAATATAATAAGGTAGCGGCAGGTTTCAACGGCATTGTTTTGGCCGGACGTTATCTCTATCGTCCCATCGCCGAGGAGAATTCTACGTTGGCTGTGGGTGGAAATATTCGCTATCAGCACGTGGGACATGGTGTTATTGAGAATAACATCTTGAAGAAAACGCTCGATTTGGGACAGACCATGGAGACCTATGTTGACAACACGCAGCAGTTTGTGTCGTGCAATCTGCCATGGGTCAACAATGTGGTTGACGCAGGTGCCGAGGTGTTATACCATCAACAAAACTTCTTTGTGCGTGGTGAATATCTCTATAAGCACGTCACCAAGAAGCGCGATTCACGCACAGTGTTCGAGGCTTCGAATGATAACATCGACACCTGGGGCACACTTGACGCATGGGAAGAGGCCAATCCGTTGCGCGCAAACAACTTCCACAGTGGCTATCTCGAGGCAGGTTATTTGATTTTCGGTAAGGCCTATCGTTATGATTCCAACGAAGGTGTGCTGAAAGGGCTTGGCGAGAAGTCGCTCGAAGTGGTGGGACGTTTCAACTATACGAGCTTGAACGACCGCAACAAAGGCGAATACTATTCTATTGGTCGCAATCAATACTATCCCTCAGGCTACATGGAAGACTATCCTTATAAGTCAACCAGCGTGGGCGGTGGTGCCGTTCGTTCCTACACTTTAGGTTTGAACTACAGCTTCAATCGTTTCGTTCAGGTGATGGTCGACTACACCTATCACCGTTTGAGCAAGGACTTCTTGCCCTATGACAAGAATGTTCATCAAGTACAAGGACGCTTACAGTTTGTGTTCTAACATCGCATAAGACAAGATGGGGGCAGAATGCTCTTTGTATTTTGCCCCACTTTGTCTCCTAATATGGTGCACATTACGGCACAAAACAGCAGCTATTGCTATCCTTTTAACGCTAAAACATTTCGCCATGCCTACTACAGATGTGGAAACAATGCCTATAGCCGCCATACAACCACATTTACCTGGCTTAGACGCTATACCCGGAACAGCTTTCTTTCGAGGGCATGTTCTTCGAGTATCTCTATTGTTAAACATCGCTTTCTAATAGCGTTTGTCTTTCGCCTTACTGTTGCTATTATAGAAGAATGAGAGTCAGCATAGGGCTGTAGCAGACTATTGGTATGAAAAAGTATATTCTATCAATTATTTATATATTAACTAAAACCAATAATGATGAAACAATTCATTTCTTCGTGTGCCTTGATGATGGCACTTTCTCCCGCTTTGGCGCATGCCGATGTTGTTGCGGGTAGTGAAACAACTGATGTGAAAACGGCCGAAACAGCTGAGGTTCAGCAGACCGAAAGTCCCTCGACGTTGGAACAGATTTTAGCAAAAATGCCTAAGATTTCGGGCTATTTGCAAACGGGTTGGAACTATACCGACCAGGGAAAAGGCTCATCGTCGTTCCAAGCTAAGCGCTTGCGTTTGTTGATGGATGGGCAAGTGATTAAAAATGTGACATTCCGTTTGCAGATTGAAGCTTTCAATGGCATTAAAGGTTCGCGCAACGGCAACGGACAAAAGAACATTCAGGTGATGGATGCCTTTGCAACGGCCAAGATTTCTGATGCCGTAAAGATTCGTGCCGGACAGTATTATCTGCCCTTAGGCTTTGAAAATTACGACTGTTCTCCCTCTTCTCTTGAGACCATCGACTTCTCTAACATCTGCTATCGCATGGTGTGCCGCAACCCCATCTCCTACAATCTTGTGGACTATGGTCGCGACTTGGGTGTGATGGTGTGTGGTGAATTGTTCCCCAACGAAGAGAAGGGCTTCCACTATCTGCACTACGATTTGTCGTTATCCAACGGAAACATGCCGATGAAAGACGACAACAACAAGTCGAAAGATGTGATAGGTGCCCTCACTTTCCATCCCACGAAGCTCATCAGCATCAAAGGAACTTATAACTATGGTGAATATGCTTCAGAAACAACACTTGGCGGTGTGGGCACTTGGAAGTATAAAAGGATGAACCGCTATATGTTAGGTGCGTGGTATAACGACCCCATGGGCTTGGATTTGCGTGCCGAATATGGTCACATGCAGGCAGGAAGTGCCGTGAAAGAAGATGGCGCTTATGTCTTGGCAGCCTATCATGTGGGCGATTGGTTGCCTGTAGTGCGCTACGACATGTATCGCGATAATGTGAATAAGGGCACGCTCAACAACTACGATCGTGTGCTCGTTGGCGTGTCTTATTGCATTCTTAAAAACCTCAAACTGCAAGCCAACTATGGCTATTCCATCTATACCAGTGCAGCAAAGGTAGCATCCAACAATAATCATCGTGGCTCAAGTCAGGTGCAGTTGATGGCTATGTATAAATTTTAAACGTTCATATTTACTCATTAACACAATATCAACATGAAAAAATTTTCTGTAATCCTTG